>Ga0222714_10001596_pt1 | contig 25404 bp, 21 predicted proteins | sample C33_3DmetaG_FD_165048 | JGI IMG/M metagenome (GOLD analysis project Ga0222714, IMG submission 165048) | Estuarine water microbial communities from San Francisco Bay, California, United States - C33_3D | ecosystem: Environmental > Aquatic > Marine > Unclassified | place: USA: California...
CAAAACGCCAAGCGGCAAAGACAACGAGCTCATGCTCATCGCCGCTCAAATGGGCGAAATGGTGATCTTTAAGTACCTTTACGACGCAAACTGCGACTTTTCCGTCGAAGACGCGCAAGAAGCGATGGCATTCGTCTCCAACCGCGACGCCCGCCGACATCCGCCGCTCCGTTGGCACGACGTCGTCAAATTCATCCAAACCACCGACGAATGGAAGCGCATCTCCGATCGAAACGTCACCGGGTTCACATAGCTCACCGTGTTGTCATACCCAACCCGCACGCGCACGCACGCACGACGACGCGAACCCGCGACCCGCGAACCGCGTTCCGACGAACGCTCGCGGAGCATTCGGACATTTGGCCTTCTTATCCGTAGATATTTTGCCATCACCTTCGCCACACGCCCACGCGCTCGACGCACGCGCTCGCGCCCCCGCACGCCCCGTTTGCATGACGCCCATCGCGCACATGTTTCGCACCGCGCCGCGCGTCGCCTCGCCGCGAACGACGCCACACGCGCACCAATCTTCGACGCCGCGCCAACGCCGCAGCGCTGCGTCATCCATGGACAACATCACCCGCGAACGCATCACCGCGTCGAGCTCGGCGTCGAGCGCGCGCGCGGACGACAGGCTGAGTGTGTTTTTATCCCGCCCCGGGCGGCACGCGGCGTTTGAGGCGATTAAAACGTCGTCGAAGCGCGTGTATGAGGCGAGAGACGGGAGACGCGTGCGCGAGTACATGAGTCTTCCGGCGTCGCAGTACTCCACGCTCGATGGCGAGAGCGTGGAGCGGATAGATGACGACACGTTTCGGGTTGAATTGAGTTCGTTTAATTTCTTGGGGATTTCGCTGCAGCCGAGGTTGAAGGCGAGGGTGTATGTGAGAGAGGATGGGAGCGGGTGCGAGGTGCGCGTGGACGACATGGAGCTTCGAGGGAGCGGCGTGGTGGAACATGCGAGCGATGCGTTTGAGATTGTGAGCGTGAATAACGTGACATGGCGAGATGTACGTAAGGATGAATTGACAGAGCGCGAGTGCGAGGCGATTGAGAATGGAGGTGGAGATTTTAAGGAGATTACGAGCGAAACGCGCGTGAGCGTGTATTTAATCATCCCCGGATGGTTTCCGTTTACTGTCAAGTCAACCGAACGCACTGGGCGGTTTGTCGTGAATCAGGTTGTGTCTCAAGTTGTGCCGAGATTTTTGAGCCAACTCGCGACGGATTATGCGGTATGGGCGACAGGGGATGACTCGCGCGCGGCGTCGGCGAATGGAATGTTTGACGTGGACGTCGAGGAGTAAATATTTTGTAGAAGATCACGCGCATTCGCGCACAGACACACATACGCGTAATACAGCATGTAATATCTAGACACATCATTATCACACCACGTCGAGCGCCGTCGGCTTCATCGTACGAAGAGATGAAGACTGAAGCCGCGCGAGCCGCAACAGGTAGAAAATCTCCAACCGCGCAAAGGCGAGCATCGCGACGTACGTCACGTACCCAAAGATTGCGATAACGATTGTCGAAAGCCAGCGTATATGAGAGCACGCTAATTCCCCCAACGCCTCTTGTGGCATCTTGCATGCGTCATACGTGGAATACATCACTGAAAATGCCTTTCCGCACGCGATGGCGAGAAACATACTCGTCACGCTTCTCATGTGGCTCACGCGCGACAACGATTGGCCCTTCGTGGCGTCAAACGACGTTTGCCTCAGAATGATGCACTCGAGCAACGCCAGACCAGCTGAACCGATGAATTCCGCGCTAGATTCGACAATCATGATCGCGACAAAGTACACACAGACACACAGCGGGAAAAAACTCAAACCGTACATTCGGCTGAGAATAAGTCTCGCCGTCGGCGGCGGCGCGTCGCCGTCGGCGTCGTCGTTCGCGTCGCGCACGTCCAAAGATCCATCATCGGGGCGAAAGTAATTTTCAAACGCTTCAAGGAACAGTGTCATGGCGTGAGTAAACAAGTGACGTCGTGGATGTGTATCGCGTTTCGCGTCGCGTCTCGTCTCGATTGTATCATCGTCGTCGTCGTCGTCGTCGTCACAAAACCGACACAAAACGTCAAGTTCAAATCAAGTAAAATGGTTTATCGTACGGGTACATCGTATACGTCATCCACGACGCCGATCGTTCGCCTCGAAACGTCGTCGTCGTCGTCAACGGCGAAGGCGCAGCCGGCGGCATGCGCGCGTCGAAATCAACCCACGGCGTTTGAGCCGACGCCGACGCCGCATCGCCGCCCCGCGCTCGGCGCAACACAAAAACCCCCGTCGCCACGCCTACGCCGACAAACACCACCCCCGACCAAGACATGGGCTGTTTCATCAAATCACGCACGCGTCTATGCATGCGCGCCCACGCGCGAGCGAAACGTACGACGTACGGATGCACCGCGCGAGACGAAGACGACATCGCCCGACGTAAATCCTCGCGCGCCTTGTCCACCAATCGCACGAGCGCATCGAGAATCGCATCGGCGTGCCACCAGGACGACGACGGTGATGCGGGTGCGGTGTGCGCCACGAGCGGTTGCGTCGCCGCCACGGATGCGTGCGCGATGTCGTCGGATGAGACGTCGTCCGATGAAACGTCGCGCGCGACATCGAGCGCGCGCGCGTCGTCACCTTCATCGACCGCCACGGCGCGGACGACGTCGTCGCGCGCGACCTCGCGCGGTGAAGACGTTGGCGACGACGCCATGTGCGCGTCGAGCGATGCGGCGCGCGAACGCGGCGGCGATGGCGCGCGCGCGAGAACATCATCCAAGAAATCCCAATCAGCGTCATCATCACATTCGCACGACATCGACGACGACGACGGCGATATAGGTGCGGCGTACGCCACCATGAGCACACCCACCGTCGTCCTCGCGCGTGCGTGCGCGCCGAGCGTGGACGAGCGCGCGAGACGAGCGGATATCGCGCGCGCGAGTGTGGCGATTCGTCTCGTCACTTCTCGGCGCATCGAGCGCAGCGACGATGATGCGTCGACGCGCGGCGTCCGCGGCGCGCGCGATGTGCGTCGGCATCGAGCACGCGTCCGCGGCGCGCGCGGCGCACGCGGTGCGCGCGACGAACGCGAACGCGACGGCGATAGAGATGATGATTCGCGGATACGCCAAGCCATCGCTTCGCGGCATCACACCGCCCGCGCAGCACTCAAGCGGGGCGCGTTCGGGCATGCGCATCGCGTCGCAGAGTCCAAACGTCATCGCCGAGCCCTACGCCGGCCCGTTGCCGAGGCCGAGCTTCGCGGAGTGCGTGACGTCGTTGAAAGGGCTGAGGTTTGCGTACGACGCGGCGTTGTCTCGCGTGAAAGATACGTACGCGCTGAGCAAGTGCACGCGAGACGTGCGCGGGTTTACGTTGGAAGGGTTTAAATCCGAAGCCACGCAGTTGTATCGGATGATCAATGCGGGCGCCGCGAACGGGGGGTCGGGGAAGACGTTGGGGCACGAGGTGCGACACGCGACGACGGATGCGACGCAGAGCGATTTGAAACGCGAACGAAAAGCGCGCGAGCTCGGGGGATGGGTGAAGATTGATTGGTCGTTAGAGCGCGTTGATGAAGTGCAGGTGGTGCGCGGTCGGTTGATGATGATGAATGCGAACGATAGCAACGGACCTGGGTTCGTGCAGCTCACGACGCGGTTTCGGAGCGCGCAGCGCTTCGCGGCGTACGACGCGTCGGGACGACTCGTGGCGGGCGATCCCAATGAGTTGATCGACGTGGAGGATTTCTGGGTGTTTGAACACGGGCTGAAGATTCCGAATTCTCGATGGCGCTTGGCTGGGCGGCTACACATGCCGGCGCGCGCGACGCTCGCGCTGCGAGACGCCGCGGCCAAGTAGACGAGTCAACTTCGTTACTATATTCGTTTTCTTTCGTCGTCGTCGTATTCACTCTACCTAGTCTAGTTGTAGTCGATAATTAGATAATAAATGCGGAATGCTCGCAATCTCGGCGCCGTACTTTGTCGGGTTGGCGTAGAGCTCAAAAATCGGCACCGCGAGGAGCTTCAAATTCTTTGGCACGGCAAAGTAACACTTCTCGGGCAACTGCACCACAAACAGCTTGAGTTCTTCCTTGGGCTTCGTAATGTGTGCGGGCAAGTATGGATACATCTGAGGTTCGAATGCGGTGCGATACCACGTCGCCACGCGATCGCCGACTTCAAACTCGTACTCAGCCAATCCGTCGTCGCGCTCGGGTTGCAACTTGTTTCTCAATTTCCTCAACAGCCCATCCTCATCGCCCTCGCCCGCGCGCAAACGACCTCCAGGAAGCTTATAACTCGTCGGTGTGATTTGTAGCAACAGCACGTGCGGGGTGTGGTGCTGATTCACCATGCAAATCGCCCCGACGCTCGTGCGCTTGCCGCGCTTTTCGTACGCCGCCTTCATGCGCAACAACTTTGCTGCAATCGACCCGTCGGTCTCGCCTCGCGCGTGCTTGGTGCCAAACGTATAATTCGCTAAACCATACACCGTCACGGCGCGACGTCGACTGCCACCACCCCGCGCGACGGCGTCGACGGCGGCGAGTCGAGCGGCGGCGTTTGCATCCTCGCCCGCGTCGTCTTCCGCCGACTGCCCCGCCGCGGTTTCAGCCGCGATGCGCTCCGCCTCAGCCTCCGCCGCGGCTTTAGCCTCAGCCTCAGCCGCTTCCGCCGCTTCCGCCGCTTCATGTTCGGCGACGACGTCGATATTGTCGCGTAATTCAATGTCAAGATCGTCATCGCTCGAAGACGCATCTTCATCATCGTCTTCGTCCTCGCCGCCGTCGTCCTCCGCACCCGCCTCCTCTTCTACCTCGCCCGCGACGACGTCGTCATCGTCATCTTTCGTCTCATCGCGCTCGGCGTCGACGGTCGCGCGCGCGCGCGTGCGCCGCGTCGCACCCATGAAGGCCGCGCGCGTGCACTTCTGACGTCACACCCGCGCGCACCGCGCGACGTCGACGCGTCATCGCCGCCAGCTGAGGCGTTGAAAAGCATGCGGGCGTGTGCGTCGAACGTTGCGGCGGTTCGCGCGCGCGAATGGCGCGCGCGCGCGACGCGGACGGCGTCGAATGCGCATTCGACCGTTCGATTGCTGCCGCCGATTCGTCGTCATCGCCGCCGAGCGACGCGAGCGCGCGCGCTGCGGGCGTCGCTGGACGACGACGTGGTCGATGACGTTGACCTTGCGGAGGATGAGTTCGATGACGACGCGTACGCGGTGCAGGCGAGCGACGAGGGCGTGTTGGGCATCACGACGTGGCTCGCGCTGGTGGAACGCGCGACCACCGTCGGGGCGGTCTCGAGCGGCGTCGCGAGCGTGTTGACGCGCGAAATTGCGTTTGGAGCGATTGCGGGGACGTTACCTTTGGTTGGTGCGCTCGCGAGACGCGCGCGCGAGCGAAGGTTGCGAGAAAAGTTTCGAGCGCGAGCGACGGCGCGAAGAGAAGAGCTCAACGCGCTGCGGACGAAAGCGGCGAGAAATGTGACGATTAGTGAAGCTACGCGCGCGGCAACGCCGCAGATGGTTGCTGCAATGCGTAAAGACGTGGCGCCAGCGTTGGAGGAGTTTGCGAAGCGATTGAGTGCGATGGAGCGGGCGCAGGCGGACGCGGCGAAATCCGCGGCGGCGACGGCTCGCGACTCTGGCGCTGTCGCTGGAATGCTCGCAAGGGATCTCGCGGCGGCGCGCGTCGACGCTAGAGATGGCTTTGCATCCGTACGCGATGAATTGAAAGCCACGGCGGAGAGTTCGAAAGGGGAGATGAAGAAAGAAATGACCATGTTGTGGGAGCTCGTTGAGGCGGTGGAAAAAGATGCCGCGGATTTACGCGAGCCCATGGCGACGTTGGCTGAAGAAATTCGCGATGTTGTCGAGGGTGTGGTGCGTGAGAACATCAGCACTAGTGCTTTGGTCGATGGCGACGACCCGGCGGCCGCATCTCGGCGGGATGAAACGCTTATGTTATCAGACGCACAGCTCGATGAATTGCGCGCCGTCGTCGCGGACACGGCGAGCGAGCGCATTCGCGAGGCGATTGATGAACTATTAGACTCTATGAACGCTGTGACGTCAGATGCATCGGTCGTACAGACACTCGCATCGCGATTAGATGATAGTCAATGGAGCGCGTTGACGGCGCGTCTCGACGCCATCGACGCGAGCGTGAGTGGAGGCGTTGTCGAGGACGATTTGGAAGACTTGCGCGTGGAAATCAGACGAGAAATTTCCAAAGACATTCAAGACGTATTAGATAGCGTGAATGAGCTAAAAATTGCGCTCGAGGCGAACAAAGCAGCGGGTGTTGGAAGTGGCGGACAAGAAGCCGCGGCGGCGGTGAAGCGCTGGGCCGAGGACAAATTAAAGACGGCGCCTCCGTCGCGCGATATCGACGAGCAAATCCGATGGCAGGCGGCGTTTTCCGAAAGTGCGCCTTCAGAGGATGAAGAACTGGTTTGGGTTGGCGAAACTAAACGCGATGACGCCAAAGCGAGTGCGAGCAAAAGTGCCAAGCTGAATGAAGGCGTCACGCGAGAACAAGCGTTTGCCAATATGCAAGCTCTATTAAACGCCAAACCCATGGACGAGGCTCCGATGCAAGACACGGAGCCGGCAACAAGCGCAGTAACATCTACACCGACACCATCCAGCATCACCGCTCAAACCGATGACGAAGATGATGAAGAAGTTTGGGACCCATTTGTCACGGCTGCGGATGCCGAAAACGTCGCCAAGTACATCAAGGAAAACGAAGAACGCGCGCGCACCGCAGACGATCCGACGACAAGCGACAAAGATGCGTACACCACGTTGTCTGAGAATGGCTTGACGTCGTTACGTACCGGTCGCGACATTGCTCGACGAGGCGGCGACGACATCGACGCCCTCGAAGACGCCGATGAAAAGTTTGCCATGGCGATTAAGAGTTTTGAAAAAGCACTAGAATTGAACCCAACGCCCGGCGCCGAGGGTAATCTCGGGAACGCCCACCTTGCGCGCGGACGCGTTCAAGCCGTTCTCGCAGAATTAGCCATGGAAGAATCGCGCGAGGCGCGTCGCGTCGGCATGAATGCCGGTTTGGAAGGTACGGCGGAGATGTACCTTGAGCTCGCCGAAGAGAATTTAATTCAAGCTGGACGACGATTCCGTGTAGCCGCGTCGGGACTGCAATCTAATGGCGACGAAAGCAGTGCGGGCATCAAAGGTCGCGCGAAAGCCTTGACGGGTTGGGGCGCCGCGCTTTCGCTTAGGAGTGAATTAGTTTTAAGTAGCCAGGGCGACGTCGCGGATGCGGAATCGCTCGTCGTCGCGGCGGTGGAAAAGTTCAAGGCGGCCGCTGCGATTGAACCTGATTCACCGACAATTTACGTATCGTGGGGTGATGCCATGCGCATGTGTGCGTCGCTCGGCACAATTGACGACGAAGATGAGCGTTTAAAACAGGCTGAAGGGTGCTACCGAGAGGCGCTTCGCCTCGATCCTGAATGCGTTGCCGCGCTCGACGCGCTAGAGGAACTCTCTTTGTAAATTCAAATTCAAATAAGTCACATTCAACACTCACTAAGTATATAATATGTGTCTACGTCAACCCGAGAACGATGCGGTCGACAGGGTCCATGGGACGTACGCGGCGCTTCGCCGCGGGAACGCCGCCGCGCGCCATGGCCAAGTCCCGCAATGCGCCCGAAGCGCTAATCGCCGTCTTTCCAGCCGCTTTACGAATAAAAACCACCGGCCATCCCAGCGGGGCGTCAACGGTGACCCATACACCTCGTCCACCGTCTTCGCTTGATTGCGAATCGGGCTGCACAGGAGCTTGTTGCGTCGTCCACGCGTCGAGCCACACATCGCCTGGTGGCAGGTAGACGTGTACGTGCGCCGTCTTCTTGTCTAAAACGGGCGCGACCAATATATCGCGTCCGATGAGAAATTGTGTCGCTAAATTTGACGCTACGACATCGTATGGGTAGTAAATCAACATCGCGCGCGTCAAAGGTAATCCGTTCGTCTGCGCTTCGCGCATGAGCTCGAGCTTGTACGGCTTGAGGGCGACGTGTATATCCACGCACGTCTTCAAATGCGCAACTAATTCGGGCGTGTTCCACGGCTGTGCGTTGTGATGCGGACGATTCCCTTGATGAGTGCGATACACAGCGTCGCTAAACGCACTGAGTTCCATCCAGCGCATCAATAACTCGGGCGTGCGAACGCGCCCCGGAGTCGCCGTGTACCCACCGATGTCGCTGTGCTGCAACGTCAACCCACTTAATCCGCTTTGGAGCAACGCCATGACGGCAGACTTGATGCCGTCTTGCCCATCCCAAGACACGAGTTGATCACCAAGCCAGAACAGTGGCGTGTACGTGGGAGACTTCAAGCTCGCGCTACGACTCCAAAAGAACGCCTTATCCTCCAAGCCGGCGCGCCGAAGCGCGCGTCGGTTCACTTCCGCCCAATCCTCGGGATATCGATTGTGTACCTCAAGCGGAAGCTCGCCCGAGTGCAATTTCGCATCGAACGGCAGGTATTCACCAAAATCTGCCATCCATGCCATGGCTTTTGTCTTTTCAAGCATGTCGACGATGACGTCTTCGATCCATTGCACGCATCCTGGGTTGGACAAGTCGAGTAAACCAAACGTCACGCCCGGCTCTGAGCCTAATTTATACACCTCATCACGCACATTGCGCACCATGTAATTATTCGCTTCCGCGTGACGATACAACGCGCCTTTTTCAGACGCGCTTTCCATCAAAAATGGATTGATATACGTCATGAGCTGCGTTCCTTGACGCCCAACGTCTTCGCGCAACGCGTCCCAATCCTCGTAGTGCGTTTTATCTAATTGCCAATTCCACCACACGCGCTCAATACCTATGGATGTATTGCGCACGCCGCCCCAATCTTGCAACCACAATCCTGCTATTTTCACGTTCGCGTCGCTTAAGATTTTATGCACACTGCGTACTTTTGTCTGACCACCCGTCATGCCGAGAATGACGCCGTCGAGCGCCCACTCTGGAAGCGGATTCATGCGCCCGACGAATTCCGTATACGCCTCCAAAACCGCGGGAATACTCGATGCACCGATTATTTGACCGGTGACAAACCCCGTGGGTGCGGCGATGTGAATCACCGCCCGGTCCTCGTCAGAGAAATCAAACTCGCTATACGTGTAATTTGTGAGAAACACTGAACGCGCCTTGTGCGTGACGTAGTGCGGAATCGCTGAATACGTCGTGTGCCACGATCCCGCAGATCCAGGAAACGCCGAATTCAATGCGAACGACATCGGTTGACGACCACGTCCGATCCCTTGCTCGCCAGTGATGATCGGTACTCGACGTCCACGGTGGTCATACGATGAGAATTGCTCGCCCAAGCCGTAGACTCGTTCATCCGCGTCCATGGCGTAGATAAACTCGAGTTGATTCAATCCAACAATCCGTCGTCGACTCGCGCGCAACACCCCGGGCACGCGGTCGTCCCAATTAATTTCAAATCTTAGCCTGTCGCCATCGCCATCGCTCGCGAGTACGAACTCGTATGCGGCGACGAGCTTTGCCTGCGCCTTGTACACCTCTCGTTTCGCCATCGACTCCCGTAGCTTGGCTCCAAAATCCCCAAGTTTCGACATCCACCGATCAATCTTCGCGTCCTCCTTGATCAACTTCCCTCGTATCGTCACTCGTTTTCCAATCGCGTCGTACGCGATATCGTCTATGGTTTGAATGCTGGTGCGTAAATTCTTCGCCAACGTAATTCTAAAGTGTCCCGCGATGAGCTGGTGGACGTGAATAGGCCCGCTACCTACGCGCACGAATGGCACCCCAGGCACGGTGCTCCACGCCTCGGTGACGCATTCGCGCATGATACACCATCTCGATGTCTTGTACTGTGCGCTTAGCGTTTGCTCGTCGCGGTTCCAGCTCACGACAAAGCGACCGACGTCAAACGCTGTGCTCGCGACGTCGCTCACGACGACACCTTCCGTGTGCAATGCGTGGTACATGCGACTCAGCGTCGGCGCACACAGCACCCACAGCGTGAGAAGAAACGCCGAGGACACGATCGGGACCTTTGGGGCATAGATGGCGACCACGCGTGGGAGCGTTCGGCGAATGCTTTGATGGATGCGCTTCAGTGGACTTCGTGGAGGTTCCGCAACGAATGCGCTCGCGCGCTCGCGAGCGCGCGGTGGCGACGACGACGATTGCGGCGGTGGGTTTGATTTCTCGCGTTTCGCCTTTCGCGCGCGGCTCGGCGAACGCGAGGGTTCGCGCGCCGAGCGGCGGCGCATGCGACAGTTAAAGCGAGTCACGCTCTGACGCGTCGCGCGCGTCGTTAGTTCCTTGACGTCTGCGTGACTGGTGGTGCGCTACGTGTATCTTGAATATAAAACTAATGACTAATCTAAAAGCAGTCTAAGTGCGCGTCTACGTGCGCGAGGCGTAGATGTTGAACAAGGTACCGCCCCGTAACGTCGGCGGTTGGTCGACGACTACACGCTCGAATCCCGCCGTCGAGCGCAGCAAATCAACCGTAGCATCGAGCGCACCGTCAATGTCGTGACACTCAAGCGTGACTTTACGAATGCGCGGCCAATGTTCGGGCGTGATGCCGCGTAAGACGTCGAGTTCGGCGCGCTCGACATCGATTTTGAGCAAATCGACGACGGCGTCATCTACGCAATGCGCGTCTATGACGTCAGACACAGTGACCACAGGACGGGTCACCACGTGTGCGCCGGAGAGCATAAAGAAGACCACGAGTCGTATCACGCGGCGTAAAACGAACTCGGCTATCGCGGACGCGACGCGACGCATCGTCGTCGATGTCTCGCGGGCGTCGCCGTCTAAAATTAATCCGCGAACCGCGCGGCCGATGAATGTCACCGCGTTATCCTCCAGCCCAACCGAGGATGAATCGTCTGTCGACATCGCATCAGTACGAAGCGCTTCAAACACAAATCTTTCTGTGTTCTTGGCGGTTTCATCGTCGTCGCGCGTCGCGGATGACGTGCTCCATCCAGCCGCGCGTGGAAAGTGCGTAAATTCAATATTCGCACCGCTACGAGATCCGACGCCGACGTTGTGCGCGTAGACTCGCGCGCGCGCCGTGCCTGGACCGCCACCAATCGGCGATGTATTCGCTAACGACGAAGACGTCGTCGACGTCGATTGAAGACTCGCGTCGTCCTCGTCGTACACCAATCGAAGAACATTCTCACGCAACGCATCAAACGTGCGCGGAATCGGCTCGAGCGCGACAACGACGGCGCGTTCATCATCTCCGAGCGCGCGCGCAAACTTTACGCTCGACAAACCAATATTCGCGCCCACGTCGATCACCACTCGCGCCGCCGCGCCGACGACGACATCCACCCCATCGCCCTCTCCGTCGCTCGCACACGCGAAATCATAGCACCCACGCGCGTACACCTCGTCATAAATGAACTTCACATCCGGTCTCGACACGTACGCGATCACCGAACCATCAGGCGCGGTGGCTCGAGCGCCATCAAACGTCCATGACGTTGGCGTGGACGACAAAGCATTCGATGCATTCGCCGCCCCCGCGCGCGTCGCACGGCGCGCCACCGCGCTCGAGCGCGCGGTGACGAACGGCCTACGCGCGAGCGACGTCGCGCGCGTCATCACGCGTCTCGAGCGGCGCGTTTGGCGCGGCGCACAGTGACGTTTGCGTGCGCCGGAGCTCCGCATTGCGCGCCTCACCATGTCCGCCGCACCGAACGCGCCGAACGCGCCGAACGCGCGCGCGCGCGACGTCGTCGGATGGGCCAAAGTGTGCGGCGCGCGCGCGAGAGGCGCGAACGCCGCGGTCGCGCACGGTGGCGCCGCGGCACAGGGCATCGTCGGACGCTGTGCGCACGGAACTTTTTGGAACGACGACGATGACACGCTGACGGTCGTCGGCGGCGTCACCGCGCACGCGGGCGCGCGCGAGGTCGATCGAACGTGTATGATGATTAAATTTGGTGCGTGCGCGGGCGCGGGTGCGATCGAGGGTGACGGCGCGGGCGAGAGAATTGATGTGCATTTGAATGTGGTTGTTGTTGAATTAAGAGCGCGCGCGGTGTTTTAAACGCGTCGCGACGCAAGGCGCGGCGCGCGAATCGCGCGCGTACGGATGCTCGGGATGTTCTCTTGTCGTTGCGCGCGCGAGTCGCGTCCGCGATGTCGTCAGACGCGCTCGGATGCGCGTAGCGTTTCGACGTTTCGGTGACTCGAGACTGACTGTTTGCGTTGAATTTTTCGCAACTTTTTGCAGGAACATTCGACGTGTCGTGGGTAAAAATGACTGGGGATGTGCCGAAGGAGATGGAAGGGGTGTCCTACGTCCATCGGAGGCGCACGCGTGAGGGTGATGCTGGGGAAGAAGGGTTATCGTCGACGCGCGCGCCGACGACGCTCGACTTGTTCTTGGCGTTTGGAGGCGCGACGGCGGATGGGGCAATGTCGAATGACGTTAGAGCGATGGATTGCGTGACAAAGCGATGGGTGAAGTTGTCAACGAAGGGTACAAAGCCTTCGAAACGCATGGGGCAGGCGGCGACGTTGGTAAATGGGCGGTTGTTTGTACACGGAGGGCGCGTAGAAGGCGAGCGAGAGGAATACCTCAGCGACGCGTACGAGTTGAATTTGGACACCTTGACGTGGCGTGAGGTGAAGATGACGGGTAATATTCCAACTCCTCGAGCGTTTCACACCATCGCGACGTTGAGCTCGATACTTGTGTGCTTTGGTGGTGACAATGGCAAGGGTTTTTTACAAGAGACGTTTTTCAAGCGGTTTGACGACGACGAGTGGCACAAGCCCGTTGTACGCACGTTGCCGAATAAATCGAATAATCCCGATGCGTCAACGAAGCTTGAGCCATCGCCTCGCGCGTGTCACACCGCCACGCCTTTGACGGATGGTGACACGATGATTGTTTTCGGTGGCATCGGCTTGAACAACGAGTCTCAAAACGACACGTGGGCGTGGTCGGCGGCACAAATGACGTGGGCCGTCGTCGATCCGCCGTCGCAAGAGCCAGAGGCGCGATTCATGCACACCACTACCGTGGTTGGCGATGGCTTAGCCGTGCTTGGTGGAATGACGCTCAATCCGCTGTCGCAGGCATCAAAGAGAACGCCGTATCGTATTTTCTCGCACATGTACATTTTGACGGCGGCGGGATATTTGAAACATCCAAACTGGCACGTGACGAATGACAGTCTTCGTAAACCTATCGACGCCTCAGCGGCGGCGGCGACAACGACGCCGCCGATTGCAGTGGCGCCAAAGGTGGCAGAGGTGGCAGCGCTCCAAGTTACGGACGACGGCGTTGCTGATGTGCCCGTCGCCAAGGCTCCACCAGCGCTGGCGCCAGCCAAAAAGAAGAGCGCCGTCGCCGCGAGCAAGCCGAACAGCTCAGTGCCATCGATGCTTCCATCGAGTACGACGCCTAAGGAATCAGTATCCAAGTCTGATGATCCATCGACGACGAAGCCTAAGGAATCAGTATCCAAGTCTGTTGATCCATCGACGTCTTTCAGGAAAACAATCCAACGTCGGCGCTTTCCAACGGCGGCGACGCGTCGACAGCGGCGCCCGCGTCTCATGGAGCGAGCGCCGTGCCTCCAAAGAAGAAGCTCTCCGTCGCTGCCAAGCTGCATCGCATGACTTCTGACTCTGCGTCGATGAGTTTACCGAGATCGACGTCGAAAGTAACGACGGATGAGAAAAAGGGTGACGAGACGCAGGCGATTGAAACCGGCGTTGCCAAACAGGTTTCAACTGAAACAAAGCCAAAAGCGAGACAGCAAAAAAAGAAGAAACCCGCCGCAGCTGCTGTAGTTGAGAACGCGCCTGCCGTCGCCGTTGCGACTTTTCCCGTCGAATCTTTCGATACTGTCGGTACGGTTGATACTGTCGAACCTGATGATATTATTGATACTGTCGAACCTGTTGAACCTGACGATACTGTTGACACTGCCAATCCCGTCGATACTGTAGATCCCGTCGATACTGTCCCAGGCGATCCTGTCGACCCCGTGGTTGCCGCGGCGCCCAAGGTGGTGGCGAAAGATTTACTCCCAGTGCCTGGCGTGTCTTTGGCGCCGCCCGACGACGAAGACGACATGGAGGACATCGACGAAGATATCGACATCGGCGTGGAGAATCGAAGCCGCGGCAACGACAATGACGACGCGCTAGTGACTGGTAAGTCCACGCCGAGCCCACCCATGCAATCACCCGCAAAGTCGGCGCAAGCCGTGCCGATTCCTGGCGTGCGCATGGCGCCGATGCACGACGACGAATGGGACGGCTTGGATTCAGACGAACGCATGCCATCCGTGGAGATGAGCTCAGAAGATGACGAGCGTGCAGAAATATCGCCTTCAGCGCAGCCAATCGCTTGGGCGAAGAGTGACTGCGGTAAATATTCAATCATGATTGACCGCGCGACGGGTCAGGAGATTCGCCGCATCGAAGCGCCGCCGATGTCACCCCCGAAATCGAGCGCGCGGCGGAAGCGTCTAGCGTCGCCAGTGGCTTTGGATGAGCAGCCGACGCCGAAAATGCACAGGAAACGCGCAGATGACCAAGCTTGGACGGTGAAAGAGCGACTGTTGGCGAAGAAATTCTTTGAGCAATTTGAATTGACAGACAAACCAAAACGCTACCGAGGATTAACAGAAGAGCGATGCGCGGCGGTTCTCGCCGAGAGTTGGAATGCGTTGCCGAGATTAGAGCGAGTGGGGTGGTTAGAACGCGCTCGTGGTCCGTTATCGGCATCCAAGGTTTCAGCGCGCGGTCGCACGTCGAATGACTCTGACGATGAACCGCCGTACATTATGCACGGCGACCGAGCGGTGATGGACACGCCGACGCGCGCCGACATGGAATACGCCGCGAATTTAGGCGAGTTCAGAGGCAACGATCTCACCATGCTCGGTACGCGTTTCAGCGGTGTTTTTACCGGCTCTTTCGACACCGGGTACTTTGCCACGGTGACCATGGAAGAGCGGAGCGACAAGGAGTACCGATGCGTCGTGTACTCGCCCTCGCTCGCCTCGCCGACTGACCCCACGCCCGCGTATTGCGTTCCCGCCGCCGGTGACGACACCGACGTGCAAAATGTCGTGTACAAGAAAGACGACGGTACGCACTCGATAGTTCGCGCGCGCGAAGCTTGGAGCCGTTCATACGCCGCCGAACAAAGTCGCGGAATTCGTCAGTCGAGCCTCGAGCCCATCGACTGAAAACGTATTGTACTGTACTACATAACAACAACACTTGTTTTTCTATACTAAATACTTCTAGTGTGTTACACAAACCATCTCATCCAAACGTATTCAACGCCCCTTGCGTTGATTCTAAAAAACTTTGCAATCGTTCCGCGCTCCTCACCGCCGCCGCCGGATGCCCATCCGCGGCCGCCTCCGTCGCCGTCAAATCCCGCCAACTTTCCGTGTCCTCTCCGTCCCAATACCCAAACGGCACGTCCACGAGCGCAGAATTAGCCTTCCGCAACGCCTCAGCGATCGCTTGCGCGTCTTCCAACGTCACCCGCGCGCGATTCGACGACGTCGTCGGCGTCACGAGGACGCCGCCGAGCGAGGCAGCCTCGCGCGCGACGCGTCTCGCCACGCCCTCGTACGGAAACCCGCGCTCGCGACGCACCATAACCACGCCCAAAGGATGAGATAAATTTAAATACGCATTCGACGACGCCAAACCGATGCAATTCGCGCACGGCGCCGGCGAAGACGACGCATCTTTTGATGTCGCGTCTTCACCATGGGTGCTTTGCTGCGCAGCTCCAACGCCGACTGCGGCGCGCACCGCCGCGGCGCGGGCGTATTCTGGAGGCACGGCCACGGATACGATGGTTCTGTACGGCACGATGCGCGCGAAAAACGCATCGGCGGCGAGCACGGCGGACATCCGAAACCAAAAAGTTCGCGAATTATGACGTCATAAACCGACGCCACACGCGACGACATCATGTGCCGCCGAGTCGACTGTTCAAAGTGCTCCAAGCCCACGTGGGCTGGTTGTGGTGCGTCTCGCGCGCGCATCTCTCACCGCGCGGTCGATGTGCGCGGGGAAACGCGTCGTTGAAGCGTCGTTTTCGTGTTGAGGGGACTAACTGTCGCGTCGCGCGTCATTCGTTCGCTAGGTATGCACATCGAGACGGCGTTAAAGGGCGTCGCCGTGGAAGATCGCTGCGCGTGTCCACGAGGAAGCGTGTTCGGGTCGTTATTCGGATCGTCTAAGAAGACGTCGACGTGAGTTTGGCGTATACTATTTTGTTTTCTTTTTGTGACGCCACGGGACGTTTCTTTCAACAACTCTGACTGTATTGCTTCATCATGCGCTATATTCGCGCCATTCGCGCGCCAAGGCGTGCTTGAGCTGTGCAATATCGCGCTTTGCGTCGTCTATGTGCGCACGCAACTCGTCGAGGGTTCGTTTGCGCGAAGAATGCGCGTCAAGCGCGAGGGCTACGGCGCGCTCGAGCGCGCGCTCGGCGTCGGGCGCTCGAGCGCTCGACGCCCCGCCGGCGCGTAAATCGCGCGATGCGCGCGCCATGATCGATCCCTCGAGCTCGTCGCGGTCGCGCGTAATTTGGTCTTTCAATGCGTTCATCTCGCGGGCGAGCGCGCGGGCGTTGGCGGTGAGAGACTTGAGCTCGAAGACGCGCGCTCGGAGCGCCGGAGCCGCATTCGACGTCGAGGCGCAAAACGCCTTGAACGCATCCGCACGCGGTGTGCGCGGCGCGCGCGGGGACGAAGATATTGGTGGCGTCTCGCCCGCACACTCTTCGTCGTTATCGTCATCGTCGTCGTCTTTGGCGCGAAACGTCGTCGCGCTATTCGAGCTGTTCGCGTCGGCGCCCAGCCGCATTCGGCTTCGACAGATGTCCCGCAGAGCGCGCTGCGCCGCGTGGATTTTCGCTACGTTCGCCCCGCAATCTAACACGTAATCGTCTTCGCGCACGTATCGCTCGACATCTCGGTGCAAGGCGTCTAAAGCATCCGCACTCAAAACGAACGGGTCGTCGCCGTCGCCATCGTCGTCGTCGCGAACGTCTCCGCCTCGAAGACTTTGCCGAAGCAACGCGAGCTCGACACGTAATCGTTTATTCTCCTCCTTGAGCCGCGCGATGAGCAAGTCAACGTCGAGTTCCTCGTTGACAAAGATTTCGTTTGAAATCTTTGCCACGCGCTGGGCGAATCGACACGTGCTTACGGATTCATCAAACGCGTCGTCGTCGCCGCTCGCCGTGGCCACCATGACTGTGACGCAATTCCCACCTAAACTATCGCGCAGCATCGTTGTCATCAAGCTATTTCGATACGGCACGTGCGTGTTCTCTAGACCATCCGATCGGGCTTGTAACGCCACGATGACTTGCTCGAGAAAGTGTAGCGATACGTTGATGTATTTCGCTTCTTGTAACGTGGCGCCGTCGACGCCGCTTTTATTCACGCGCTCGCTCCCGGCCAAATCCACCAAATTTAGTTTCGCCCGTCGCACCGTGTCCGTCCCGCGCGAACGCTTTGTAATTGTCACGGTAAATATACAGTGCGACCGCGACGAGGCCATGTTGAGAGGCGTCTCCGCCACCGCTCGATTGGTGTCGCCGACAAAGAGTAAATCGAGCGCCTCTTCTTCGCTCGCGACGACGTGGGACGTCAAATCTAACACGTGCATATGCCCATGCTCGTCTTCCAACACGCGCACGCGTGGTAATGGAATTTCACTCGATCGTTCGTACCCTCGCGCGGCGCTCTGCCGGGAATCGAGTGTGGTGGCAAGTAAATCGTACCCGCGCTCGAGATAAATTTCGACGTAGCTCACCTCGACGGTAAATTTAGCATCTTCACCGCTATCTTTCGAACGCACGCGATCGATCGAAGCAAATATCCTCGACAACGCACGAGGCACAATGCCCCGGTCGTCGTATCGCGCCGCTCCACCCGTGAGCGTGTACGTCTTCCCGCTTCCAGTTTGCCCGTACGCGAACAACGTGGCGTTGTACCCGTCGAGCGCCGCGTCCACGACGCCCTTACCCACGACGTCAAACACCTCGTCTTGGCTCGCGCGCTCGTTCAGCACGCCATCGAATGCAAATCTCTGTGTAAACGCGCGCGGTCCGCCTTGGCGACGCTCGACGTCGGCTTTACACTCGACGAAAACTTTGTCATTGTCCTCGCGAGGAGGCGAACCGTCATCGAGTTCACTCGAGAGCGGAACGATGGAAACGCGCTGTGCGGTCGTTTTCGAGCTCGGGCGCAGGCGAAGATACGTGCGTATGGACGACGACGATGATGGCGCGTTCGGCGTCATCGACCGCGACGGCACATACGCGTGATGCGATGTGACGCGACGGCGTCGGCGGTCAACGCGAAACGAGAAACGCGTACGAGAATAACGCGTCAAGCATAAAACCATACGTATATATATATCTTACAACCGGTGGCGGCAACGACGACGACAGTGTGCGTATACGTATAACGCATACACACACACACTTGCGCGTACACACGCACACACACACGAGCGCGCGAAACGCTCTCGCTACGCGTCCACCGGGGTCGTCCCAACCTCCTCACTATTATTCCTTCTTCGCCTCTTCCAAGTACGGATTCTTCGGCTCCTCAATCACCTCAATCTCATGATCGAATTCCCACGGTTTCCACTCGCGCATCTTCGGAATCAACGCCAACTCATCCTCCGCCACGGCGTACAACTCTTCAATCTGCCCTAACCCGAGCGCGCGCTCCACCGCCTCCACATCCCCCGCATTCGCCTCCAACGCCTTCAAATGCCCCTCGTACACCTGCTCCACCACTTGCCTGTACCCAGCATCGGCAGGGATGCCCATGCGAACCGCTTTAAGCACCTCGCGCACCTTACTCGCGTACGCGTTGTGCGCATCGTCTAAAACCTTCAACCCGACGATCCCAGTCGTGGCTTTCGTCGACATGGACATCGTCGTCGTCGTCGTCGCGCCGCCGCCGCCGCCGAGACGCGCGCACGCGGAGAGCAACGCGCGTCGCGCATGGGTCGCCATCATCGGATCCGCACGCGCGCACGCGTCGTCGAACACTGACGACGACGCGACCGCGATCGATTCGGGATCCATCCGATGTTTTGGACCAAGACGCGTTCGCCAGTCATGACCAGGAGGTTGGAGTGGGGGCTATGGTCCCTGGTCGCAATTGGTGGTTGATTTTTGAACCGTTTGAGCTGTCGAAATCGAATTCGACGTCACACGACGACGACGGACGACGACGGGCGTCATGCGCGAGAGCGACGATGATGACGCGAGTCTTCGCGGCGACGACGACGAGGAGGAGGAGGAGGAGTACGCGATGACTGAGGAGGACGAGGACGAGGATGAGCCGGTGGTGATGTCCCAAGCGGATGTGCGCGCGAGAAATGTGTCGATGATGGTGAATGGGACGCTCGCGACGTCGGTGAAACCGTTCGTGCGCGGACTCGTGGTTGAGGATCCTGAGGTGGTGTTGCGTCGGGCGTTTAAGTCGCCGTTTCCGAACGCGCCGAATGCGAGTGGTGCGTGATTTTGATGAATTTTGACGTAATGTTGGCACCGCGATGTTGGTCGCGCGCGCGCGGGCGTTTGAACGTGACACTGACGTTTGAGGTTTTGTTTTTGTGCAGCGGAATTACGGCGTCGGTTGGCGGCGAGACGGGTGTTCGTACCGTGGGGTGCGAATGCTAAAGATGCGCTGGCGGCGATGCCCAAGCCCACGGCGTTGGCGACGACGGATGAGCACATTACGTTACCGGATGGTATCGAGGATTTGACGCTTTGGACGCCTGGTGATGGAGTGCGCGATGACGCGGGCGATGACGCGACGACAACGACGGGTGGTGCGAGTGCGAATGCGAACGCGAAACCCATAGTTGTCGATCGCATGCTTACGCGGTGGTTGCGCCCGCACCAACGCGAAGGCGTTCAATTTATGTTTGAGTGCGTCATGGGTTTGCGTGATTTCGACGGATGTGGGTGTATTCTCGCGGATGATATGGGTTTGGGTAAAACTTTGCAAGGAATCACGTTGTTGTGGACGTTGTTGCGACAAGGTATGGATGGGACGCCGACGGTGAAACGCGCGCTCATCGTGTGCCCGACGTCGTTGGTTTCCAACTGGGACGACGAGTGCAACAAATGGTTGAATGGGCGGGTGAAAACTTTGCCGATTTGTGATTCGACACGTGCAGAGGTTGTGAGTTCCGTAAAGTCCTTCTTAGCCCCGCGACACATGGCGCAAGTGATGATTGTGAGCTACGAAACGTTTCGCATTCACGCCGACCGCTTCAACTTTGACGGCGCGGTGGATTTGGTCATGTGCGACGAGGCGCATCGCTTGAAGAACGGCGAAACATTAACCAACAAGGCGTTGTGTGGTGTGCCGTGCTTGCGGCGAGTGATGTTGAGTGGTACGCCCATGCAAAACCATCTCGATGAATTTTACGCCATGGTGAGCTTTTGTAATCCCGGGTTGTTGGGCACCCCGTCGGAGTTTGCGAAAAAGTTTGAGCGTCCGATTCTTGCCGGTCGCGAACCCGGAGCGTCAGATAGCGAGATAGAAAAAGGTCAGGCTGCAAACACGGAGTTGTCAGAGTTGGTGAACAAGTTTATCTTGCGCCGGACGAACACTATCTTGAGTAAGCACTTGCCACCCAAAGTTGTCGAAGTCGTGTGCTGCAAATTGTCCCCGCTTCAACAAGCGCTGTACGAACACTTTTTATCTTCAAAGTCTGCGGCAAAATTGGTGTCTGGAAAGGCAACACAAACGTTGGCTGCGATTACGGCGTTGAAGAAGTTATGTAGCCACCCAAAGTTGATTCATGACATGATTCGAGGCGCGAAGAATACTGGGCACACGGCGAGCGGATTTGCCACGTGCGCGGGATTCTTTCAAGAAGGCATGTACGGGAGCTCATCTCGAGGTGGTCGTGGTCTTGGAAGTATGATACCCGGATGGGAAGAGCATAGCGGGAAGTTTGCGGTGCTCGGTCGTATGTTGGCGAATTTGCGAGCCGAAACGAAGGATCGAATTGTGATTATTTCCAACTACACGCAAACGCTTGATTTGATTGGTCAAATGTGTAGTGAGCGCCGCTACCCGTACGTTCGTCTCGATGGTTCGACAACCATCGGTAAGCGACAAAAGCTCGTGAAGCAGTTCAACGACCCAAGCACAGATTCGTTCGTATTTTTGCTTTCATCGAAAGCGGGCGGATGCGGCATCAATCTCATCGGCGGCAATCGTCTCGTGTTGTTTGACCCAGATTGGAATCCAGCAAACGACAAGCAAGCCGCGGCGCGTTGCTGGCGCGACGGACAAAAGAAAAAGTGCTACTTGTATCGATTCTTATCCGCGGGCACGATTGAAGAAAAGATTTTCCAACGTCAGTTGTCCAAGGAGAGTTTGCAAAACGTCGTCAACGGCTCGGGTGAATTGGAACAATCCATCTTGACCAAAGAAGAACTCCGAAGGTTGTTTTCTCTCGACTGCACGACGTATTCTGACACGCACGACACGTGCGGATGCACGCGTTGCCCCAAGTGTGTCGAGGGAGATCTCGGACGCGATGCGGACCCAGAGTACAAGACGTGGGAGGAACAAATCGACGAAGCGGATGAGCAAAAGCTCGATGAGTGGGCGCATCATCACCGCATGGACAAGGTTCCCGATGATATCATGAAGAAGTCCGCGGGTGACGAAGTTTCTTTCGTGTTCTCATTGAAGGTTGAAGGCTGCGCGATCGATGATTCGAAGAAGAAGAATCCCGCCGATGGCGCGGCTGAAAAGCCGAAAGACGCGCCGCCGGCAACCAAGGCTCCATCGACCGCGCCCGCTACATCTTCGTCTCGTCCACAATTCTCGATGAGCCGACCAACGTCAACGTTTGTACCGCCATCGCGTAGACCGCTTACGGTCATGAACGCGTCTGTGGCTAAGGTTACGAACGCTAGTAAGCCGGCGCCGCCTCCAGGTCGACTCGGCGCGCAACGCAAACCAGTCACCAAGCCCGATCTCAAGCCGAAAGACCGGAAAAAGGCGATGGAAAGCGAAAGCGATGACGATGACATGTGTGACGACGACACTGAAGAAGACGACGAAGAAGAAGACGAAGAAGAGGAAGAAGAAAGCGAGGCTGAAGAGTCAGAGTCAGAAGCGGAGGAAGACGACGCGGTGCCAGATTCTGAAGACGAAGATATCGCGGACACATCTGATGTACCCGTGAAGAAGCGCGCCAATGCAAGCTCTGACGTGAGCGCGTCGCGATTAAAAGCCCCGCGCGTGTCGTCTGTTTCATCAGAATTGGGCATCGCGTTACCGTCAAAGACTAATGACGACGAAGACGAAGACGAAGAAGCGTCAGAGTACTCTGAATCCGAATATTAAAATTCAATTTCATTTTAGATTGGCGAAGAGCGCGCGAACTTGAGAATGTACGCAGCACTCTTCACAAAAATTGTAGTAGACACGCATACACACATTTGTTTCTTTTCTTATTACTCATCATTACACAGTTCAAAATCCCATTTGCGCCTCGGCGGCTTCAGAGATGACTGGGATGCGCACGTAGCGGCCAGTCATGCATCCGACTGCACTCAGCGCGAATGCACCGAGCACGATGACGAAAATTGCGTTATGCACAACCATCACCAATGGTCCTGGCAAGCCGATACCCAAAATACCCGGTCCAAACAACGTTTCGACGAGAGACGGGAAGATTAAAGCGATGTCGAGTAAAATCGCCTGCATCGCGTTGAAGCGACAAAATCGCGACAAATTTTGATTCTTCGCAATGCCGAGATAAATGGCGAAAAACATGATCAAATTACCCATCGGTAACGACGACACCGCACGCAAAATCGGCATCAACGGCTTCAACAACACAATCGCCGCAGGAAACTGCGCGAAAAAGTATCTCCCGTATCGCAACGCGCTCAACAGCGGTAAGATATACGGCGCCAGCGCCACGACGCGATCGGGCACGGGGACGATATTAAATCCCCCACCCGAATACCCACCCGTCGCGTTCACCGGCACCGACGTCCTCGCGCGCATGCGACGCGAAAACGTGCCTCCTCGCGTCGCGTCCTCGCCTCGGCGACGAAAAGCGTCAGAGACGCCGCCGCGCGTCTTCCCCAACGCCAGCGCGCGCACGCCGCAACCAACGCGCGCGCTCGGCGCCGCCGTGCATCGACGCACATCACGGCGCACCACACGCGCGCCAGTCATCACCGACGACGACGTCATCGTCAACATCAACGTCATGATTGAATGAATCAATGCGAGCCACGTCTAACAACCCCTGGAAATTAGAGAATTCACCCCCGAAATCGCTCGCCCGTGGGCGCCGTGCGCGATGATCTCGCGCGCTGGCGCTGCGAGAAATGCACCGACGAATGAAGCGCGCGTGGAGGCGCACCGCGTCGTCGTCGCGGGCGGCGGCGGCGGCGTGTGCGGTCGCGCGCGCGCGTGCGAACCCCACAAAGGGGGGACCAAAGAACCAAAATCATGTACTATCATCAATAAAGTAACCATGTACGTTGTAGAATAAATACATCATCAGATAAACTATATAGAGGTTAAATGCATCCACAGTATGTAATTATCATAGTTTCAAATTGAGTCCCGTCGAAAGGATGACGTCGACAGCGACGCCGCCACGCTGGATAACGCGTCGAACGCGGCGTCATACACACACGCCAGCGACGATGATGACGATGACGACCACGCAAACCGCGTGCGCGATGCGCACGGTGATGACCACCAAGTCCAAGGCGGTGCGCCGCGCCTCCGTGGCGCGCCGTGCGGGTGAACAAGATGGACAGATGAACCAACAAATGGAGGGCGGGTGCGTTGCTTTGCGTTTTGTGTCGCGCGGTGCGCGCGGTGCGCGACGAGGGCGTCGTGCGCGGTGCGCAGTGCGCGGAATGATTGTTTTATGTCGATATCGATCGCGCGCGAGACGTCTGGAAGGGATATTGGCGACGTGTTCGTGGAAGATCTTGCCGATGCGCGGGTGAGAGTGGATTAATCTTTTTCGCCGGTTGTCGACGGTTGTCGACGGATGATGGCTGGTTTCGTTGGATGGTTTACCGAATGCGGTGACTGTCGATGCGTATGGCGTTCATGATCGCGATGACTGACGAGAGTGTGTGCGTTTTGGTATCGCGTCGCAGTGAAATCGGCCTCGGTGGTCTCGAGGACATGATGGACAAGGCGGATGGCGGCGCCACGCCGGATTTCGTCAAGGGCCTCGGCATCAAGGAACTCGACGACGTGTTCGCGATTTTGGGCTCCCAGACCAAGGGTGCTGAGCTCGGCCAAATGTTGTTGACGGAACGTTTCGGTGAAGTGCTTTACCGTGAATCTGGTTTCACGTCCACCGCGGAAATGATCAACGGTCGCTGCGCGGTGCGTACATTGTGACGAGCGCGCTTTTTTGTGTCTTTCTCGCTCGTCTCGCAGTCATCGTCTCCGAGCCCCTGGCCCACGTGCGCGTACAAAGCTGTATACTAACCGCGAGTGATTTTGTGTTCGTCACCTCTTACACAGATGATTGGCTTCATTTTGGCCGTCTTAAACACCTTCAACGGTGACCTTTTGGAAATGATCGCCAAGGTCCCGTTGGCTGTCATCTTCGTCATCGCCACGATCGCCGCCGCGTCTGTCGTGCCGAAGGCCAACCCGGGTGGTTATTTCCCGGATAACGTCAACAACGCCGCCATGACTGCGTACACTGGTGCCAAGCTCGATGAAGTCTTCACGTACAAGACTGAATTGGTGAACGGTCGCGCGGCGATGTTGGCCATGGCCTTCTTCCTCGCCACGGCGACTGTCTTCTAAATGTCGACGAATAATTTTTTTCATGCACACACACACACACTGAAAAAGCGCGCTCGCACGTTGTAATTGAAACATCGCACATGCGGCATTATATATATAACTACGATTTGAATGACGAATCGATGCGCTAAAAACTTAAATTCGTACTACACAAGTGTCAAAAATCTCCTACTCCAACCGGGGCGAACAACCTAATCGCGTCGTAACTCCATGTATTCCTTTCGCGTACCCTCGGCGTTCATGATCCACAATTCAACCTTATCCCCAGTGTAAATGTCGCGCTCGGCGGCGGTGGCAAAGCAATCTTTGACCAAGTCGATCGCCGCTTCCTCGCTCAGCGGCGTCGCGCTCGACACCGCGGGCAACACCAACGGCGAAACCGTCTTGAGTTGGTTATCCAACACCGGCATAATCAACGCCTGTCCCGAACCTTGACAGGAATAGTTTGTACGTTCA
>Ga0222714_10001597_pt1 | contig 25403 bp, 17 predicted proteins | sample C33_3DmetaG_FD_165048 | JGI IMG/M metagenome (GOLD analysis project Ga0222714, IMG submission 165048) | Estuarine water microbial communities from San Francisco Bay, California, United States - C33_3D | ecosystem: Environmental > Aquatic > Marine > Unclassified | place: USA: California...
TTACTTGAACAACAAATTTCTTTAACAACTACGTATCAAGATTTTACATTCACTTTTCAAACAACATCTAATACAACAACAGGAATGATCGGTGTCTTTTTAGGAGCAAATCTACCTGGCGCAAATCCAGGGTCAGTCATCATTGATTCTATTGTATTAACAAGAACTGGTGAAAAAACAGAAAATGTGATGTTGACAGATTTTCCAAATCAAACCTTTACTTCAAGTGATATATCAAGTTGGAACACAGAAGGTAATGTTGTATTAACACATAACGCTAGTGGGTATCTAGAAGCAAACGTCAGTGCATATACAGGCGCATTTTATCAAGAGAACATTCAACTAGGTGGATTTTATATCACTGCTGGCGTCACCTATCAAGTGTCATTTACAGTAAAAACATCCATTGTTGGTGGCCGTGATGTTACATTCTTTGTTGAAAATACCGATGCTGGATATACAAAATATTTTGAAATCACTGAAAGTATCACAGGTGCATTTCAAACATTCACTTATACATTTACACCGACTCAAGATAATGATGATACGAAAGTTGGAATTTTCCTTGGAGATATGGAAAATGCAGGACTTGGAATCATCACCATCGATTCAATTATCATTACAGTTGTTAATGATTAAATAAGTAGAAATAAAAAAATGGATTTCATTTTGAAATCCATTTTTTTTATGATGATTGAGAAATAAATTTGATAAATTCAGGAAATAAATTCATCCACTGTCTTTCGTTGTGTTTTCCATTGACAATTTGAAACGACACATGTCTAATACCTTTGTTTTCTAGTACTTCATAAACATGCTTTGAATTATTGATATAAATGTCAGGAAAATCTTTAAGATCATCTGAGGAGGTTTCTTGATCACCAACAGAAATAAAAAATGACGTATCAATAGAAATGGAAGATGCTTTTAAAGAGTTAAGAAATTTGTCTTCATTAAACCATGATGCAATAGAAAAACATCCGATCCCTTTAAATAATGAAGGATATCTCATCGCTGCAAACATCGAGATATAAGCTCCCATAGAACTACCTGCCATATAATAATTATTTGAAGTATGATAGAGGTTTTTAATTGCAGGCAATACGTCTTCAACAATAAAATCAATATAGATAAACCCTTTTCCACCCGTCCCTTTTATAAAACGATTTTTTAATTCAATATTTGTTTCATAAGGGCTATACTCATTCATTCTTTCAGTCGGTGAATTATCAATGCCCACGATAATCATATTGGTCACATGAGCTTTTTCTAATCCTTCAATCACGCGCCATGAAACCTCATGATAACTCATCTCATCATCAAATAAATTTTGAGCATCATGCATGAATAAGACATCACATGGTCGCTCTTCATTACATGTTTCTGGGTCATAAACTCTGATTGTTCTTGATGAATGTGTGGTTGGGATTATTAACTCAAACGGTTTTAGCATCGGACACCTCACACTTATTTTATCATAGATAAAAGGTTAAAAAAAAGGTATAATATCATTGGTGAAATATGGGAACTTTAATCAATGCGATTGCAATCGTTATTGCATCTATCATCGGTTTAATGTTTAAATCTAAATTAAATATTCACATTACCAATCAATTAAAGCTTGTGATGGGGCTTGTTTTAATGTTAATGGGTATTGGTTGGTTTGTGAGAGACTTTATTACCTATGATGGTGTGCGTTTTCAAACGCAATACGAACTCCTTATTTTATTATCGATTATCATTGGTACGTTGATAGGATCACTATTAAAGTTAGATGAAAGATTTAGAGGATTCATTAAAAATATCGAAACGAAACATAAACTCCCTCCGATTGCTGAAGGATTTATTACAGCGAGTCTTATTTTTTGTATTGGTGCCATCGCGATATTAGGTGTCTTTCAAGATGTTATTGAAGGCAATTTAACATTACTTTATATTAAATCCATCTTAGATTTTATTACGGCAATGATCCTTGCATCCACATTAGGATTTGGTGTCTTGTTATCATTTATTTCCGTTTTAATCTATCAAGGTCTTGTGATGCTCATTGCATTATTTTTTGCGCCATTTTTACCACCAGATTTAATGGTGATGATAGGTCTAGTTGGAAATATTTTAATTGTTGCTTTATCTTTAGATTTTTTAGAAATCAAATCAATTAAAGTCTTAAATATGTTACCAGCTTTAATCATTCCAATCCTTTATGTGGTGATTTTATGAAAAAGTTAACCATAGGTATTTTTATTGACGTCTTTTATCCAATGGTAGATGGTGTTGTAAAAGTCACAGATTATCAAGCAAGACTATTATCAAAACATCACCAAGTATATGTCTTTGCGCCTAAAGCAAAAGAAAAAAACTATCAAGATGATTTCCCTTATGAAGTGATGCGTGTTTTGAATATTCATATTCCAACAACCGATTATCAGCTCGCGTTACCTCAACTTGATACAACATTGAATAAAAAGTTAAAAACAATCAAATTTGATATCATTCACATTCAATCCCCATTTTCAATGGGAGAACTAGGGATTAAAGTTGCTAAAAAACAAAATATTCCTGTTGTTGCAACCCTTCATTCCCAATATGAAAAAGATTTTTATGAACGTACAAAATCAAAAACGATCACCAAAGTCATGTTATCAGATATTATGATACGTCTTAATAAATGTGATGTTACCATGACAATGAATGAGGGATCTAAGGCATTATTCATGAGATATGGTTTAAAAAAAGAACCACGCATTGTTCCTAATGCGACTGACATGATATTCGCATCAAAAGAAGTTGTCTTAAAAGTGAAACAAGATTACGAGATTCAACATGTATTTAACATGATGTTTGTTGGCCGTATAGATAAAATCAAAAATATTGATTTTATGATTGATGTTATCTTTCAACTAAAGAAAAGAACAAAAGAATTCCATATGTATTTTATTGGAAAAGGTTCGCACGAAGAGTCCTTTAAATCGCGAGTGGATGAACTTCAATTAAATGATGTGATCACATTTATCGGTCCTATTTATGACAGAAACATACTTGCAGCTTTTTATCAAGTCAGTGATTTACTGATGTTTCCTTCAACATACGATACGAATGGGCTTGTACAAATTGAAGCAGCAAGCCAGTATACACCTGGTATTTTCTTAAAAGATACTCTTGCTGCATCAAGCATTGTTGATCAGCACAACGGCTATTTAAGTGAAGAAAATCCAGTCTTATTTTCAAGGAAAATCCATGATGTGATAAATCATCAAGAACATCATCAAGAGGTTTCTAAGAAAGCCCATGAAACTCTTTATATTACTTGGGAAGAAGTGGTCTTAAATATTGAAAAGATTTATCAAACACTTATTAAGGAGTCTTAAGATGGATAAAAAAGAATTAAAAGGAAAGTTAACACAAATACAATTTCATGTCACACAAGAAAACGGAACAGAACCTCCTTTTAGAAATGAATTTCATGATTTTAAAGAAAAAGGTATTTATGTTGATGTCGTCTCTGGAGAACCACTTTTTTCATCACTAGATAAATATGATAGTGGTTGTGGTTGGCCAAGTTTTACGAAACCTATTACTGAGATCATCGAAAAAAGAGATCTTTCTCACGGTATGATGAGAATAGAGGTTAGAAGTAAAGAAGCTGATAGTCATTTAGGTCATGTTTTTACCGATGGACCAAAAGATAAGGGTGGATTACGTTATTGTATCAACTCTGCAAGCCTCCGCTTTATTCCATTAGAAAAGCTAAAAGAAGAAGGATATGAGTCATACTTGGCTTTATTTGAATCTCAGTGAAATACCGTATCGATCCAGATTTAAAACCGCTATTACCTTTTCAATTTAAACGACATTCTACTTTAACAAGACACTTAATGAATGCTTTCTTTAAAGCGTCTTTTCAATTTACAAAGCCTAAACTCCCTTGTGTAAGAAAATCTATAAAAATCAATTCTCATGATGGTGAAGCGTTTACATGTTATCATTACTACAAAGAAGATTATCAAAATCAACCTTTATTGATTTATGTTCATGGGGGTGGTTTTCAAAATGAAGGGACATCGATTCACCAACAAATGATCATAAGATTTGTTGAGGAATCTAACCTTCAAGTGATGTATGTGAAGTACCGTTTACTTCCTGATTATCCTTACCCAAAAGCATTTGAAGATGTTGTCTCCACCTATCATTACGTCGTATCTAAAAAGCAAGCATTCGCTTTTACCAATCTTTATGTAGGTGGGGATTCTGCAGGTGGAAATTTAGCTTTTGCATTATCACTATATGACCGTGATCAAAACCTTCATCACATTAAAAAAACAATGCTGATTTATCCTGTGTTAACAAAGAATCATCAACTATCATCTCATTTGACACACCTTATGACACCAATGTGGAATCAACATTTAAATCAAACTATGTGGGAATCGTATTTAAAAGATGTTACCAATGATCAATATGCATCGTTATTAGAGCATGAGATGCATGCACTTAACGCGGTATATATAGAAACAGCAGAATTTGATCCACTTCGAGATGAAGGGATTTTATTAGAAAAGAAGTTAAAAAAACAAGGTATTGATGTTGTTGCTTATCATACATTAAAAACAGTGCACGGCTATGACGCTTTACCACATGCTAAGATTACGCAAAAAATGATGCTTCACCGTATTGCATTTCTTAAAGGAGACTCATGAAATTTTTAAAATTATTGTTAATGATTCCTATACTTATACTACTCATATCTTGTGAAGAAGAAATCAATGAAGGACGCTTAGTCGTTCCTGCAACGATTTCTTTTGAAAGTGATGTCATTCATTATACCAATGAGGATATTCCTTCGTTAATAGAGGGTGTGACCGTATCACACAATTTTTATGACAATCTCATCGATAGCTTAATTATTGATGATGCGAGAGTGGATTGGGATAAACAAGGACTTTATCAAATCAATTATTATGTCACAACCCCTTATCAAGTCACAACAAAAGCAGTAAGAGATGTGACCGTATTAGAGGGTCGAGAAGAATCACTTAAAATTTATCCAGCCATCATAGGAACTAAAGATGTGACGTATTATATTGGTGATGAACTCCCTAACTATTTAGATGGTGTTGCTGCGTTTGATTTAAATGATGGATATATCACAGAAAATTTGATTATTGATGATACCTCTGTCGATTATGATACGGTCGGTACATATCAAGTAAGATATTCTGTGATGAACTCTCAAACACTCATTACAACAGAAACGATAACATTAACTGTTCTACAACCAGTAGTTTCAAATGCAACAGAACTTCAAGTGCTCTATATCAATGATACACACGGCGCGATACTTGAAGACGGCAATCAAATGGGCCTTGTTAATATTGCAAGTTACATTGATTACATTGAAAATACAGAAGATAATGTGCTTTTTATCAGTGGTGGGGATTTACTTCAAGGAAGTTTGCTTTCTAATTACTTTTATGGTGCACCAATTATAGAAGCACTTAACATGATGGGACATGAAGCATTTACTTTAGGAAATCATGAATTTGATTGGGGATTAGATGTTGTTTTAGACTATTTTAACGGGAATCATGAAATTCAAGCAAATTATCCATTACTTGCAGCCAATTTATTTTATACAGGCACTGAAACACGTCCTGTAGGAGTTGAACCATATACAATTGTCACAAGAGGAGACTTAAAAATTGGGATTATTGGTACCATTGGATTTGGTCTAGAATCCAGTATTGCAACGTCTCGTGTGACAGGCTATGAATTTAGAGACCCAGTGACGTACGTTTCTTATTATGCCAATTACTTAAGAACCAATGAAGATGTTGATCTTGTGATCGCCATTGATCATGGTGCAAGATCGGATACCAATCAAGGGATAGGACAACTCGTTGGATCGTCTCGTGTTGATGCAATGTTTAATGGTCATACCCATCAAAACAGTTTAACGTTTATTTCTCGAGAAGGTATGGATATGCCAGTGATGCAATCTTCGGCATATGGGCAACTTATTGGTCATCTCACACTTGATATTTCAAGAAACGGACTAGAAGATTATGAAGCAAGAAACATAAGCCCACTTCAAATGCCTAGTAATTTAAGTCAAGATGAAAGATTAAAAGCAATGATTGATTCTTATTATGAGCAAGTAGAACCACTCATTACAACTGTTATCTTACCAAGTTCAAGTTATTATTCTAGAAATGATTTAACGCAATATATCGCTAAACTGATGGCGCTAAAAACTGGTGCAGTCGTTGGGATTCATAACGGTGGTGGCACACGTACCGATTTAGATTTTAATGAAGGAATTACGGTTGCTAAGTTATATGAGATATTTCCATTTGATAATCGAATCAAAACGGTTTATTTAAAAGGATCTGTCATTAATAGTTTAATCAATAATTTTAATGCAACCGATATCTTTGTTTTAAATAATATGACATTTAATAGTAACGATGATTATTTAGTCGCAACTAATGATTATTTATTTGATAAAGTTGACCTTCCATTTTTAAGTGGAACCGGTATGATAGACACAGGACTCTATATTCGTGATATCTTTTTAAGTGTGGTAGAAGAACAAGCAAAGATATACACTAGTTTTTCAACCTCACATGAAGTTGTGTTTCCTTTAGGTGCATGGCTTACGATTTTAGATGTAAGGAGACAGTATGGTACCTTCCTTTGAAAAACGTGTCCGCGCGTTTGCAATTGACACCTCAGGAGTTGCATTGGTAGGGATACTTGCAATTGGGGTATCACCTCAATCAGAGACGTTATCGTATGTGATTTTTTTAAGTGCAGCTTTTTTCTTTTATTTATTTCCTTATTTTAGAAATACAGGTCAAACACTTGGAAAACGTGTTCAAAAAATACAAGTGGTATTAAAAGATGGAAGTAAGGCACCCATTTGGTTATTACTTTTAAGAGACACAACAAAAGTACTTGCGAGTGTGTTTACCGCAGGTGTGTATTTAATGGTGTGCATGTTTTTTATGAATGGTCATACCTCAAGAACCATTCATGACTATATTTTTCAAACAAAAATGATTGATTTAGAAAAAAGACAAGGTAAAGATGATATTTTAGGACGTTCTTCTTTACTCAAAGAACGAGGACTATAAAATGAAAAAAACCCTACTATTTATCCTACTTTTAACAATGACATTGGGTATCTCTGCATGTCAAGATGATCTTTTTCCAACATCGTTATCTCTGCTTGAAGAGCACCCCAATATTGATAATTATTATCAAATATTTATACGGTCTTTTGCAGATAGTAATAATGATGGCATCGGTGATTTGAAAGGAATAGAAAATAATTTAGATTATTTAGAAACCTTAGGTGTCACGGCACTTTGGTTAACGCCATTTCATCCTTCAAATACCTATCACGGCTATGCTGTTACAGATTATTATGATGTTCATGATGATTTTGGAACGATAGAAGATCTACAAAGTCTAATAGATAAAGCGCAAGCTAAAAATATTGAGATCATGATGGATCTTGTGATTAATCACTCGAGTGATCAACATCCGTGGTATGTTGAAGCAAGAAGTAATATAGATAGTCCTTATAGAGAATACTATTACTGGGACGCACCTAATATTGCGTATCAGTCCTTTGTAGGTGGACTTGTTGATTTTGATCCAACCTCACAAGCATTGAAAGATGAATTCAAAAACATCCTTAAGTTTTATGGTGACATGGGTATAGTAAAATTTAGAATTGATGCTGCAAAACACATCTTTGATAAACCAGGACTTACTGCAATTGATACAAATGCAGGCCTTTATTTATTAGAATTTAAAGCCTATCTTCAAACTGAGTTCGGTGATGCTGCACATATTGTTTCAGAAGTATTTGATTATAACTATGTCAGATATCCTAGCTATGTTCTTGGAACAGGATCTGTCTTTAACTTTTTTGGTGCGATGCAACTTGAACAAAAAGTAGGATTCCAATCATCGCGGTTTAATTTTGTTTCTAGTTTAAATCAATTTTATAAAGCCATGGAAGATGCTCAACCTAACTATATTGATCATCTATTTATTGGAAATCATGATATTGACCGTCCAGCGACGCGCATCCCTAATATTGATGCAAGAAAACAAACCGTAAAAGCGATGTATACATTACCTGGTAATATTTATGTATACTATGGTGATGAGCTTGATTTACAAGGAAGACGTCAAGAAGGTGTGAATGTTCCTGGTTATGGCACGGCGTATGATGAATATAGACGAACAGCGTTTTTATGGGATGACGAAAGAGAAACGTCATGGTTTCCAGATACTCAAAATTTCTCAACGCCAAACGTCAATGAAGCAATTGAAAATGTAGATAGCATGTATTATGTGTATCATACATTTATGAATTTAAGACTTCAATATCCAGCACTGATGTTTGGTGATTTTACACCTTATGAAAATAATGATTATAACATTCAAGGGTTTTATCGCAGTTTTACAAATGGAGAACACACCCAAAAAGTCCTTGTGATTATTAATATTTCTCAACAAGGTGCAACTTTCACACTACCATCATTTATAGAAACCATTTATGAAGACAGTGAGTCAGAATTCACATTAGATGCTTATGGTGTTGGAATTTATCTCATTGAAGAAGGTATGTAATGTTTATTATCCAGTATTTTAAAAATGGATTTTCTTATGAATATGTCTTTAAAAGACTCATTCCAATCAACTTTAAAGTCATTTTATACTTTATTATTTTGACGTTTTTAAGTGCTTTTCCTCTGAACTATCAAATCATTCAAGAAGAAGGATTTCGATTAGATTTTATTGCTGAAAGTTTTAATACTTCTATCCCTGATGTTGCAATCGATTGTGAAGTGTCATTTGCAGGGATAAATTGTCAGGAAAATGTGTCATTCACTCATCAAAATGTCACGTATTATATTGAAACCTATGATGAAAGTAAAGCTTATGAAGAACGTTCTATCATCTTATCTAATAACCGTATTTATTATCTACAAGGTGAAAGTATCCTAGAGTCAAGAGGTTATCAAGGATTTTCTGATACGTTAGATATGGGTCTCCTTATCTTTAGTGATCAAGTAGAAAAAGAAGCTTTATGGCAGGCATTTGGTGAGGGTATAGAAGGATCATTTGGACCTTATATTATTTTTAATGCCTTACTAACAAATACAGTGATACAGTTTGTCATACAAGTCATTTTTATTATTTTTTTATCGATTGTCTTACAACTCTTTAAATATCAGTTATCCTCTTTTATGACCTATTCAGAAAGTTTAACATTCATTGTTTGGATGATGACACTACCAGCGGTAGTAGGCGTAGGAATTGCACTTTTTGAACCAGTGTTTGCAAGTGTCATTTATCAGTTTTTAGTTGGGATTGTCATTATGATTGTCATGTTAAAATACGGAAGAAAATATTATCTTTAAAATAAAAAAAAGACCACTTTCTATAAAAGTGGTCTTTTTTTAATAATTTACTTACGCATCTAGTGATGGTTGTTTTCTTTTTAATAATACAACGGCACCAATAGATACTGCAGATACAAGTCCAACACCTAAGCCAATCCATAAGATAAGATTATTATCTGATGAACCTGGAAGGATTTCATATTGTGGAGCTTCAAGAATTTCTGTTGTTAAGATCATGGTTGTTCTTGCTGGAACAAACGCTGTCCCACTAATTACTTCAAGTCCATTGATTGGATCACTATCGCCAGTAAAGGTTAAGACATGATATTCTTTATTTTGCGGAAGTGTGACTTGTGTTAATCCACTATTTGGATTGAATCCACTATGAATCACGATTACTTCAGGTTCATTATCATCCATCCCAACAATACGGTATGCAATCGCACTATATGTTTGGTTGGTATCTAAAAATGATAATCTGCTATTAATGAGTTGAGGATCTGTCATTCTAAAATGTTCATAAGCATTTCTAATATAAATCAAGTTTTTATAATATTCAAACACATCATTAAATTGAGCTTTTCTATCCCAGCGTAATTGATTGACGCTGTCTGGAGATTCATAAGAGTTATGATTGTATCCGCCTTCTTCAAGAGGTTTACTTCTCATAAATTCAGCACCAGCATGGATAAATGGGACACCTTGAGAAGTTAATACAATCGCATTGGCTTGAATTTGCATTTGTTTTAATGTTTCAATATCACGTGTCACTGAAAATCCAGTTAAGACAAGTTTATCAAATAGTGTATTGTTGTCATGAGCTGACGCGTAATTGACAATTTTTTCAGGATCTAAATGCCATCCACCAACATAATCAACATCAATATGATCAACCCCACCAACGATCCCGTATTTTAAACCTTCAAAGTTTGCTGCTAATCCTTCACCTTGTATCCAAGCACCATCTGCAGCACTGAATACGGAACCTTTTAGAGCATCTCTTGTCACATCGTTAAATGCAGCAATATCATTTAAGTTTCTAATATTATTTTTACCGGCTTGTTCTGAAACTGGAAGAGGAGACGTTCCACCCATCCAAGGTTCACCGTAAATAAGGATCGTAGGATCAATCTCATATAAGTTATCAGCAAGTGCATTCATCGTTTCAACATCATGAAGTGCCATGAGGTCAAATCGAAGTCCTGATAAATTATATTCAGTGACTAAGAATTCCGTTGAATCAACAATAAATTTACGCATCATCGAACGTTCTGATGCTGTTTCATTTCCAGTACCCGAACCATTTGAAAAACCACCTGAATCAGTAAAACGGTGATAATAACCTGGAACAAGCTGATGGAAGTTAGACATCTCACTGGATCCAGTATGGTTATAAACAACGTCCATGATTGCATGAATACCATAATCATGTAAACTTTGAACAACTTGTTTAAATTCAGTCACACGGGTACGTCCATCAAAAGGATTCGAAGAGAATGTCCCTTCTAATACATTAAAATGCATGGTCATGTAACCCCAGTTAAATAAGTTATCATACAAAGGATTAGTTGCAAATTCAACTTCATCGACATAGCCAAAGTCTGCAAGTGGTAAGAAGTGAACAGCATTGACACCTAATTCTTTAATATGGTCAAGTCCAGTAGTGACGGTGACACCATTTCTATCTGTATAGGTTGTTCCTTTTTCAGCAACGCCTAAAAATTTACCTCGATAAGATTCTGTTCCTGTCCAAGAACTATGAGTTGTTAAATCTCTTACATGAAGTTCATAGATAATATAATCAGTATTATTCGTGACATTTTTAGGTCTAGAATTATATTCCCAACCTTGAGGATTAATCGCATCAAAATTAACAATCATGGATCTGACAGCATTTGCCCCTGCAGAATACGCATATGGATCAGTTGTTTCTACGGTGATACCACCATTATTTACACTAAACGTGTAATATTTAAAATCATAGTCACCAGTTAGGTTGATTTCCCAAGCTCCATTTTCAATTCGTGTCATTGGATGTGTTTCATAGGGTGAGGTTTCACTTGAAGGTTGACCTTCATCATTATAGTCTGGATGACCTTGGTTAAATAAGTTTAACGTAAGTTCGCTAGCAAGTGGTGCCCAAACGCGAATAATCGTATCATCTCCATCAAAACTGAGACCTAAATCACCATCATATGTATATAGTGATTCAAAAGCAGGTGTGTCATATATTTTTTCTAATGAAACGGATTTCGTTGCTTTTTCATCATCAGCGAATATCACTTCTACTACATAAGCTTTATCAATTGCGAAACTACCTGAAATATTAAAGGTATTTGAACTCGCTGTACCAGTTAAAAAAGCTGTTTGAGAACCGTTTTCATAAACTGCATAACTAGATACAGTCCCTGTTGCAGATACTTGTATTTGATACATCGGACCTGATAGTACAAAGTTCGCTTGTAAGATACGATCACGGTAGTCAGGAATATTATTATCTAAGTCTGTTTGAGATGTCCCAATATGAATATCTTGCTCTACAAAATAGACGTGACCTCGTCCATTTTCAACAACTTCAACATCAGCAAGGTCAATAAATCGGTCACCACCAATTTCACGGTAACCATCCCAACCACCTTGTTTGATAATGATTCCAAGACGTGTTGCTCCTGGATATTCTGTGGCAAGATCAATATCATAATAAACACCATAATCACCTTTGTTGGCTGCATTAAAGTCCCATTGTTTTCCGCCTCTTCCAACTGGAAGTTTTTCCCATACCCACATATTAAATCCACTGTAGGTATCATTATAACGATAGTAATGAACACGCAGAGTCGTGAGTTCATCTGCTGCGTATGTTTGAACCGAAAATAACGGTAATAAAAGTAATGTTATTGCAATTAAAATTTTTTTCATGTATTCCTCCTACACAATGTATATTAACATGTATATTACTAATATTAAAAATTTAATGATAGCGATTACAATATGCAATCGGTTTCACAAATTATATAATAACTAAAGCGTTTACATTTTTTTACATTTTGTGATATGATATAGCTATCAAATAAAAGAGAAAATCTTTTATAAATAGGAGGAAATAATGAAGAAAGGATTACTCGCTTTACTACTCGTTGCAGTATCAGCACTTACATTTGGTATTAGTGCACTTGGTGCTGGAACTGGTAATTTAGTTATCCACTTTCAAGCTTGGAGTGGAGAATATGATGATCTTGGAAACCATACATGGGCACCAGGATTAAGTCCTAGAGTACGTGATGGCGTGGATGCATTTGGAGCTTATTGGGAATATAATGATATTCCAGTAGGAACTGAAGTGCCTTTTATTGCTGTTTACTGGGCAAATGGAGCACAAGATTGGAGTAGAAAGTTAACAGATGACGTATTTATTCCAGCAAGTGCAATTCAAGAAGATAAGACAGTTCATGTTTATATTTTTGAAGGAATGCTTGGAAATGGAAATGCAAAGGTTTATGTTGCCGATCCAGATAGACACAATGTTTTAGCTGTCTATTATGATCCAGCTGGAGCATATGAAGAAGGACTTGGAATTCATGGTTGGGGTTGGACTTATGAAGATGATGCAGAAATCGGTGCGTCACAATGGGGAACACCTTCTCAATTATTTACTGTAGCTGGTCGTTCAGAAGCAGATATTGATGTTTGGGGAATGATGTTATCTGCTAAAGAAACATGGGCAGGATTCCTAGTTTATGGTGGCGATGATGCTACTAAAAAGACAGGAGATTTAAAACCTGAATCAGGCTTCTTTATGAATCATGGTGTAGGTACAGTTGATATTGTTTATATTGTTAATGCTGGTGATGGTGTCACAAATAATTCAAATGTATTTACAACGCCTGCAGATTTTCAAGATGAAGCATTTAGTTTTAAACTATTACCTTTTTCACCAGAAGAAATGTCTGGAACATACGCAATTGATCCAAATACACTCGTTGTTAAAACAAGTGCAGCAGTAGCTTCACCTTATGCAGCAGCAACAACTGATGCTGAACGTGTTGCAGCAGAAGCATTAATTACAAGTTGGTTCCAAATTAAAGAAGATTTAGGTAATGGACAATATGGACCTGCACTTGAAATCGAACGTGTTGACTTTGGTAAAACAAATACAACACTTAATACGTTTGTTATTGCACTTGCAGATGGTAGTGAATTAGATAATACTAAAGATTACGAAGTATTCTTTGATACAATGTACCCTGATGAATTAACTGAGGTTAAAGAAATTGCAGTTACAATCAATGTAATATTACCATCTAATACTCCAACTATCCCTGAAACAGTTATTAGTTTAGGTGCAAATTTTGGAGATTGGAATCCAGCGAATGCTGCTATGAAAGCTACAAAAGTTAGTGATACAGAGTATACTATTACATTTAATGTTAGTGTTACAGCTGCATACACTACGTTTGAATATAAATGGACACAAGGTTCATGGGATGTAACTGAAAATATTAACAGTGGTAATAGAGTATTTGTTTTAAGTAATACAACAGATTCAATTACGTTTAATGACGTAGTCACAGCATGGAGTAATGATACTGACGCAACAAATACGAAATATGATGCTACCAGTCGCTTCCCATTTATTCCAACCAATGCATCTGCTTCATTAGCACTTGATTTAGATACAGAAGCACCAGTATTAACATTCGTATCTCCATTATCATTTGTTGGTAAAGCAGCTGATCAAAGAATTATTGAAGTTCCATGGGGACAACCATTTGATCAATCACTTTTCCCACGTTACTCTGTAACAGATAACCGTGATGGAGATATCACATCATTCGTGTTTGTACCTAAAGGTAACATGTCAGTATTAAATACTGCTGAAGAGGGTGATTACACCATTATGTTACAAGTCGAAGATAAATGGGGTAATGTCACTCAAGAAACATTTATCTTTAGAGTAGTGAAAGGCGAATAGGGAGGTTAAATCATGAAAAAAATTATATTATTATTTATTGCTTTAGCATCCGTATTTACATTAGCGGCATGTGGTGAAACTGTTGAAAATAATGGTGAAACCATTGACTTCGGTGATATTTTAGTCCCTTCATCAAGCATCCGTGTTTGGATGGATGATGAAAACGGTGAATATATGGCTGCCGTGATTGAAGAATTTAATAAATTGTATCCAAATATCGTTGTTGAATTCCAACACATGGGTTCAGTGGATGCACGTGAATTATTAAAAACATTTGGTCCTTCAGGAAATGGTGCAGATATTTTCCAATTCCCTCATGACCAACTTGCACAAGCTGTATTAGAAGATTTAGTATTACCTTTACCAAATAGTTTAAAAACCTCATTAGAAGGTCGTTCAGCTCAACTTGGTTTAGATATTGCTACATTATCTTATGATGAAACAAACGGATCTTTTGACCCAACATCACCTAATGCTGTTGAAAGTTTATTTGCAGTACCTCTATCATTAGAATCTGTTGGATTATTTTACAATAAAGATTTAGTTGCTACACCTGCAACCACAATGGAAGCATTACTTGCAGCTGGAGCGACTTGGAATGCAGCATTAACTTCTGATGCGACTGATGATCCTACAAGAACGAATGCACAAGCAGGATACTTCTACTTAGGAACAACATCTCATTGGGCAGATTCATATTTCATGCAACCATTCTATAGTGCTTTTGGTTTCACACCATTTGGACCAAACTTAGATGATGCAAGTGCCGTCGGATTTGCAAATACAGTTGCAGCTTTAAATTTCTTTAAAGAAGAATTAAGACCGATTGTTACCAATGGTGGTGCAACAGATTCTGCAAGTGGTGCAGCAAACTTTGAAGCAGGTAACATTCCTTATGTTATTGGTGGACCATGGAACCATGAAGCGTTCTTAAAAGCTGGTATTAACTATGGTGTTGCGCCAATGCCAACAATTAACGGTCAAAATATGAGAACGTTTGCTGGTGCGATGATGACTGCTGTTTATAAATATTCAGATAATTCAGAAGATGCAATTAAATTTGTTGAATTCTTAACAACAGACATTGCGATGGAATTAATGTATGAATATAAAACAAAACTTCCTGCTTTAGAAAACGAACTATTAGCAACAATTCCTGGCGTATCAGAAGATGAGTTGTTACTTGCAATGGCTGAACAATTAAAAACTTCAGTTCCAATGCCAACCATCCCTCAAGTGACTTACTACTGGGGACCAGGTGAAACAATGATTAAAGATGTTTGGAATAATGATGTTGCAGCTGCAACCGCAGTCGCAACTGCAGAAGCATCTTATCGTGTGCGTTCTGGTTTAGCAAATCAATAAATTAAAAGTTTCAAAGAAATTATTATACTAATTAAGAAGGCGGCAATAACGCATTGCCGCCTCCTTATTAGTTTATAAGGAGCATGAATGAAGGCACTAAGTACAATTAAAGCAATTTTATCAACATTCATATGGGGTTCAGGACAAGCTCTGAATCGTCAATATATTAAAGCTTTATTCTTTTTCATTATTTTTGTCGGATTTGTTGGTACAGAATTATTAACGAGTTCTTATTTCGAAGAGACATCAGCATACACAAAACTGGTTGGTGATGATCTTACTGATACATGGTATCAAGACAATTTATATGCACGCTATTTCAATTTAAAAAATGAAAATAATATACGTGCAAATGGTTTTGATTCTAAAGGATATGAACCTTTTGAAACGTTTTTGAGATCGCTTAATATTCCTGAAAATGCAACAGATAAAGAAATATTAGCTGCACTCAATGAAATTAATATGTTGCAGTTTATTGCAGATGATCTTAGAGAGGCAAACTTACCAACAGTTACAAATTTATCTACACTTGAAGCAGTTTTAGCTTCTGATTTTGATATCACTACAGGTACCCTTATTGAAAGAAGAGGTATTTTATTTTTTGATGAGGATGGAACCTACTATATCGAAAGAAATGTTGAACTTGAAGACGGAAGTAATCAAAAAGAATTTATAGAAACAACCATGCTTCATGGTGGATTCAATGAATCGAACATCTTGTTATCTAACGAGGGACTTGTTCGTTTCGAAAAGCTTAATGAAATTTATGAAATTGAAGATACTTTTTATTTAAGAGTAAAAATAGATGGATCTTTTAGATTTGTTAATTTACTAACAGAAGAAATTATATCAACCATTGAGATGGATAATAATAGAGTTCCAATTGAAGGTCCTATGTATCTTGTAGATGAGACGTTCTATGAGTATTATGAAGCTGGTATGATTTATTTATCTCAACGCTTACAATATGAACAAACGCCATTCACAAGAGTTTTCCGTCAAGCATTATATTATGATTATAGTGCGGATCATCTCGATTATTCTAATGCTGACTTTAATAGGCTAATGGTACGGGTTTATCTCAACTTAAATACTGATCTTAAAGAAACTTTTGAATCTCAATATGATAATTTCTTTTATGATCAAGCAGGATTTTTTATTCGTAGTTATTGGTCTGTAGGGACACTTGGTATTGCACAAAAAGTCAATTTTACGAATCATATGTCATTAGCTGAGGCGCTTGCAGGACAAGGATTAAGTGAAAGAGAATTTTCACTTTTCACGACTCCGGGTTTTCAAATAAGTGAAAATATTCCGATACAAGGTCACGTATCAACAATGATTTTACTAGAAGGTTTAATTGGAGTCATCTCGTCATTATTCTTTTTTATCTTTATGATTTGGGGTATTTTAGATGCCTACAGAGTAAGCGAACAAAAACGTAAAAATGAAAAAGTATTAAAAGATATTGATTATTTTAAAGATGTTTATGAAAGTAGTTACGAATACATCATTTTATCTCCTGCAATGTTTGTTTTGGCCTTTATTTCAATTATGCCAATTGTCTTTGGTTTTATGATTGCATTTACTAATATAGCTGGTAATGAATCGATGTTAGATAACTTTGATTATGTTGGATTTAGAAATTTTATTGCGATTTTTGATTTCTCATCAGGGTTAGGTCAATCATTTGGGCAAGCATTTTGGCGCGTTCTTGGATGGACCGTTGTATGGGCAATTTTATCGACAGCAACCGTATTTTTTGGAGGATTTTTCCAAGCACTTATTTTAAACAGTGAAAAAGTAGTCTTTAGAAAATTTTGGAGAACATTATTTATTTTACCTTGGGCAATACCAGCATTACTTTCTCAAATGGTATTCTCTGTTATGTTTAAAGAACTTGGTTTTATCAACCAATTCTTAAAGGATTTGGGCGTTTATGATATGCTTTTTGATTTAGGAATGTTAGGGGTCAATTACGAAAGTTTATCTGGAATTAGAACTCTCTTTTATTTAGGTTTAGATAATATTCAATGGTTTACCAATCCATTTAATACGACCTTTGTAAGAGGAAGTATTGTCTTAATTAATATTTGGTTAGGATTCCCATATTTTATGGCACTCATGACAGGTGTGATGACCGCCATTGATAAAACACTATATGAGGCCGCAGATATTGATGGTGCTAGTGGATGGCAAAAGATCCGTCTAATTACAATGCCGCTTGTTTTATATTCAACTGCACCAATCTTAATTATGACGTTTTCAGGTAACTTTAATAATTTTGGTGTCATTTACTTTATTACGGGTGGTGGACCTAATGACGGGAAACCATCACTTGGATTTGCAGGAGACACCGATATTTTAATTTCATGGATGTATAAGTTAACTGTAGATTATAGTATTTATAATATGGCTTCTGTGTTCTCGGTATTAATATTCTTATTTGTGGGTTCAATTACTGCTTGGAATTTATCAAGAACCCGCGCATTCCAGGAGGATTAGAAGATGTTATTTCTACAATTATTGACTATATTTTTAATCTTACTTGTCATTTTTGTACATCAATCAACGGTGTATGAATATGCTAGACGCAAAGGATATGAAGGGATTAAACCCGGGCTTATCGGACTCATTCCAATTTATGGTTTGTTTTACTATAAACGTATTGAAAAAAGAAGAAATGTTTCAGATCGAGGGTTAAAAGAAGTTTTCAAACTTAATCATATGTTACAACGAGTTGCTTTATATATTCAAATACTGATTGTTGCAGCACTTGTTATTGTTCCGGTTGTTTACATTTTTGGACTTGCTTTTTCAAATATTCGTTCAGATATTCCAAATCAAATTTGGCCTGAAAATCCAAGTTTTGAGGCGTTTAATTATCTATTTACAGAAACGAAGTTCACCACTTGGTATTGGAATACGCTTTCGATTGCCCTTATCAATATGTTTATTGGTACAGTACTTATTACTGGTGCAGCTTATGTCTTTGCAAGATTTAGTTTCAAAGGGAAACGTGCAGGGTTACTTGGTATTTTAGTTCTTCAAGCATTTCCATCATTTATGGGTTTAATTGCAATGTATGTTTTATTTTGGAGATTTGGATTACTTGGACAACCTAGAGCACTTTCTATTTTATATATTGGTGGATCGATTCCTGGAAATTTATGGCTTATAAAAGGGTTCTTGCAACAAATTCCAAAAGATTTAGATGAATCAGCGATGATCGATGGTGCGAATAAGTTTCAAATTTTCTGGCACATCATCCTACCGCTTTCTGTACCCATCTTAACATTTGTTGCAGTGACCATGTTTATGGGTCCATGGATGGATTATATTTTACCAGGTTATTTACTTAATTATTATCCTCAAAATGCGCCAGCAGGTTATGATGTCACCAATCAATGGACACTTGCGGTTGGGTTATTTAGATTCATTACTGACTTGAATCATATTCACTATTCTGCCTTTGCAGCAGGTGCGTTACTTGTGGGTATACCAATTACCATTCTTTATATGGTCTTCCAGCGTTACTTAATTGAAGGTATTATGGCAGGTGCAACGAAAGGTTAATTAAAAAAGGGTAATTATTTACCCTTTTTTTTCATGTGAAACCGTTATTAGAAAGCCATTTTAAGCCTTTTTGTGTTAAAATATAGTTATATCAATGAAGGAGAACACCAATGCCTCAACTTACAATCAAAGAAAACTTTATCAGTCAATTACAATCACAATTTCATGTCGATATGAAATCTTCTCGATTAGAAGAGCGTTATCAAGTATTAGCATCGCTAGTTCAAGAACGCTTAAAAGCACTACATGCCTCTACTCAAGAACAAATTAGAAATCAACATCTTAAAAAAACAATTTATTTTTCAATGGAATTTTTAATGGGTCGTATGATTACCAATAATTTATACAACTTAGGCATTTATGAAGATGTTAAAGCGTTATTTGAAGAACATCATTTCGATATTAATGAAGTTGAAAATTTTGAGACAGATGCAGGACTTGGAAATGGTGGACTCGGAAGACTCGCAGCATGCTTTTTAGATTCAGCAGCAGCGCTTAAACTACCATTATATGGAAACAGTATTCGTTATACTAAGGGTTTTTTTATACAAACAATTGAAAATCATAAACAACACGAATATCCAGATCCATGGTTAGATAAACCATATCTTTGGGAAGAAAAAAAAGAAGATGAAGCCATTGACATTCCTTATTATGGATATGTAGAGCACACTCAACTAAAAAATCCGATGTGGGTTAAAGCAGTTCCTTATGATATGTATATTGCAGGAGATCAAAATGGTGTCGCAACAAGACTTCGTTTATGGTCAACAGAACCTAGTGATAAACAAAAACATCAAGATAAAGACTATTTAAACATGGTCAAAACGATATCTGAAGCACTTTATCCAGATGATTCAAAAGATGAAGGAAAAACACTACGTCTTCAACAACAATATTTATTTAGTGCAGCAGGTGTTCAAAATGCCATTAGAGAACATAAATCGTTTGGTTTAGATTTAAAATCGTTACCTGAACACTATACATTTCAACTTAACGATACCCACCCAGCTGTTGTGATTCCTGAAATGATGCGTATTTTAATGGATGAAGAAGGGTTTGGTTATGATGAAGCATGGGATATCACAACAAGAACATGTGCATACACCAATCACACCATACTTTCTGAGGCTTTAGAAAAATGGAATAAAGTTATTTACCGTAACTTATTACCACGTATTTATGAGATCATTCAAGAAATGAATCGTCGTTTTAATATTCTTGTTAAAGAAGATGGTCGATTTAATGAAAATGATCAATATTTATTACAATTGATTGGAAGCAATCATGTTCGAATGGCAAATATTGCAATTTATGGTTCATTTAGCGTGAATGGTGTTGCAGCCCTACATACAAATATTTTAAAAGAAACGGAACTTCATCGTTTTTATATGTTATTTCCAAACAAATTTAATAATAAAACCAATGGCGTTACCCATCGTCGTTGGCTTATCCAAGTCAACCAAGAGCTTATCCATTTAATTGAGAGTAAAATTGGTGGTGATTTTAAAAAAGATTTGACACATTTAAAAAAACTTGAACAATTTAAAGATGATGTTGATTTTTTAAAAGCGATCAAAGAAGTCAAACTTAAAAAACAACAACAACTTATTCAATACATTAAAGACAAAGAAGGCGTTACACTTATCGATGGTGCGATTTTTGACATTCAAATTAAACGTCTTCATGAATATAAGCGCCAACTGATGAATATTTTACATATTATTCATGTTTATTTAGAACTTAAATCAAATCCTTCATTTAAAGAAAATTATGTCCCACACAACTTTATTTTTGGTGCAAAAGCAGCGCCATCTTATGCAATGGCAAAAGAAATCATTGAACTTATTAGTCGAGTTTCAAGTGTGATTAACAATGATGATGAGGTTAATCATTTACTAAAAGTCGTTTTTGTTACCAATTATAACGTGACGTATGCAGAAAATCTTATTCCAGCTGCTGATATTTCAGAACAAATATCTACTGCAACAAAAGAAGCAAGTGGAACAGGAAATATGAAATTTATGATGAATGGTGCCATTACCTTAGGAACCTTAGATGGTGCAAATGTTGAAATTGTTGAAGAAGCTGGAGACGATAACGCAATTATTTTTGGTCTTAATGCTGAAGAAGTGACGAATATTTATAAAAATAACCATTATCAACCCAAAGCAATTTATGATCAAGATGAGCGGTTAAAACGTATTTTTGACTTTATAAGAACACTAACAAATAACCCACAACACTTTGATTTTATTTTAAGCAACTTATTAAATAACGATTACTTTTTAGTACTTAAAGATTTTAATGCCTATGTATTAGCACATGAAACTGCAAATGAATGGTTTAAAGACCCACTTTCATGGGCAAAGAAAACATTAATCAATATTGCAAACTCATCTTTCTTTTCTTCTGATCGTACGATTAAACAATATAACACAGATTTTTGGCATTTAAAAGAAATTTAAACGTTGGAGGCCGTCATGGCAAAAAACACAAATCTCGAATTAAGAAATCAAGTCATTTATCAAGTTTATCCAAGACAATATTCTAAAGAAGGCACATTTGAAGCATTGCGTAACGATTTAGACCGAATTGTTAAATTGGGAGTTTCCATTTTGTATTTACTACCCATCCATCCAATCGGGCATGTTGGACGTAAAGGAATCGATGGGTGCCCATATTCAATTTCTGATTATTATGGTATTGCTGAAGAATTAGGAACAATGGAAGATTTTGATAGACTTGTTTCTGACGCACACCGAAAAGGTTTGAAAGTAATGTTAGATATTGTTTTTAACCATACATCTAGAGATTCAAAACTCACAAAAGAGCATCCAGAATGGTTTTATAAAAATCAAGATGATGGGTTTGCAAATCGAATCGGTGAGTGGTCAGATGTCACAGATTTAACCTATCAAGATCCAAAACAATGGTCTTATTTAATTGAGAACCTCATTTTTTGGGCTAACAAAATCGATGGCTTTCGTTGTGACGTTGCACCGATGGTTCCACTTGCATTTTGGGAAGAGGCTAGAAAAGAAGTCGAAAAAGTATCACCAAATCATATTTGGTTAACTGAATCTGTGCATCCTCAATTTATCCAATATATACGTTCACTCTGTCATCAAGCTCATAGTGATGGTGAGATGTATCAAGTATTTGATATCGGTTATGATTATGATATCGATGATGAATATGAAGGCTATTTAAAAGGTAATGTTTCATTAAAATCCTATATTGAAGCAGTTGAGAAACAAGACTTTATGTATCCAAATAACTACATTAAATTACGTGCTTTTGAAAATCATGATAAGTCAAGATTAAGATCAAAAGTTCAAGATGATCATATGTTTAAAAATATGCTTGCGATGAGTTTCTTTTTCAAAGGTACACCGATGCTTTATAACGGTGTTGAAGTCATGTCAACTAAGCATTTAACGCTCTTTGATAAAGATCCGATTGATTGGCAAGAACATGATGACATCACACCTTTTTTAAAAACATTGATTCAGCTCAAAAAACATCCATTAAATAAAGATGGACATTTTAAAGTTCATTTTAAAGAAGGTGGCGCAGTTTTATCTTATGAAAAAAATGGGCTTAAAATGGTAGGACTATTCAATATAGAAGGTGTCACCCTTCAAAACATCCCATTAGAAAAAGGCACGTACTTAAATGAAATAACTCAAGAAAATATTGAACTTGACGGCACCTATTCAGGAAATCATCCTGTTTGGATTATCACTTCGTGTTAGCTTTTATTGACGATCATAATTACATACGTATAGAATTTGATGGATACATCCATGATGTATCCCTTTTAAACATGCCATGCAGATTTGATAAAAAGTTAGGACACAATCAATTCTTCATTTCAGAGGAGTCAATTCCTCTTCAACAAGCAGATCGCATGATGATTAATGGACAGTCGGTACCTCTTCAAATTGGATTGGTCACCTTAACGGATCACTTTAATAAAACGTATCAATATGACGGACCGCTTGGTGCAATCTATCATCCAGAATACACCGATTTTTATGTGTATAGTCCAGTTGCAAAAGAAATTAAACTCAAGATAAAAGGTCAATTGTTTCCTATGACTGGTGATGGTATGATCTATCATACGCGTATCGAAGGTGATCTTGCTTTTGAACCTTATTTTTTCGATGTAAGGCTTGTTGATACATTTAAAAAAGTTCAAGATCCGTATTTAAAGATGACCGATACCGTAGATGGTGTGGTCATTCCAAACTACTATCAAACAAATAAAGCACATATTAAACAAGACAAAAAAGAGGCCATCATTTATGAAGCTCATGTACGTGATGTCACGCAAAATTTAAATATTAACAATAAAGGTCTTTTTCTAGGGTTACTTGAAAAAGATGAAACAAAAGGATTTTCATTTATAGATTATGCTCACAGTTTAGGTGTAACCCATATTCAGTTACTTCCTATTTTTGATTTTGAAGGTGTTGATCCCATTTATAAATCTAGATTTTATAATTGGGGTTACAATCCAAAACATTATTTTGGCTTGCAGCCATGGTTTTCATCTCAACCTACGCAACCTAAAGAAACTCTTTTGGAAGCCATTCAAATGATTGATGCCATCCATGAAAAAGGACTTGGTGTCATTATGGATGTCGTCTATAATCACGTTTTTGACATGGAAACATACCCTTATGATGATCTTGTTCCCGGATATTTCTATCGACATGATGATCAATATCAAAGAAGTAATGGTTCATATTGTGGAAATGAAGTCGAATCAAGACGATACATGGTAAGAAGACTCATCTTAGATAGTCTTATTCATTTTATTGAGACATATGATATTGATGGCTTTCGATTTGATCTCATGGGACTTCATGATGTAGAAACAATGAACCTCATTTATTTAAAACTTTCATCAATTAAGCCTGAAATTTTTATCTACGGCGAAGGATGGCACATGGGTGAAGTCCTAGAAGATCATGAAAAAGCATCTCAAAAAAACCATCAACTCATGCCACATATCGCACATTTTAACGATACATTTAGAAATCAAGTCAAAGGTGAATTATATGGTAAAGAACTTGGTTATGGGACAGGTGGAGTAGTCGATTTAGAAGACTTAATACGACTTTTAAAAGGATCACCACACGTCTTTAAAGATGCTTCTTATAGTATCAATTATGTTGAATGCCATGACAACATGACGCTTTTTGATAAATTATTAAAAGATGGTCATGAACCATCACTAGATAAGACATACCAAGATTTTACCAATGCGCTTGTCATGATCAGTGAAGGCATCACTTTTTTTCATGCGGGTCAAGAAATGTATCGTTCAAAACAAGGTATTGAAAATTCATATCAATCTTCAGATGAAATCAATCAATTGATTTATGATATCGGCCCTCACACAGAAACGTTTCAAAAACTTACTACATTTAAAAAACAAACTGTAAACATGTCACGCACCTATAACATCAAAGATCAACATATCTTTATTAACATCAAAGATGATCATACCTCATATGAGGTCATTATTAAAACCACTTTGACCCCCTATACAATTTCAACATCTTCATGTATACTAATGATATCAACTGCGCCTGTAAAACAAGGTAATCAACAAGTGGAATTAAATACAATAGGTGTCTTTATATTTAAAAAAAAGGTAAGGTAAACATATGATCCATGATGCGATGATGGCGACATTTTTTGAAGGGAATCATCATCAACTTCATCAATTATTTGGTGCACATATCATCGGTGAAGAAACAGTATTTACAGTCTATGCACCGAATGCGAAACAAGTTAAATTGATTGCAAGTTTTAATCACTTTATAGGTGATCAACATGTCATGCATCAAATTCATTTTCAAGGTGTTTATCAAATTAAAGTCCAAGGTCATCATCAAGATGCTATTTATAAATATGAGATTTTAACATATGCAGGGACAGTTTTACATAAAGCTGACCCTTTTGCTTTTTATGCTGAAAAACCGCCTCATACAGCTTCTAAAGTATTTCAATTAGAAGGGTATCAGTGGCAAGATCAACAGTATTTTAATCAA
>Ga0222714_10001598_pt1 | contig 25395 bp, 36 predicted proteins | sample C33_3DmetaG_FD_165048 | JGI IMG/M metagenome (GOLD analysis project Ga0222714, IMG submission 165048) | Estuarine water microbial communities from San Francisco Bay, California, United States - C33_3D | ecosystem: Environmental > Aquatic > Marine > Unclassified | place: USA: California...
GAGACAACGACATGGGACGACACACGTACTACCCACCCATCCCGAAAGCCTACCGACGCCGGTCTAAACTACGCGGTTGGTTGGTTGACCTGACGGCTGCGGCTCTCATTGCCGCGCCGTTGATCTACGGCACCATGGAGTGGCTGCAATGAACGAACCAGTAAACAACAGCGACAAGGAATTTTACGAATGGATAGTAGACACCAGCCGCCGACAGATGGCGGTGCCGCACCTGGAGGTCTGGCGGGCGGGTTACCAGGCGGGAATGGCCGCCGTGTTCGCGGCCCTGGAGGATTCGTTTCTCGATCCGCCACCGCCCAGCGAATAATCGCTTACCTGGAGCGCAACCCTGGTGCCGACGGGCAGGCGCTGGTGCGCAACTGCTTCTGCGCCAAGCGCCACGCGTACAAGATCATCAGCCGTATGCGCGAGATGAACCTCATCCACGTCAGCGGCTGGATCACGACTAACCCAAGCGGCCCATACGTGAGACGCTTCTCGCTTGGCCCTGGGGCTGACGCACCAAAGCCAAGGTCGCTGACCCGCGCCGAGATCATGCGCCGCCACCGCGACCGCATGGAGCCTATCGAGCGCGAGCTAGAGAATGTGCGCAAAAAAACACGCCGCCACAAGGTCAAGGTTGACCCGCTGATGGCAGCTTTTTTTGGAGCAAAGAATGAAGATTGAAATCAAAAACCCGTTTGACCTAGACGCAGAGGTCGTTTTGTCTGACGACTTGATGCAGGCGTCAGATGATGAGCTGACCGAGGCGCTTGAGCAGTCAATCAAGCTGCTGCAGCGCGCCCTGCTTATCTATTCCGCCGGAGATACTCACCTATCGCATTGATGGTTTGGTCATCAACAAATTCTGCGGCGCCGCTCTTTTTCTTTTCTAGGGCGCCAATTGCCATGTTGCGCAAATTGCCTTGTTTGCCCATGTTTTCTGCAGCGGCCCTTTGATACGCCTTTGGCATGGCGATCTCTATCGGTATGCTCTGCAGCAAGCTGCCACCATATGTGCCACCAAAGTCGTGGCTGTAGCTTGGGTGAGCTGATAGCGAAATGCCCCTTGCTGGCAGCGCTTCAATCAAAGTGTTGCCGATATAACCCTTGGGGACACCAACAAGGTTGGGGTCAGTTATAGATGCGATCAAGTCCTCCTCGTTAAATCCAAGGCGGCGCTGTTGGTTTTTCAGATACAGGCGGTCAACTAGAGCTTTACGCAACTCGCCACTGTCTTTACTGGCAAGCTGCATCCTGCCAGCCTCAGTCATGATGCCTTTGAAATCTTTGAATGGCTGAGTCACCACTCTCTTTTTGACTTCTTTGCCATCAACTTTTTTGGTTTGTTGTTTTGCTATTTTGAAGTCGCGGATTGATTTGTCAATGTCACTGACCTCGCGCTTACTTAATTTCGCAGCGTCAACCAAGCCAAGCAAAATATTGGTTGGCATAGTAGAGAAATTCTCACCATACGCGCCCATGGTTGATGGGGCATAAATGACCCTGCCAGTACCACCTTGCGCCAGGTTCTCTGCTTGCGCAATTTTGGCCCTATCGACGATGCGCTTGGCAATGGCTTCGTTTGATGCGCCGCCGATCATGTTCATGAGATTATTGACATCGCGCCCATAATCTTGGCCACCATATGTCAGGACGCTGTTAGGTAGCTCAACGTCGCTTACGCTTTTAATTGCGTAGTTACGGCTCGTTGAGTCCCACGGCATGGCCAATATGCTAGAGCCGCGCAAGGTCTCAGGGTCTACGTAAGTCCTGTCGGCCATGCCGCCCAAGTTCTCGCGCTCAAACCTTGTGCCCACGACCGGGTCGGGTTTGCTGGGCAGGTTTGGTCGGTACGCATAGCTGCGCGTGCCTTGCCCCATGCCGAGCAACATCTCGCGGCCAAGCCCCCCACGGTCTAGCACCTGCGGCACGACACGCTCTGCAACGCGCTCGGCGGCTTGTCCAGCGGCCATGGCAGCAGGCTCCGCTGCACGACCAATTGGCACCGCACCAACCATCGACAAAAGAGCACTCTTGGTGTCCGGGCGCATCTCTGTGGTCATGCCCGCACCAGTGGTCAGCGGTTCGCCGTAGCTGATGCGGTCAAGCGTCCTGGCAATCGCTGGCACCTCTAACATACGCATCAGCCCCTGCATCTGCTGCGTCCGATCCGGCGCGTAGCTGGCTGTCAGCAGGTCGGCAAGGCTACCCAGCGTGGGGTAAAGGCGTGGTGTTGCTTGGATGGTTGCCATTTAATCACCAATTAAATACATTAAACGTCGCGGGTGAATGTCATAGCCATATTCACCCATTTGGAACGGGTACAGCTCGCGGCGCTGCTTGTCGGTTAAGTCTGCGCGGCGCATAACCATCCTGGCCTCCGCCTCACCAGCCATGCGCTCGTATGCGTCGTAGGGCGACTCGTTTGGCTTTTTAAGCCTAGCCAAAGGCTGACCCTTCTCAAACATTCCGGCGCTTGCGCCTCGCGCAAACCCTTCCTCCTTCTGAATTGCGTGCTGCAGCTCATGCAAGTAAACTCTGCGCAAGATGTCTTTGTTCTCCCCGGAGGCAAACAGCTGTTTGGTTGCCTGATCAAAGAAACCCTCCTCCGGCCCAATCCTTGACGCGGCATAAGTTGAGCGCAGTTCAGGGTACGCTTCCATCAATTTGTTGTGCCTGAACAGCACCTCCAGCGGGTAATTTAAAGGCGTCTCTCTGTAGCCAGTCATGGGGTCAATGACCATGTTGCCAACCAGCGCCCTAGAACCCTTGTCGGATATTTCTTGCTTGTATGCGCCCTCGCCGGTCTTGGCGGTTCCAGTCTTGCGCCAAACTTCTTTGGGGTCAACGCCACGGCTCAACATCTTTTGCGCCTCAAACGCGGCGTCTCGCTGAAACAGCCTTGACCCTGGGCCAATCATCATCCCAGTCATGTTCATGGCCGCATCTGCTGCTCGCTGGTACAGCTCGTCACGCGCCGCCTCGTCCACCTGGCCAGCGCCGAACATACCCGAGCGCTCCTGCAGCTCGGCCAGCTCGTTGCCGGTGTCCACCACCTGCCCGCCCATCTTGGCGGCATAGTCAGCAGGGTTGCTGACCATGTCCATCAGGTTGCGCCGAAACGCATTGCTGCGACTGAACAGGTAGGGTAGGAGACCGTCGGCCATTTACTGTCCCAAAAATCCTGCTGAAGATGTAACCCCACCAGCCGTGGGCGCAAGCAACCGCATCAATGCTCGCTGCTGTGGCGTTAGTACAGAACCTGTCAAACCCTGGGTGAGGGCGCCAGGTACGGCTGACGGCATGGACGTGTACGCGCTGGTCGCCAAGTTGGTTGGCATAGACAGGAGCATATTCAAAGGCGTAATCTCCATCATCCTTGTTGCCGTGCCAGAGTCGCCAACGATCGGCTTGAAAGCCTGCGCAAACCTAGCCGCGTCGTATAAATCAGATGAGGTCTTGCCGCGAGTAAATCCCGCCTTGTCCCGACGCTGCAACGCATTGGCCAAATTCAATCCAGACACATTGCCGCTAGATGGATTAACGACATTCCCGGTTTCAATTGTCATGAGGTTGCGATACTGATTGCGCGCAGCTGACAAAGCCGCTTTGTCAGCAGCATTTAACCCAGCCATTAGTTGGTCATCAACCACCTCTTTTAGATTGAACAAGGCCAACCCGAGGTCTCGATCACCTGTTTGGGTTGTCATTTGTTTTTTGGCCATCTTGCCCAACTTAGACGACAGAGACTGTAATTCTTTGCCGCTGGCTTGACCCTTTTCGGCAAGTGACAGAACATTTTTCACTAGGGCATTTTCAACAAATGGAGAGGTCAGTAACCCCTCTGTTTCGTTAGCCATTTGCGCAATGCGCTGTGCAATGGATTGGCCATCAATTTGTCGCACCGTTGGAGTTGCAACGCCCTCAAAAACATCACCGATCTTTTGGGCTGCTTGACCTAGTATGGGGGCGCTTAACTCGTCGGCATCCACCCCAACAGATTGAGCCACATAACGGTTAAGAGTCTGCTGGTTTGCCTCTCTGATGGTATTAAATGGGCCAGAAAAAAACGGGTTTGCCTCTGCCCTTGCCTCCATCTGCATCAGCGCTCTTGAGCCGGTTTCCTGCCCAGGCGTCAACTTGAACCCCATTTGCTTGCCGCGCTGCATGATGGCGCGCTGCGCCGCCGTCAATGTGGAAGTGGGGTCAGGGCCAACTTGCCCGAGAGTTGGGGCGCCACCAGTCACTTGCGCGGTCGGGGAGACTTGCGCCGTGGCAGACGCACCAGCCTGTGCAGGCGCAGCGGGCGCAGCGGGAGCAGGCGCAGCGGCGCCGGTTCTCGGCCCAAACAACAAGCGGCCAGCCTTGTCAAAAACATAACCACCAGCAGCGCCCATAGCCGTGCCAGCGCCCGCTTGCTCAACCTTTTGTCGGGCAAACTCGGCTCCAGTCGTTGGCTCCAGTACGGGTTGGGATAGGGTGCTAGATACAGCGCCGCCAATGCCCCCAGCGCGCAGTGGTGACGTAAGTGCGCCAGCTGCCTGCACAGCCTTAAAAGCCGGGACTGCAGTTCCAGCCATCTGACCAACAGCGCGACCAACATCAACTCGGCCACGCATATCTCCGCCGCGCCAATCTTGCTGGTACTCTTGCTCGGCGGCTCGATTGATTGCCTCAACGCGCTCGCGTTCCGACTGGAAAAACTGCTCTGCTTCAGTGCCAGCTGGCATCATCGCCTCAAGTCCGCGCAGAAGCATTTGAGCGCCAGCATCAGGTATGTCTCGTATGCCTCTTACAAAGCCTCCTAAGACGCTGTCCCTCCAATCGCCCGACTCCACTTGGGACTGCGATTGTGGGATAGGCAGCATACTCAATGCGCGTTCAATTTCACGCTCCGACGTGCCTTCTGGAAATTCAATTTGGCCAATGCCTTGAACGTCAACTATTGGCATGATTTAACCCCCGACCTTTTCTAGCTTACCAGTGACTGGGTTGTATTTGTATTGTGTTTTGGGAGCCGCCGGGGTGTAAGGCTTGTAAAACTCGCCAGCGGATTGACGCATTGCTTCTGTAGCGACGCGCCTTGCCTCTCGTTTCTGTTCAATAACTTGCGGCGAGTCACCGGGCAAAGGGAAGTAAGTGCTATATTCCTGCTCCATCTCTTTTTCGCCAATTGCTGCGCCAGACTCTTTGCGCAGCTTTGCTCTAATCCAATCCCTAGCCGCTTGATAGTATTGTTGTTCCTCCGGCGACTGAACCCATCTTTGTATTGTTTCGCCAACAAATGGGATGCTTTCTGCCGCCCTTGAGGCGTACCCTGGGTATATGTTCTGCTTCTCTAATTCGGCCATGATTTGAGAAGTATTTTCCATGCGCTGTGCAAAGCCAACCGCTGCGGATTGACCCTCTGTGGGCTTGCCTCCAGCGCCCTTTAATTGCTGTGGCGCAGCCCCAGCGGCTGGCGCTCCAGCTGTGGGCGATACATCTGCGGGCGATACAGCAGGGGTAGTACCAGGTGCGTATATGGGTATTGTCGGCATACCAGGCACATTGGGCACAAATGCAAAACCTTCCTTTGTCTCTTTAACTGTGTACCGGCTTTGAATGAATCTTGCGACGTCTAGGTCGTATCGTGCTTTTTCTGCCTCGCTCATACCGGGTGGGGCATAAGGCAACGGAACCAAGCTGCCATCTGATTGCGGCTGCAATAAGATGTTTTTGCTCGGGTCGCTTGGGCTTTGGACAGTGATTGGCGAACCCATTGGCTTTGCCACTGGTGAAATTTTGTCGGCAAGCGTAAGGTATGTATTTGCCCGAGCAGGATCAATTGCTGCAAGCTCTTGTCCGAGCTGTCGATACCTTGCCGCGACCGCAGCAGCGCCAGTAGGTTGAGCGCCTACAGCGGTAGTTGCCGCCTGTGTAGGCTGTATCCCAGGCACGGGTGGTTGACGCTGTGGCGTGCTTACGGCAGCTCCGGCTTGCGACACATCACCACCCAGCACCTTGGCAATACGATCATCAACGGCTTTTTTGCGCTTGTACTCCTCAATCTTCTGCTTGGTCAGCATCCCGGTCAGCGCCTGCTGCTGGGCATCGGTGTATCCCTTTTGACCAGCCAAGTACGATTGCCCTAGTGCCTGACCGAGGTTGACGGGCGTGCGTGATGGGCCTGACGCCGCAAGCAGCTGCGCGGCCATTGACATGGCGCCCTGGCGCTGCATAGCGGCACGCTGCTCGGGCGTCAGCAGCTCGTTCAAGCCGCTCATGTCGCCACCAAATAAGTTCATTAACCCGTCCATCACTTGCTCCCAAACAAACTCAACAGGCCACCCATGTCCATCTGCGCCGGTGCGCCAATGCTCGGCCCAGCCATCTTTAGCAGCCCCATCGCGGTCTGCATCTCTTGGTTCATCATTTTTTGCTGCTGCATCTTGCGGATCAGCTCCATCAGGTCAGCCTGGGACATACCGCCCATGCCGCCCATGCTAGCTGCGCCAGTCATGCCAGCAAGCCCAGTAGCCGCAGGCGCGGTCAGCCCTTGCTGCATGGGGCGACCCTGCGCCAAGCCGTAGTACATATTGAAGTCGTTCACATCATCCCCATCAGCCCTTGCAGGCGGTTGTTGACTGTACCCATGCGGCTTTGCATCCTTGCTCCGCCGCCAGCTGGGGCGAGCATCTCTGCCAGCCCCATGGCCCTTTGCTCGTCGCCGGGCTTGACGGCCATCTCAGCCACCGGCGTACCCTGCCTATCCACCGCAGTCGCTACGTTGTCGTAGCCGTTGCGCTGGTCGTATCCATAACCAAAGAGCGCTAGACCTACCTCCTCGTCGGTACCGCCGTCGATCAGCTCTATCTTGCGCGGGTCTTTGGTTATGACAACGCCACGGCTCGTCTGAGCCACGTACAAGTTCTTTGGTATAGCCGACGGCATCGGCGACCCCGGCGTGACCAGCACAGTGTCACGCGCCGAGATCGGGTCGGCAATCGACGCGACCTGCGCGTCGATGTACCGCTGCGGTTCTGCCGTCGGGTTCGGCATCAGATCAGCCCAAGCAGTGCGCCAACGCCTGCGCCCATGCCAGCGCTTATGCCAGCAGATGCGGGCAACATACCGGCCAACTGCGCGCCAGCCAATGCCCCGCCAAGCGCTCCAGCGCCGGGGTTGGTGAAATACGGGGTGCTGGTGGTGCCGCCAAGGTTTGCTGGCTGCAAGCCGAGCGCGCCGGACATGACGCCAAGGCGCTGCAGCCCGAGGTTGCGAGCGGCATCGAGCTGCTGCTGCGCGAGCTGCTGGCGCGCCCCGCCAAGCCCCATAAGCGCCTGCGCTGCGGCGTAGTCCTGCGCCTGCTGCTGCTGACCCAAGCCCCCCAGCTGCTGCGCCGCGCCGAGTCGGAACTGAGCGCCTTGCAGACCAGCTGCTTGGTTTGCGGCCTGCTGCGCTTGTGCAGCCTGCAGCGCCTGGTTGTAGCCCTGTGCGCGCAGGTTGGCGATCAGGTTACCCGCCTGCTCGCCGTACTTGCCGGAGGTCAGCGCCTCGGCGACGGCCTGACGGCTACCGCCAAAAGCCCTTGCGCGCTGCGCCTGCTCACCAATCTGCTGCACCGCAGACTGACGCGCCTTTTCAAGGTCAGACAAGCCGGTCTCAATGACCTGCTGCTGATACGGGTTGTAGTATTGCTGGATCAGCTCGGCGTCGGGTCTGATCGCCTGCGGCGCAAACCCTGCAGCAGCTCGCGTCAGGTCAGCCGCCGTGCCAAGGTTCTGCAGACCAACGCCGCCGGTAGCAGCCTGCGTGGCCATAGCCTCGCCAGTTTGGTACTGGGGAGAAAAGCCAGCAAACTGTTGCACGCCCAGCTGGTTCGCAACGTCGCGCGCATAGTCCAGGTTGCCCAGGTAGGCTTGCTTAACCTGTGGGTCAATCTCTTGCGTTGATACGGTAGTCCCGCCGCCTTTGCTCATCTTAGTACCCCTTGACCAGTAGCCCGGTCACAAAAAACTGAACACAGCGCCATGCAAAAACGCGCGCCGTCTTGGGCGTGCGCTTGATGCCAGTGGCAAATTTAATGAAGTCACGAAACTCGTCGTAGTACTGGTGCGCCCGTCCGGCCTCGATCGCTTTATTGCCGTGATAACGGTATCCACGGCGGATGGTCTCGCCCCACCATTTGTTGTGCAGGTTACGGGTACACCAAACAACCGCGCGCTTCTTCTCGCGCGGCGTGAACGCGCCGGAGTTCACGGCGTGCGTGGCGATAACACAGCCGCCTCCGCCGCCACCGCCACCGCCGCCACCGCCGTCACCGCCGTCGTCGCCATACCCACCGCCGTACCCGACAGAAACGCCACCGGCATCGGCTGCGCCAGCGTCGGGGCCAGAGCCTGCGCCTATGCCAGCAGCTGAAGTGTCGCCGCCACCATAATCACCGCCTCCGCCAATTGACGGCCCAGCGCCACCAAAAGCATCGAGTCCAACAGACTGCGACGCCACAGCCTGCGCGCCCTCGGGGTCGCCCATTGAGGCCTGGCCAACATCAATACCTGTGGCGTCTGCAAAATTGCCGCCGATCGAAAGCCCCGGCGCAACACCAAACTCCATGTAGTCAGAAACCGCAAGAGACTCAGGCGTCACCATTGAGGCGACATTGCCCTGCGCATCTGACACAGAAACCATCCCAGGCTGCTGCCCAATGGTGCCAAGCAGGCCTAGGCTTTCGTTGATGGCGTTGATTTGGCTGTCCACCATCGCCTGCCCAACCGCGTTGGCAATAGCCCCACCAGGCAAAAAACCTCCAGCTGCTTGGCCATAGTTCATCAAACCAAGGCCGATATTCTGCTGGGTGCTGCTGATGCCCTGACCCAAGTCGCCAACAAAATTGCCGCTTGCGTCTACCAATCCGCTCGTCCCCTGCCCGCCAACTGGCGCGGATGACCCAGGCATATCTGACGCGCCTTCAGCCCCGCCGCTGACGTTTGCGGCGACTGGTGGCACAAACTGTGCGGACGGCGCAGCAGCGTAATACAGCGGCTCATAACCCTGCGCGTAGTCTTGCAAAATGCCAGACCCAAGCACGGGCACTGGGGCCGCAATGTTTCGCCGCCTAGCAAGTATCTCTTGCGCAGCCAACAGGGTCGGGTCAACGACCATGCCAGTGTTATCTGCAGCAGCGGCAGATGGCATTGCCATGGAGCGATACTGTTGAGTCAATGGCGCTGGCGCCTCATACGTGTAGCTGCCGCCGTAGTTGATTGGAGAAACTGGCTGCGGTTCAATCCCACCCTTGCCGGATGGGGGACTTGGCAAATCCACAAACCCCTCGGGCAACCCTGGGACGCGCACCAATGGCGCGGCTTGCCCAACTAGGTCTCTACTTAGTTGGTTCGCCAATGGCGTAATAACCGATCCAGCTGCTGTTCCCATTCAAAGTTCCTTGCTCATTACGTGCCAATGTGGCTCGTATCCCTCGTCCTTTAAAAAGGTTTTCGCCCAACCTTTTCTGCCAGCCAGCGAAACCCTAGTGCATCCCACCTGCCTGCCCCACGCCTCAACGTGTGGTCGCATGGCCTTGAGTTCGTCTAGGTCGCCGCCGACAAGGAAATAGTGCAAGTCCTTGAGTTGCGGGTAGACAACGACCTCTGTGATCACCGCCGAGTTTGCGTTGGGCCAAAGCTGAAACCGCTTTGTCAACACCCCGGCGGCAATGTCATCAAAAGTGTGTGTCCCTCCTGCGTATTCTAAAGCCGCCTCTATCCATTTGCGACATCGAACAAGCTCGGAAAATACATCTGTCATATTGCGGTTGCGGATAAGTTGCCTGAGTTGTCAACTGTAACCGAGTACCGCGTCCCATTGGGGCTGGTCAGTATCAATCGGGCGCCAAGCACCTCGATATCCTGACCCTTTTTCCTGTTCTGCACGTCAGCACGCTCAATCAGGTTGCGCATCTGCGCTTGGTCGCGCGTGTCGTACTGCGCCGCAGCATTCGGCAACTTCACCGGCGACCCCCTGCCACGGCATCAACCCGCATGGTGCCAACTCGCCAGTCGTCGTTGCTGGCCATCTCGACCCGCATCGCCACCTGACGGCCAGAGAACCGCACCGAGGTGGGGTTTGCCGTGCTGTACGCGCCGTGCGTCGTCTCAGCCCCATTGGGGTAGTAGCGCGTCTTAAACTTGACGTTGACGTCACCCTGAGTCAGCTCGTCAGGTATCAGCTCGCGCACGTTCATAATGTTCTCGCCGCTGCCGATTTGGAACGCCCCACTCTCAGCAAACACCGTGGCCGAGTCGTATTCGTAGCCGACCTCGTGCTCGTACACGTAGCCGTCAGTTGAAATCATCAGCGGTTGCCGGAACACGCCACGGTCGGTGCCCGCTGTACGCGCCAAGGTGCCAATGTTCCAGTGGTTCTCGCGGTAGTTGAACGTGACGTAGCTGTCAACCTCGTTGCTGGCGCTGCTGGGGTAGAACCACCAGACCTCGCCGAACGACCCGTTATGCACCGCGTAGACCTTGCTCATCTGGCTAAAGTTCAGGTTGCGGTAAACGTAGTCACCCACGTCGCTTGGCAGGGGCTTGACGTAGCCGTCGTACATCCAAAAGCCGTTGCGGCTCATCCAGATGGCCAAGGCGTCAGCGACCACGGCCACCGACTGGGCAGAGATAAGCCCGCAGCCGCTGCCAATCTTCTCAAAGCCGTACACAAATGGCTGGCCGACGTAGGTCGCTGTGTGGCAATCCACGTCAGTCCACAGCAGGTGCAGGCCGCGCACGCGCTTGCCAGCCAGCAGGTTGCCGGGCGTCTGCAGCTCAAAGTCACCAGCCTCGTTGGTGGTAGCCGGAGTCCACGTCGTGTTGTCCTCCTTGTCGCACCACTGCACCTTGCGCGGGTTGCCACCGGCGCCCAGCGCAAAAATGAATCGCTCACTGGTGGACAGCAACGCATTGCAACTTGTCGGGGCGTTGGTAATCGCAGCAGCCGCAGTCGGGGTCGAGAAGTCCAGCTGCCACTCGTACAGCTTGCCGTCTGCATTGGAGCAGCCGATAAGGTACTCGCCCCAAGTGTCGAGGCTCCACGTCGTGGCGGGCAAGACGCCGGACAGGTCTGGCCGCGCAATGCCGTAGGCTGCGGTGCCGTATGCGCCGTAGCCGTAGCCGGTCTTGACCAGCGCGTCTACCCTGCCCGTGGTGAAACCGGCTGGGGTGATGTCCTTGACAATACCGCCCTCGTTCATAGCGTACAGCCCGCTGTGCGTGCCAATGCCAATCAGTCTGTTGGCGCTGTTGTCGCGCCAAGTCAGGAGGCTGCGCGCAGCGCCGGTCACCGCGCTGTTGGAGCGCTTGCGCCAGCCGCCAATGGGCCGAAGCGTGTTCTCGTACCAGCGCACAAGGTTGGCGTCGTACCAGCGTCCAGCCGACTGGTAGTCGGTGCCGTTGCGATAAATCCCCGGTGGAATCTGTAGAGGTATGAGAGCCATTACCACTTCACCTTATCTGCCCAGTACGCTGCAGACATCTTGCCCTTGGCAATGTTCTTTGCGTGCCGAGCCTTAAACGACTTGTTGCGCGCCGACCCCTCCGGCGAACCCTTGACGCCCTGCTGGCCGAATCTGATGAGCTTGACCTGCTCACCCGATTTGGCCAGCACGGCGTGGCTTTTCTTTGGGTGCGACGGCGTGCGCTTGGGCTTGTTGTAGCCGCTGAATGATTCGCTCCCGCGCTTAATCATTTCTTTGCAGCCCTGATGTTGTCAACCATGTTGGGGTATGGCCGTCCGGCTTTCTTGGCCATGGCCTTGGCGCTGCGCTTCTGCCCAGCGCTCAACTTCTCGGGCTTGCCCAACGACTTGGGGCGCTTCTTGTCCCAGACTGGTTTTGCCTTTTTCATGCCGCCATCTCCAAAGCCTTTGCGGTGGTCTCATGGTTGCGCCGAGTCCACCCACGCCCAAACGTCTCAAAGGTGCTCAGGCCCTCGTAGAAGTCCTGCCGCATCTTCCCCATGGCCTCAATTATCTCAGCAGGCTGGTACATTTTGACGGCCTGAATTGTCATCGAGCCAATCGACCCATCGGACTCGACGCCAACAAAACGCTGCAGCGCCTTGGCCGCACGGCTGACCCCGCTGTTGACTGACCAGTCAAATACCATCCAGTCCACGCCGGACGGTAGGTCGTCGCACCTAGCCCTGTCCCAGTACCGCTGCTTATACAGCGGCCCGACGTCCTCGACGCTCAGGTCGCGCATCTCCTGCTCGGTCACCATGCGGTCGAGCCAGTCCTCGTAGACCGCCTTAGTCACGCCTAGGTTTGTCATGCCGCCGGGGTCTTGCGGGTGGTTGACAAAGCCGCCCTCGTGCTTGAGCAGCATGGTCAGACAGTCGCGGAAATTTTCTTTCATGGTCACACCTCACTGACGTCAATCAACTCACCTCGAAACTGTATTACATCATCACAAAACTTCATAGCCAACTCAGGCATCAGCAACTCGCCGTCTTTGAACGTCAAGACCGCGAATCCCGACCGCCAGTTGGTTGGGTTCATTTCTAGGTAATCTGAGAATTGCTTGCCATCGGTGTCAGCCAAGCAGCCGGTATCGACCCCGTAGCGAGTACCATTATAGTCAGTAAAAGGCGTTACTTTTAGTGAGTGAAGATGCCCAGTAATAATGTTTAAGCCTGATGAAAGCGTATTGTTATGGGTGGCATGAACCCCGCCTTTGAACCTGTGCTTGACCACGGTGGACTCGTTGACCCAACACGCCCAAGCCGGTCGCCATTGTGGGAAGTGGTCGCGCAGTTGAAATCCCTTGACGTTTTCGTACTGACTTGCGTGGGCTGCTAGGAAGTTCTCATACCGCGCGTCGTGATTGCCGAGACACCAAACTAGCCAAGCATTGTGTCGTGCCTTTTTGGTGACCTCCTCGATTTCGCCAAGCGCATCGCCACACGCTTTCAACTCCTCCAGCACACTAGGTTGCTTCGTCCAGCCAATCCGGGGATGGCGGCTAATAGCAGCGCCATCGAAGGCATCACCGTTACAGATAACCGCTGCGGGTTTCAGCGCCTTGATAGCCCATATAAGCCCCTTGTGGGCGGTAGTGCGTGACCCCCAAAAGTGCGCGTCACTAAATACGATAACCGTGCCGTTAAGTATCCCCAAATCAACCCGGCCAGTTTGGTTGCCATAGACCCGGTGGGCGGCGTGCAGGTGTATTTTTCGTTCGGCCTCAATCTGCCTACGCCGTGAGTTGACCCGGCGAATTGACATCCCTAGTGCGGCTGCTACTTTTGTAGCAGATTGCAACCGAGACCACGCTTCAATCAACTCATCGTCCGTGGCCTTCATCAGGCCATTACGGGTTTTGCGTTCGTTATCTGACATGGATAATCTTTTCGAGAACGTTAATTACGCGATGCTCCGCTGACTCAATGTCGTCAGCGGTCGAGCCTCGGTCGGATGCAGCCTGCACCAAGTCATGCAGCAGAATGTGCAGACACTCATGCAGCGCGGTGGCGCTTATATTTTCCTCGTTGGCATCAATGTGACCAAAGTCGCCGGTGGAATAGTTGGCCAGCCGGGCCGAATCATCAAACACAACCTGCGCCATGGCGTCCTTGGCCTGCCTCCTGCCGCGCTCTACGCGCCAGTCCTGCAGGTTGAGCACGGCCTGCCAGCGACGCATCTGACTGTCAAAAATTTTTTGTTGATCAGACGTCAGGTATGCCATGGTTATATTCGTTTACTGCTGCGCACGTAACAAGCGGCGTTGTAGGGGCTGGATTTGTCGTCGTTAATCTTCCTAACCATCTCGATGCAAATGGTTTGTTCGCGGGTCTCAACGTCTTTGACCATTTGGGCAGACCCGTCAGGATTCAATATAAAAATCAATACCACGAACATTGACATAGGTCACCTCATTTGGTTAGGCCCTTGCTCTTTTCAAACGTCCTAAGACCACCAAGCCCAAGCATCCCAAGTAGGACGGTCATTAGACTGTCCATATCAAACTTGGGTAGGGCTGGAATGTCTACGCCAAAGTAGGCAACAACAAACACCACAACCGGCTGCAACACAAAGTGCCATGCCAACGCGATGCCGCAGCACCAGCCAACAAAGGGCCTCCAACCAGCTACAAACATGGAGCGGTGCGACGCCTCCTGCTTGTTTATCTCAATTTGACCCTTGGCCAGCTCGTGGGCATGGCGCTCGGCCATTGTTGCCAAGTCGTGCGCCAGTTTGGCTTTCTGGTCTTTGTCCTCAATGAATTTGTCAAGCAGCCCGCTGACCGGGCCAATGAGTGCCTCAAGCATCTTTGCCTCCCTGCATCTTTGGGCCGCTGTTGACGTACAGGCCAAACCAAGCGGCGCCTGCGCCAACGATAACAGACACAAACCCTGCCTGCGCGTTGTTGGGGTCGGGCAGGCTCATAAACCAGACACAGGTCTGGTAAAAGACCACCATGTATGACGTAATCAGGGCACGCGGCCATATACGCCATGCGTCGAGGTCTTTTGGTGTCATCAGCTCACCCCGTTCTGTTTCCAGTCAATGGCCGTAACCACAATCCCCCAGATGGCCCAAACGCCTGCCGCAACCAAAATGGCGGCTATGACGTACATGGCCAGCTCCTGCCTGCGGTGCTGCTGGTGGATGATTTCACGCTCGCGCTTGAGTTTGATTTGGCGCTGCATTTGCATCAGCTCGTCAAACGCTTGCGGGCCGTAGCGCAGCTTGACCATGGACATCATCTCTAGGTGCTGCTTGCGCACGGCCTCGCGGCGCTGCAGCTGCTCCATGGCCTCCTGCTCGATTGACTTGCCGCCGCCAATGCGCTTGAAGATGCTCGGCTTCTTGTTGTCCAGCGCGTTGAGTTCGCTGACCTTGCCCATCCAAGTGCCAATCTGTCCTAGGACGTCCTCAACCTCCCTGCCCGCCTGAATTAGATTCTTGACGGTATTGAACGCGGTGGTCGCCGCCATAAACAGGCTGACCGGGTCAATCATTACCCCACTCGCATGATGATGGTGGCAATCAGCCCGCCCATGCCTACCAGCAGGGCGCCAACCGACTTAATGATGACAGACTCAATCTTTTTAAGCCGTGCATCAACGCCATCGAGACGGGTCTCAACCGTGGCCATGCGGCCCTCAAGCCGCAGATAACGCTCGGCGCAGATTTGCTCGTGGCTGGTAAGCCGATTATCTGTATCTCCAGCAGCCATGCTCAATCCTCATCAGGTTTTTTCTGTAGAGATTGTTCCAACATAGACATAAACGCATTGCGCCCCACTTGCAGTTGGTCTACGTTAAAACGCGCAGAACTCAACTTGCGGTCTAGGTCAGCGACATGATTGACCAGCACCTGCTGCTCCTGCGTCATGTCCTCAAATTGATAGTCTTTATCGTTAATCGTAATGGGTGTTTTTTTGTTTTCCATTTTGATTCTTCTTTAGTGTGCCACCAAGATTGGGCGGTAGCTTTCCGTTAACCCACCGCCGCTTGCAATGGCGTCAAGTCTTCATCAGTCCAAAAATCTTTAGCCAACATAATGGCAAGGTGGTCTTTGTTGCTCTGCAAACAAACAACCCATTCAGCATCATCCATGTTTTCGGGCTTGCCAGCGTTAATTAGATTAACCGAATCCATAGCGGCAGAATAATGTTGTGCAATGTCTTCTGCAGTGATTTCTTCAATTTTATTTAGCATTTTAAGCACCTCTCATTGCGGCTAATTCAGCTTTCACCGTGTCAAGTTCAGCTTTGAGTTCTTTGATTGCGTTGACAAGCACAGGGACTAAAGCCTCGCCTTTATAGCGCAGTTTGTCTTCGTGCTTGTTGTCAATGATTACAGGGTTGTCGCCTTCAAGCGCCAAAATATCTTGTGCCTTAAAGCCGTATCGAACACCGCCGTTTGTTTCTTCACTATCGCGGCTAACCCGGAATTGAAAAGATACTGGTTCTAATTGAGTAACAAATGACAAGCCGTGAGGTACAGGCGCAAAGTTTGTTTTGTCTCTTGCGTCCGAAACGGTAGTCCATGCAACATTGATATATGCATCAGTTACGCCGGTGTGTGCAATTCCTACTATATTGCTTTCATCCAAAATCTCATAAACAGGCGAATAAGTTCCACTTGTTGTGTGTTGTGAGCCAATTATTGTATTGGAACTTCCAGTATATGAGTATTCTCCTGCACGGTAGCCAATGCCAACGTTATAGTTGCCGGTTGTGTTATACTCCAAGGCGTTAGCGCCTAATCCTATATTGTAAGTACCAGTCGTGTTGGAATACAGACTCCTATAGCCATAAGACACATTGTAGCCACCAGTGGTAGTAGTTCGCTGAGATGCATAACCTATGGCTATATTATGCAGTGAGGTAGTAGCAGAGTATAAAGCATCTGTACCAATAGCGATATTGCTATTACCCGTTGTGTTGGCACGCAACGTCTCACCACCAATGGCTACGTTTCTAACGCCAGTTGTGTTAGATAATAAGGTGCTAGTGCCAATGGCTATGTTGTTATAGCCAGTTGTGTTTGCACCCAAAGCAGTGCCAATACCAACGTTACTTGAACCGCTAGTATTAGCCTTTAAAGTGTTATGACCAAGGGCTATGTTATAGCCGCCAGTTGTAAGGTTAGTTAGTGCGTAACCTCCAATGCCTACGTTGTAAGCACCGCCGCTAACATCTTGCAACGTGTAAGCGCCAATGCCTACGTTAAAACCACCTCCATTAGCATTGAGCATTGATTCATAGCCAATGCCAATATTAGCATTGCCAGTAGTATTGCTGGACAAAACGTTATAACCAGCGGCAATGTTTCCAATCCCAGTGGTGTTGCTGGACAATGTATTATAACCAGCAGCAACGTTTAATTGCGAATTACCCGCACCTACACCAAACGTTATGCCGTTGATGGTTGCGTCGTTTGTACCAGTGTTGATTACAACGCCGTTTAGATTCATGGCGACAGCAGTTCCAGTCGCTGAAAATAACGCGTCTAACGTGTCCAAGTCTGCGTTGAGCTTGGTGCCCCACGTGTCTTGGGAAGCTCCAACCTCTGGTTTGGTCAAAGATAAATTGGTGGTTGTGGTATCTGCCATTTGTTACCTCACGCGGCTATTTCCCAAGTTTCTGAATTATCTGCAATCGGAGACCATGTCTCAGGCGTGTCGGCAATCTCGCTCCAAGTCTCTGCGGTGTCCGATTCCTGTTCCCATTTTAGACGCCCATCCAGACCCATGGTAGAGCCTGCTAGCACAAAAAAACTAAACTGCATGATTGCGCTAGGAACCACGCTTGCCGTCGATGTTGACGTTAATGTCAACTGAGAAATCCTGACAGCCGTAGCGTCTATCAGCATGGTCATGTCTGATGCCACTGTCATTGGCACAAGCGCTAGCTTAATCCCAGCGACCGACATCGAGGTCGAGCCACTGACATCAAACGCGCCAATTGCATAACGCAGGCCGTCTACAGATACTGCTGTTGCGCTTGATACATCAAACGCCCCAATTGCATAACGCAGGCCGCCGCAAGCTACAGAAGATGCGCTTGATATATCCGCAGCTCCGATTGAGACGACCTGAGCCGAAATACTGGAGCTAGATGTAGACGCAATGACCAACGCTACATCTTGAACAACCTGACCAGCGGCGGCGACAGAAGTATTAGACGAAATCGCTGCAGCACCTATGGTGTACCTCAAGCCACTAATTGATACAGCGGCGGCAGGGGTGACCGCAACAGACGCGTCAACTACTACATAACCACCTACAGACAGCGTTGAGGCGCTGGATATGCTTGCAGCGCCAATAGCCAATCTGGTGCCAGACGCACTTACAGAAGTGCCAGACGCAACATCAAAAGCGCCTAGCTTGACTGATACCCCACTGACAGCGACGCTTGTGCCACTTAATACGCTAAACGCACCTACAGCGTAACGCAGCCCAGCTATTGATACGCTAGTTGCTGAAGATACAGCAAAAGAGCTATCAACAAATATCTCACCATCAATGGAAACACTTGAGGCGCTCGACACACTAAACGCACCAACGGCATACCTTACGCCATTGACGGCGACAGTAGACTGCGATGCAACGCTGACCTCGCCCGGCTTGATGACAATGCCATTAACACCAACAGACGTACTGCTGTCTATGGCTAAAGATGCATCGACGTAAACAGCACCAGCAACCGTTAAGCTGCTGGCGCCGGTAACGTCAAACCCTCCTAGGGTGATGCCATAGGAGTAGTTCCCGCTCCCATAGTAGCCGGAACCGTATGCGGCCATCTTAGGTCAGGGTGATGGTCAGGCTTGAGGCTGGAATTCGGAACACATCGCCATCGTTGATGGTACGACTGGTGGTCAGCGGCGCCCAAGCCAGCATATTCCCAGCGGTAGACGCATCAAAGATAGCAGCGTGCGTGATGGTGCCCCAGTTGCCCCCGCTGGCCGCAGCAAACTCAATTGCAGCCGAGTTGCTCGCGGTAGTCGCCGTGCCACTGACACTAATCGTGCCAGTTGCCTTGCGCACATAACCGCTACCACTTACCTCGGTGCCGCCGCCCGTGTCCGACGGCGCAGCCGTGAACAGGCCAACGTACCAAGCCGTAGGACGGGTGGCGGTGTCGGTGGTGAATAGCCAAGTGAGGACTAAATCCTCTGCGTAGTCAGAAAATGATGACATTTAATTACCCTCCAAAAGGTTTTGCCCTTACTTTCAAAGTCCCGCCGGACGTTGCCGCCCGGTCGTCAGACACCTGTACCGCCTCTACCCCGGCGGCATACAAGCCCGACCACACATTGATGCGGGCATCATCTTGCAAGTACGGCGCGGCTTGAATCAATGCGCCGTACAGGTAAACATCAGGGGAGTTGGTCAGCAACCAGTTGGTCGTGTTGCTGTCCGACAGCTTGGACAGCTTCGCGTAGTAAGTCAACTCGGCGGTGTAGTTGGAATCAGGCGACGGGTGTACCCGAAACTGGTTGCCAACCACGCTGAAGTACAGCGGCTTGCCGGTGGACGTGTTCTGCGCGTCCTTGTTGTCCATCTCGTCCATGGTTGCAAACTGCAGCGGTTGAGGTGGCGAGGTGCTGGTCAGCTTGAACGACTTGACCTCAAGAAAGTCGCCGGGTACGGCGCCGTACTTGGTGTCAATCGTAGCGTTGGCCCGCACAATCATCTGACGGGTGCGCAGCACGCGCTCCATCTGTGCCTCTGCAAGCGAGATAAACGTCGGTATGACCGACGTCAGGTCGCTGCGGTTGAGCCAGTCACCAAGCGCTGACTTTAACTCGCTGTAGTTTGAAATCGCCATTTACACCACTCCGGGGCGGGTGCGAAAGAAACGATTGTCCGGGTCGTTGAGCCACTTCTTCATGGCCACCGGGTCGTCAATGATGCCCTTGGCCTTGAGGTCGTAATACACGGCCATTGGGATAGACGCCACGCGGTGCATATCGCCTTTCCAACCAGCCCGCTCATCAACCTGATTGAACGTGCCACGGTTGGCCTCGATAACGTCGTCAACGATTTGAGTCGTCTGAATCGTTACGTCGCCGTTGTCGTGCTCGTGCCAATACTGGCGAATACCAGCCTCGGCGTTCTCGGAAATGAGTCGTTTGTCCATGTAGACGGGGGCCGGGTTATTAGCCCAGCCCCCTCACCCTTTAGGAGGTGGTCAGGTCAGCGGCAATGCCGTGAGCTTTCTCGGTGTGGATGCGCAAGCCCCACTCGGTCAGCATCAGGCGCTTGTCAGCGTCGCCGGTCTTGGCCATGTCCATGGTCTGCATCGGACGCAGGTAGTCAATCGACGCGTACTCAGGGTCAAGCACCAAGGCGTCACGGGCACGCAGGAAGCGGTTAGCCACAACGCTTACGTTGCCGAAATCGCTGACGTAGATGTCAGCAGCGGCAACGATGGTGCTGGGCTTGGCGCCGTCCACGTTGAAACGCTGGCCAGCGATGCCGGTAAAGGCCGACACGGCTTGCTTGTTGAAAGAGCCAACCATCAACATCTTTGGCGTACCGCCCTCAGTCCAAACCTGCTGGATAACATCCTTGAGGATGGTCTCGCTGAAAGCACGCTGGGTGCCGTCGTTACGCGGGTCGGTCGGGATGGTGGTGTACACCGGGTCGGTGCCGTCACCAGCCTTGTTGCTGTTGGTCTTCAAGAAAGCCTGCACCGAGGCGGTCGTGCGAGCGGTCGTGCTGTCACCAGCCACTGCGGCTTGGTTGTTCAGGCACGAAAACTCGATGTCACGCTTCAGCTCGGCGCCCTTCTTGGCGATTTGGTACGCCAATTCCGAGCGACGACCGGCCTTGTTTACCTTTTCTTCAGTGCCAGAGATGATGACCGACTTGCGGCTAATCTGAGCATAGTTCTGCAGGCGAACCGTGGCGGTCACAGCCGAGTAGCTGGTCTCGTCACCCTCGAGCTGCGCGTTCGCTGCGGCTGCAGCCAAAGCGTCAGTCTGCCAGTCAAACGTGGTGTTTGCCAGCGTGCCCTTGCCAATGTTGCTGACAAAAGGCGTCTCCTCGGGGGAGATGTTGTAAATCACATTGGACAAGTCCTCGCGGATGCCCTTTGCGTCGTAGGTCAAAAAAGTATTGCTAGCGATAGCCATGATAAAACTCCAAAGTCAAAGAAACTTCTCAATCAAACTGGCCGCGTCCTTGACGTTGCCAGACCGTTGTAGACGCTGCTGCGACCGCTTTACCTCGCTCGACTGAACCTTGCCCTTAGTGGCTGCCCCCGGCTTTACGGCCTTAGACTTGGTTACCGGCTTGATTTGCTGCCTCTTGCCCATCATCTGGTTGTACTCAGCCAGACGGTGTAGGGCCAGAAACACGCGGTGGTCACCGATATTGTTCAGTTCCTGCTCTGTCAGCCCCACCGATTTACCTGCCTCAATCCAAGATGCCTTTGCCGCCTGCGCCCGCTTGGGGTCACGCAGCTCGGGCAACTTCTCAATGAGCTGGTCTCGCTGAGACATCAGCTGCTGCTGCATCACTTGCTGCTGCTCTTGCGCTTGGATTTGCTGCAGTCGTTGCTGCTCGACCTGTATGGCCTGCATCTTCTCCTGCCTCTCCCGTAGCGCCTCCTTTTGCCTCATCCACTCGATTGGGTCTGCGTCGTACAGTTTGTCCATATCGACCTGCGGCTCGGATAGCTGCTGCAATTGCTGCTGCAACGCTGGTAACAGTTGCGCGTATTGCTGTCGCTCTTGCCTCGCTTGTTGCAACTCTGCCTGTGCTTCTTTACGCACTTGGGCAAGTTCTTGCGTCTTGCGAGTGTAGTCTGAGGTTCTGCTGTAGCCCTTTCGCAGCTCGTCTAGAGTCACTTCGACTTCTTTGCCGTCAACCTTGACGGTGAATCTCGGTTCCTCGACTTCCTGCTCATCTTCAGCTTCGTCGTCAGACTCATCGGAGTCTGTCTCGTCGTCGTCTGCCGCGTCATCATCCGCAGACAACTCCTCCTCAAACTCCTGTTCGGACTCAACCTCCTCGGTCTCATCCTGCGGCGCCTCAAGTTCCTGTTGTTCCCCGTCGCCGGACAACATCGACTCTATGGCCTTACCAGCCTGCTCGGCTGTCATAAATTCCGAGACACTTGCTTGCGCGGTGGTGTCGTTGCTCATAGTTTAACCCTCAATTAGATTGATTTGTCACGCTCCAATTGCTTGCCTGCGATTTTGGCGCTGTCCACAAACGACTGGAGCTGGTCTTTGAAGTCCTGCAGCACGCACATATTTGCATACGCGCGGTCACGCTTGACGACGTCGTCAATTTTGCTCGTTTTCCAGTCGTTTGTGTAACGCTGCTCCAGCTCGTCAAACGCAGCGGCCATGGTCTCGTCCTCTAGGATTTGCGCGGCCCGCTTGCCGCGCTGGACTTTCTGCCGTAGGTCTGCCACGTCACATCACCTGCGGTGGTGGTTGCTGGGGCTGCTGCATCGCGGTCTGGGCGATGGCCGCCTGCTGCCGGATGGCCTCGCGGTCTTTCTCCATCATCTCGTGAATGTGGGCGATGTTGACCTGCGTGCCGTACTTGGCCTCAATCTCTGCCGCCCGCAGCATGGCGTCGGACTCGATGCGGTCGCGCTCGCGGTCGTCTGCACGCAGCATCTTCTCTCGGTCGAGCTGCAGCTCTGCGGCCTTTTTCTGAATGTCGGCCTGTATCGACTGCGCCTGCACCATGGCCAGCATCTCCTCGGGAGACGGCTTCTCCTGCTTGGGCGGCGGCTGGTAGTCCGGCGGTATGACGTTGAAAAACTGGCTGCTGTCCTTGAACCCAGCAAGCTCGACCATGCGGCGCAGGGTGTTGGCGTACTGGGCTGGGGTCACTAGCGGATTCATGGGGCCGAGCTGCTGCAGCGCCTGCTCCTGCTTGGAGCTAATCATCATCAGCATCTGCATCTTCTGCTCCATGTCGCCCGTGCCAAGCGCCACGTTGACGCTGACGTCCATGTCGGCGTTCCATGCGCGTGGGTCAATGGCCACCCACTGGTTGCGCAGGCGCACCATGCGGGCCTTGTCCTGATGCGTGGTCATCAAAAACAGCAGGTTTTTGAACAGCTTCTTCATGCCCTGCGCCAAGATGCGCGTGGTCAACTCCAGACGGCTCTGGCTGGCGCTGACCGTAGCGGCCACCGCGGCCTTGGTGCTGCTCTGCAGCGCGTCGGCGTTCAGGCCCATCGCGGCCTTGCTCATGCCGGTGCGGTTCTCTTTCATCTGCTCGACGTAGTCAAGCATCGGGAAAGCGGCCTGACCAACAAACGGCTGGGCCAGCGGCTGCACCATCCCCGGCGCCCGCATACGCACAATGGCCCCGGTCTCGTTGTTGAGCACGTCGTCCATGTTGACCTGCCCCTCGACCACCGCCGTGCGTGGGTGGATTGACTGGGCTAGGCTGTCCAGCGTGTTGCGCAGGATGTCGCTCTTAATCTCCTGCAGGTCTTTGGTGTAGTCAAAGATGCTGTTGGCCTCGACCGGCGACGTATGCGGCTCTGGGTCGCATGGGAAGTCAGCAAATGGAATGAAGTCGGCTGGCTCGTTGTTGACAATGGTGTAGCCGTCGCCCATCGAGCAGACCTTGCGCAGCTCGGCAATGCCGTCGCCGTCGTAGTCCACCTTAATCCACGTCTCGATGTACAGCACCCGCTGCATGGCCGGGTTATTGCTCTCGTTGGCCATGCCAATGGTGGTCGTAATCGGGCGGCGCGCCAGATACTCGTCGTTGTTCTCTAGGTCGCTGCTGGTGACGTACTGACGCACCTCGTCCTCGTCGTAGCCCATCTCGACCAGCTCGGACACCGTGGCCATCTTGCGGTGGGCAATGATGCTGGCCGTGTCAATCGACCGCGCGTTGCGGTCAATCAAAAACTCCTCGGGCGGCACGCCCTCGACCACAATGCGGCCATCCTTGGTCACGCGCTTGATTTCGACGTCAAACAGCTGCGGCACCTGCGGCATGACCATGTTGCCCATGGCGTCCATCTGTGGCTGCAGCTGCTGCATCATCTCTGGCGTAACACTTGGGTCGTCGTACTGGGTAATGACCGTCACGACCGCGCCTGCTTCGCTCTGAAGCACCATCAGCATTTGCTCGTCCAGCCCGGTGTAGTTCTCGACGCGAACCTTGGTTCTGTCCTCCCACCAAGTCTTGACAATGCCGCACTTGCGCACCAAGGCGTCTTTGAACGTGCCGTACAGCACCATAAAGCCGTCGTTGTCCTGCTGCAGCACGTAGTTGGCGTAGTCGGTCGCCTGCGCCGCGTTGGCCACGTCCTCCTGATTGGTCGGGACGTACTCGACAATCTGCTCGCTGCTGAACATGGTGCGCATGATGCTTGGCAACATCGCGTTGACCGTGTCGCGCACCTCGGTGGCCACGACGTGGCTCTGGCCCTCCTCCTCGTTGCCAAACGGGTCGCCGCGATAGTAGTCAGTCGCCTGCGCCCGGAACGGACTCAGGTCGCTGTCCACGTAGCTGATGGCGTCCTCAATCTCGGCGCCGACAATGCTCTGCAGCTCGGCGTCGTCCATGGGCTGGTCGCCGTTTTCCTCTGCAACCTCGCGCTGCAGCTCCTCGGCCATGCCGATTGGGGTTTCCTCGTAGGACTCGTTTTCTTCGTTCATTTCTTGCCCTTTTTCATGCGACGCGCCTCAGACAGCGCGATTGCGATTGCCTGCTTGGGGTTGGTGACCTTCTGGCCGCTGCTGGATTTCAGCTTGCCGCCCTTGTACTCGCGCATCACGCGAGCCACCTTACGCGCCGGTTTGCCCTTCATCCTAGAACCCCGTGTTGCTAATCAAGACAATGGTGAACGTAGCGCTCACCGCGTTGTTGCTGCCGCTGCTTACCGCCCGAGCCTCAATGTCCGACTTCTCGGTAACCGCCAGCGGCACGCCAAAGTCAAAGTCCACAAAGCCATTAGACAGCGTTACCTTGGCCGCAGTGCGCAGGACGCCACCAAACGTGCGCACCTTGAGCCGCGCGGTGACGTACTGGTTGCCGTTGGCCGTGCCAACCGACACCGTTCCCTTGTAGATGTACGCCGTGTAACCGGCTGGCACCGTGTACACCGCCATCAGCGTCTGCTGGTCGGTCGCAAGAATCTGCGCATACGTCGTGCCGCCGTTGGCGATGGTCACGTCCCCAGTGGCCGCGGTCGCGCCGCTGACGTAGGCGCGGTACACCCGCCGCAGCGCGGTGCTCAACGTGGCCGTGCCAAGACCTGCCAGCGTGACCGTCTGCGTGACCTCGTTCCAGTTGGTGTCCAGCCCGGTCACCGTGACCTCGACGCCGTTGTCGGTGGCCGCAGCCGCGCTGGTCACGGTCATGCTCAGCGCCGAGGCCGGGTACGGGTACACCCCGCCTGCGTCCCAGATGGTTTCCTCGGTGCCGTTGATGTCTGGGTTGAACCCAAACTTAAATACTGATGAGTGCCGCTGAATCTGCCCCCGAGCGACCTGAAGCTCAAACGGCTCGTAGGTATCCTGCAGCGTAATAGATGGCGCGAATGACGACATTAGCCCCTCCAATGGCTTTGGGGCTAATTGTTACACCTTTACGCCAGCCGTGGCACATTCCTGCGCAGCGGCTTAGACCAGCTGCTCGCAACCCCCGCGCCATAAACACCGACCGCCGCGTCGCCCGCAAACGTCAGCACAAACGCGTCGGCCACGTCGGGCGACTTCAGCCCGCGCTTTCTGATGTCGTCCTTGCTCTCAATCTGCAACTTGCCATTTGAGGCAAATTTGTACCGCACCGTGGCCAGTTCGTTGACCAGTCGCTCGTCGTTTGGCAAAAGGCAATCCCTGCGCTCTAGCCACGCCTTGGCTCGACCCCATAGTTCTGCCCGCAGGTTGCGGTAGTTGGACATCATCG
>Ga0222714_10001600_pt1 | contig 25380 bp, 52 predicted proteins | sample C33_3DmetaG_FD_165048 | JGI IMG/M metagenome (GOLD analysis project Ga0222714, IMG submission 165048) | Estuarine water microbial communities from San Francisco Bay, California, United States - C33_3D | ecosystem: Environmental > Aquatic > Marine > Unclassified | place: USA: California...
GCATGAGCGAGAACATCGGCACTCATATGAGTCTCTAAAGCTTAGGATCAAGATCATAGTTTTAACTCCTAGGTAGGTATTTTCTTACGATCATAACTAGTAGTCTCATCTCCGCATTGGCCTGTTCAATATTCTCGGAGTACTCCGGTAAGAAGTACTTATAAAGATCGAAGTCTAGTGTGCAAATTATTTCATGGAGCATAGCCTTTATGTCAGGATCGGTCATTACTTGCCCCATACATCAAAATTAGAAACCCATTCGGCAAAATCAACACTTACGCCCTGCTCTTTTAGGTTTTCTTCGATTTTATTGCCAAATTTATCTTCAGCGTCTTTACATGGAAAGTCGGCTAGAATCAATTCTAGAATCTCATTCAATACCGCCTTATCTACAATTTTCAACATATTATATTCCTTTCAAGAATTGTCCTTTAGGACATAAACAAAATTCCCCTCTTCATCTATCAACTGATCTACCATTCCAGATTTCATCAATTCTTCAATAATACTTTCGGGCGTTTCTTCAATTGGGGCGTCCACTTCGACCGAATAGATGAAAAAGGTCTCATCAGACATCTCTGGAATTTGTTCTTCCGCTCTTTCCTTGGAGGAGTAAACTCCTCTAACCATTACCCCGAACATCTCATCATCCCTGACTGTGCCAGACATTAGGATGTAAACCACTTTTCTTCTTTGAACCATTTATGAAAATCCTCTTGTTGTAATACAATGCCCGGCTTATTTCCCATATGCCTAACGGGTTTAACTAAATTGTTACTATTATGATATTGTAGAAACTCCTTAAGTTTGTCTCGTGTAAGCAAGCCCCATCGAAGTTGATGTGCTATGCCTGCTATCCTTTTTACATGATTTGCGAAGTCATAGTCTTTGGGCTTACGAAGGTCAATACCGTGGTTTTCGGAACTGTAAATAAAGAGAATGCTTGCACCCTCTTTGTCATAACCCTTTAGGTCGCCCAGTTTTAGAGTTAGTTTCCCGTAGGTAGGAACCCATTTTATTTCCAAGGGATGTGACTTAGCCCTAAAGTCATCATAGATGATATCAACGCGATAATCCGCCCCAGAGGTTTTCCCACTTGCGATAAATTTCCCGGTATTATCGGCCCCGTTATCTTTTGGGTTTGTCACCTCAATAGAGGGATGATCCTTAATTCGATTCTGCCACTCGTTGAAGAAATACTTTTCCAGAAGAGTGCCGAAGTAAATGTCTTTCTTGAATTCCCTCTCGGAACGAGAGTCAAATCTACTCATTTTAGCTCTTTCAATATTTTAGCAGCTTCATATAGGCGATTTCTAGTATCTGTGTCTTCAGTCGCCGCTATCTCCTCTATGTAATTAGCAACATCGTCTTGTCTGATATAAATTCGATCATGAAATTTGACTGTATGAAGATTTACTTTGTCTGACATAGTACTCCAATAAAAAGAAAGAATACGGTCGCGGCACAAGCGAGAAATAGGACCACATATGTCGCGATTTTGATGGGAAGTTTTCTAGTGTCCATTTTTTTCTCGAAGTGGGCATCTACATCATTTTCATTCATTCCTCCAAAAGTCATCATAAGAAATACCTCTCCGTCAACAATATTGTCTTGAACGAAGTTCATACGAAATTCCTTACATAGAAATCTGGTCTTGATTCGAAATCCTTATACGCATTTGTAGTTGCGATAAAGTCGATTCCTTCCAATACTGTACCTTTAGAGAAAATCCCCTTAACTACGGATAGTCCTATTTTTTTAGCACCATTCTCGCGAAGAATCTTGGCGGCACTTACAAATGTAGCCCCTCCATCGCATAGATCATCTAAGATAATGCAATGCCTAGTCGGCTTACCAGAGGAGAGTTCCATTCCTGTGATTTTCCCGGTACTTAATTCACGAGTCTTATCCAAGACGACGATATTAGCAGTAGGCCACCATCTCATCACGGGCGTATCAGAGACTCGCTTAAGGGCACCCTTGTCAGGCATTACAATCGTTATATCAGCATCGCGATATTCAATTTCTTGTTTGCTCTTTCCGGCGAAGCTGAGAAAGTTCTTAATTGACATATCATAGAATACAGATTCCGTTTCAACATCATGTCTCTGACGGTCAACTCTGCCCACAGCAGCAAGAATAGCGGACGAGTGAGGCGAAAGAATCGTAATGTTTACGTTTGGTTTAGCGGACCAATTCCGGAGAAATGTACTTACTACGTCAGACGTGCAAGGCTCAAATTCTGAGATCTGTCGATCCATACGTTCTCCCATAGTGTACAGAACCATGAGATCAATTGGCTTATTTGCCTTGCAGTAGGTATCCAAAAGGAGACAAACCTTAACGAGATCATCCCCGCTCGTGATACGACAGGTTACATACTCATTGAATCTTTCAATTTTAATATGTGGCTGTCCATCCGGAAAGGTGAACTCAGCAATGTGCTTAGAAAGAAAAGTCATGGTAAACCTTTTCGCATAGAGTGAGAATGCACAGGAATAGTGCAATAAAGTGGAGTGCATACCTTAGATTGTCTTCTTTTTTATCAGCGTCTATCAGTCCGACAAGATTACCCATGATCAAAAAAGTGTGCCATAGACTCATAGTAGCTCCAGAACTGGTGTCCCGGCCAAGGCCATCGGCCTGCCGTTTCGACTAGTATACTTCACAGTGTGATCAATGTCAAGTGATTTTAGGAAAGTACATAGGAAATCTTCCGAGCTTATAGGACGATCCTCAATTGAAGTTCCGTTCTTGGAGGTTTTTCCGATGGTAGTTCCTCCCTTAAAGTTGCCTCCAGCGACCACAGAAGTCCAACATAAAGCCCAGTGATCTCGCCCTACAAGGCCGTTCAGCCTCGGGGTTCTTCCGAATTCACTCATTATAATTATGGAAGTATTATCCCACAGCCCCGATCTCTTAAGATCGTCAAATAAAGTAGAAAGCACTCTATCCAATTCGGGCAGTTTAACTAAGAGGGCTTCGTGAGTATTGTCATGAAGATCCCATCCATTAAATCCAACCTCAACAACAGAGACTCCCTCTTGAAGAAGTCTTCGAGCCATGAGGGCACTTTTCCCAAATGCGGTATCTCCGTATGCAGCACGTATTGTATCTTGCTCTAGTGATATGTCAAGAGCTTTCATCCGTGGACTAGTATTTAGAGCAACTGCCTTCTGAGTGAGAGTGTTATATTCCTTTGGTAGGTCTCCTCTATTAGTCTTAATGAAGGACTCATTTAAAAGAGAAAGCATACCCAGTTTGCCCGGATTGATTACTCCGTTAAGATGATCTACTCTCCCGTCACTATTAACTAGGAATGGGTTGTATTGACTATTTAGATAGCCAGAGTCATGACTACGGGAATTAACGGAGAAGAATTTAGGAATCTCCAGCTCAGAACTTGATTCCTTGGCTACAACACACCCTATAGAAGGATGTACAATATTAGGGTTAGGAACAAATCCCGTATGAAGGTAATAATCACCCCTCATATGATCTGCTTCTCTTGTACTCATACTCCGGATTAGAGAAAAGTCCTTCCCTCTCTGAGCAAGTAAAGGAAGATGCTCACATATCTGGAAATCCCCAGTAGTATTAATTGGGGAAAATGGCCCGCCCTCTTTAGTTCCGGGTTTCATATCCCAGAGATCGATAGTAGGGCACCCGCCTCCGAGCCACACTATGATTGCTTGCTTTTCTCTTTTACCTGACTCTCCGAAGGAGAGATTCTGAGCTAATGAGGTTGCTACAACTGTCGATAAAAAATCACGCCTATTCATCGTTTTCCTCTATATTCTTGAGGTTATTATATTGTCTGATCACCGAGTCTTCAGCTAAGTTACGTACCATACTAAGATGATGTTCGTTAGCGGCTTCTTTATTTAAAAATGGACCGGCAATGACATCATTCCATAATGCATATCTACACAGAATATACCACCCATTACGCATTTTCAATCTCCTCGATATATCGCAGAAAGTGTTCAGACCACCCAGAAATCTCAGCAGTCCACACTCCCTTGTAGTTAATCCCGTTTTTATGGGAACTAACATCCACAATGTACGATTTCTTCGCAATCGGCCTTGGCAACTCCTTCGAGCTGTCGCAGTCTTGACTATCGCTAAACACGATAACTCGATCAGCATCTTCCAATGGTCGGATATAATCCATACATTGCCGCGTAAAGATTCCCCCTCCACCCATACCTCTGATAGGCTCACGAATCTTATTCATGAGACCAAATCCTCTTAGGTTTTCCACTTTAGAGGTCTTATGTACTTTCGCATAGTCATTACCAGCGGTGAGGTAAATAGTACACCCCTCACACATTTCTTTAGCCATCATTGCCAAAGCAATACCAACTTCCATACGAGAGTAATTACTCTTGCTGGAAATTTTACTCTGCATTGACCCAGAAACGTCCAGCACGAAAACCGTTTCTCCCTTGAGTTTAGGATACTGAGCTAAGCACTTGAACATCAGTTCTTCTAGGTCTGTGAGATAATCAGGAGCGTAATCAGCCGCCTTAATAAAGTCGATAGGCAGGAGCATACTACCCTTACACTGCCGAATAGCTTGACGAATCAACTTCTTCGGAACGCCATGATCGATCATGTTGCGTAGATTACGCAGAACTGCTAGTTCACCCAGTTTCTTCGCTTCGATTAGAGAGGTCCATACCTTTACCTTTTCCTCATTAGTCTTCGCGGCAGAAAGTCCAACTTCCCAAGTGTCTGGGGTAGCTAATTGGTTGTCAACGAGCTTCTTAAAGAGAACTTCCTTCTCGGGAGAATTTGGCTTGGCGTGTGAAAGAAATAGGACATCTCGAAGCTTAATATCCGCATCCTTATTCCACTTAGCCAACTGATACTCATCATAGGAGTTAAAGGCGTCAGACATTCCCAGCTTCATCTGTTTAGGAATAGCATTCTTACCGTCAAGCCAGTAAAGGGAAAGCAACTCAGACAATTGGTCCGGACGAGTACAGACCCGCTTAATCGCTTCCCGAACAAACTTACGATGAGAGTCATAACGACACATTTCCCGAATTACTAAGAGGGGTACATGCCGAAGCCTCTGCTCAGTTCTAGCTCTAATAGCTAGGTCCAAACAATATTCCCCGCTAACCAGCGGGATTGTCTTCTTGATTTCTTCGACAATGCTTACACCGTCCTCATAGGCATTATCCTCCCAGAGCAGACACGCCATAACGAGGCGTCTCAGCTTAGCTTCATTGCTCTGCAAAGCTGCGGGCATACCAAATCCACCGGCCAAATTCTCATCCGAGAAACGCTTAACTGGAGTCTTCTTATTAGTCTTCATTTTCTTCCTTTACTAGCCCTACGGGCTGAGGTAACAAACGGATACGGCTTTTTTTATCTAAAGCGATGGAACCGTATCCTACAACACTCACTTGGCTTACGTCAAAGAGACGATTCAGGGAATCGAACCCACTCTCCCTATCATATACGACCGAAGTCAGATAGGTGTGCTACCATTACACTAAATCGTCAAAAAGAGGGAACAAACGCAGTGAGAATTTTTTTAGTGCTCTACCACTGAGCTACGGAACCATAGGGGCGGTTCCGGAAGGATTCGAACCTCCGACCACTCGTTTAATAGACGATGAAACTCACTACTACGCCACTCTAGTTCTCCAAACTGGACTTGAACCAGTATCACCGCCGACCACCCCTGTTACGGTTGAGATTGCAGGATTTTGCCATTAAATTATTGGAGAAAAAAGGGGAACAAACGTCATGGGCTTTTTTGTTGAAACCAATTTTCGATGAAACCCATAACTACACCACCTGTTTACACATTATAGCATCGACAAAGCGATTCGTCAAGCTCTATTTCCGTAATCTTTACCAGTTTTTACAACTCCAATATCGACTTTTCCACTTCGGACCTGGGTTATCACAATTATGCCTAGCCCTGAATGATTTTCTTCGTTCCGGGTTGTTCTTTTTAATGGTCATATTTGGATCGCCAAAATTAACCTTAACGACATTACCCTTTTCGTTTTTCGTATATACAGAGAATTTCTTCGGGCCTTTTGGAGTTCTAAAGGGCTTATTAAGAGTGACTTTTCTTCCTTGATACTCAGAAGAGTGTGACTTGTTTTCGAATAAACTTACGGCCAAGACTTCTTCTGTTTCTTCGCCAAAGTCTTCATATTCTGCCTCCGTGGGAATATATAGATTCTCTTCTGTGAGATCTTCTTCGAAGCCAAGTTCAATATCTTTAAGATACTTATTTGAACAGACAGAGAAATCTAGTCTGCCCATTACATCATTTGGGGTTCCCCTAAAAGCAGTTAGGCACGTAGAAACTCTTTCCTCGCTATCATATTCAGCGAGGCAGTTCGTACATCTCTGCATGTAACTAGCTTCTGATTCATTCTTTTCTGGTATTGGCGTCTTTGGATTCATAATTTCTCCTAAAATAGAGGTCTGTGAGGCTAACTTGTCCTAAGTCTATACCCCATAACAGTCTACTTTTGTTCTAAATGAGCCTCTAGGGCTAAAATTGATGTTTCCGCACAATAATGACCATCACAATCAATATATAGTTGCATCATTCTATGACCTTATGCAGAAACCAAGGAGGTTGTTACGGTGACTTTAATTCCGAGAAATTTGTTCTCATAATCACAGTCGTGTGGATTTAGTCCCGGAACTTCGATCCGCGTTTGAAAACAGTCAATTATAACAGCCTTTTCGTTTACGCCAAGCTTCTCCGCAAACATCTTTTTCAAATCTTCCAGAGAAACTTCATAGGTTGTTACTTGTGTCTTAGGTGTCATGCTTTACCTTTTCCAGAAGTTCACTTGACGAGGTGATTTTCTCACCACCAACTCCATAAACAATCTCAATCCCTAACTTTTCGCAAATCTCTTCCTCTGGCACATTCCCCTTGATTCTATCACCACCTTTGGCAAACACAAGGGTATCTCCCTCATTTTTCAGTAAATTGATTAACGCGAGGTCAGAACAAACGGTGCTATCTTGAGATTTAGATATTACAGCAAGATCAACACATCTTAACGCCTGTACGATCTTAAGTCTCTCGTCCTGATTCATGAAGGGGACTGATCCCTTAATCTCAACCTGCTTATCCGAGTTTACAATCATAACTAGATGATCGCCAAGACGACTGGCTTCTTCAAGATACTTAACATGTCCAGAATGTAGGGGATTTACATACCCCGAACAGATAACTACTCTCATACTTTTCTCCGAATATACATATGCTCAGAAGGATCACCAGGGTGCTGTACTGGATTATTAGCACATGCTCCAACCTCCCAAGACTGATACACGCGACTAGCAGTCATAAACCTACTAGGGTAGTATCCTTGCGGCCAGAACTCTTCCCACCCATCAGGGATTATCATATTCTTTTTCCAGTTAGACTCTTCTTCGTCGTCATCCTCATCACAGTCGCAAAATTCGTCACAATCACCGCAGTCATCACAATATTCCTCGTCATCCTCTTCAAGGTCATCATCTTCCTCTTGATCTTGCTCGTTAGAGTAGACCGTTGAGGGTAGAGGTCCATCATAGACACTAATAACCTCATAGCTAGTGCATCGCACCTTCATTGTATTCGCATCCAAAGGAACACTCACCACATCTGCTGGATTTACCTTAACTTGGAGAATGACTTCCTGACGGTAGTCATTAGTCACATACTGCAATGCCCCACAGTGCAATCCATTACTACACGCCGTATTGCGATCATCGTCAACTTTATATCTAGCCATTGCAGGGACATCACCAATATTGTTACGATAACTCTTTTTAGTATAAGAGTCTACATAGTCTCCCTCCTTGATTGTAAGACCCATTAGGTCCACAATATCAGGTCCGCGATGGATAGAAACGCTCTTGTATGCGATAAAACATCCATCCGGAGTAATAGGAAGATGCTTATGAATTAGGAACGTGTACAACTCATTGATTGATGAATAGCTTGTATTCCTATATAGATTCTCCAGAAACCTCAGCATCGGCTGATGGTCAAATCCTTCCTTCATCATTTCCAGAATACGATTAGTGATTACCGGATGAATCTGTTCATTCAGGTAAAATAGAAAGCCTCCCTCTAGTCGAAAGTCTCCCGAAGACCAAGTGTCTACGACCTTTCCTACAGAGAGAGTCTCAATGAAAGATTTCTCGTCAGAAGTCTTAATGAAACCAATTAGTTCATTATACTTAGGATGCGTGCTATCAAATGAGTAGTTCTTACCTGAAGCAACTACGGTCCAGTGATTGTTATTGTCTCGAATATAGTTCATTACTTCCTCGTCATGTCGATGATTTTGCCCTTTTCATAACGTACGAAAAAGGACTGTGAAATTTTACTAGTCGGGACAATCCCGGTGTAGTCTTTGATGAATACGTTAATTCGAAATCGATTATCGTAGACGTTTACGCACTTGATGGAGTGATATTCGCCCTTGACAAATTTTTCGAGCTTATCGTAAGGTATGGTCATTTTAACATCCTCTTCGGGAATGTCAAGTTCTACTTTGGATTTCTTTGCTATTTTGCCGTACCTCCTAGATAGGATGCGATCTCATTCTTATTGTCACTGATTTCATACGTATTAAAGATTCGAATGAGAGGCCACTTCTTCAGAATATCATCTCCCAACACTTTCATTGTCCCGGCATCGGGAGGATTGAGAAATTGGGGGATATTAAGTCGATTTGTCGTCAGATTTGAGTATTCATCAAGCTCCTTACTCTTTACATATACCGACAGATAAACTATCTTATCATGATACTCGTGAGGAGAGTTAGTCGATAGTTTCTTTTCGGAAACTACTCGTTTGGCGTAATCCTCAAGACTGATCCAAGACAACTTCTTAAATGGCGAAGTCTCCATAAATTGATTGTTTACGCCGTAAATTTTCACGGTATCGCCAATCTTCTCAAGGAATGTTTTCAGACAATCGAATTTACTATCAGGCTCATGACGATATAGCTTAACATAAACCCTTTCAGATTTATCGGTCAAGTCAATTTCCGCCTCAGTCCATCTTCCCGTTCTAGAGTTATACTTATCTGAATATTCAAAAAGTCCCGATAGTTTCTTCAAAGATGACCCACCGGATGACTTAGCTGTCTTGGGTAGAGCCTTGGCGTCCTTAATTACGTCAAGATCGATTCCGATTTCCGCAATCTGTTCGTCATTGACAATCAAAACCCTTTTATTATTAGTTCGGACATATTCTTGAATACGGCCCGTATATCCCTTTTCGTACTTAAAGATCTCCATACCAGCTTCAATATCTTTAGTAAGACCCTTACGACACTTTCCCCTACTTGGGTAGTAGTAAGTCATGTATTCCTTTGGATCAGGAAGGTCATACTTACTTAGATTGATGCTGAAAAAATAGGCCACTCCTAAAGTTTTAGCCTTGAGGAACTTCCTATATGGAGTTGGTTCAGCCTCAATTTCGGCGGTAATTAGGGGTTCTACCTCTTGCCGTGCTTGCCTAACTCTTTCCTTTACCAGATCTCTTGTCTTATCATCCAAGGACAAGCTTTCACGTCCAGCATCAAATGATAGCTCACCAATATTAAACCTTAAGTACCCCTCAGCAGTAATACCCTCACGCAATGAGTGTGGAATATCATAGGCTACATTTCCCATTACAGCTTTTAGGTCACCATATTTACTACGAAAGGCGAACTTATCTGTCTTTATGGGATACTCGCGAGCCTTCTTAATCTCTTCAAGGACGGTCTTATCATTAATTTCTGGAAGAGAATCAAAATAGGAGTAAACAAACGTAGCCTCACGACGGAATTCTTCGTTCCGATTGTCGATTGATAGAAGAACTTCCACTCCATTTGCTTCGTCCGAATCAGATGAGGTTAGAAGGGCAATTTGAGGCTCACCCTTTTCATCCTTGTAGCACGAGTAGGTATTACAAGTGCCGTTAAACCAGCTCTTTACAGTGAATGAATCAACTAGGCAGAGCGGGCTTTTAGAGCCGAGACCGAGTGCCCCTACTAGGTTGTTCGAATTAGTCTTTGTTGAGCAGAAGTACGTTGTGAAAATCTCACGAATATCTTCGTTTGAAAGTCCAGTCCCATAATCCCTTACAGAAAACCAAGGTTCCAAGTAAGTAGGAAGATGCACATAGAACGGATTTGGATTTCCCGCAGTTGTGTGAGAGTCAAGAGCGTTACATGAAACCTCTCTAATCACAGCCCGTACTTTATGGGTGTAAATTTTACTAGAGAGAATATCAAAGGCTTTCGCACTTGCCTTAATCTTAAAGGCGGAAGTTTCGAAATCCCCAGAAATATCAACAGATCGCTTTTCTTCGAGAAGAATCATTCATCGCTTCCTAAAAATCCGTAGGTCATATGCTGTTCTATGGTAATTGTACTTCCTGATTACGCCTTTGTCAAGCCTTAATCATGATTATGTTCATTGACATCAACGCCTTCTGGCGTTACCGTAATCTCTAGTCATCTGGAATCCCGCCAAACTTTTTAGCTGATGAGATAGCATGAATATAACGAGTCTTTTAGTTTCTTCCAAGATCCCTTGACTATCCCGATCCCAAAATCAGTCCCAATCTCCCCCGTTTTCTTCCCGACATCTTGTACTGTGGGAAGCTTAATGGGTTCTCTCTTAGGGGGTTCATATCCACAGATATAGATAATTCCACCGATTATGATTGCTGGTAAAAGAAAGAAGAAGATAGCCTGTTCTACTTCAAGACATTTTTCGACGGGATTTGTCATTGTAAAAACTCCCCAATTAATTTCCTATGATCTTCATTGGCCAATTTAGCCCCCTCTTCCCAAGAGCTAATATTGTGTGTCTTAGAAAATCCTAGCTCAAAGAAAATTTGTAGCTCACTCTCAGAGAGAGAGTAAAAGTGAATCCCATAAGCAACGAACTTATCATTTCGGGATTTCCAGAGCAAAGGCTTAACGGGCGAATCACCTAAAGAAAGCTGCTCGTTGAGCTGGCTAAGAATTGCCGCCCTTGCTTTCTCTTTTACCTGATAGCCGTAGGCTAATGCCTTCTTATATGGAGAGTCTGGGTTTAGATAACGAGCCTCATAGAAGTCGTAAATCCTATTCCACTTATCTTCATCTTCGAGATAAATCGCATCGAGTGCGTTCTCAACTACTTGGATGAACTTGGTTGGGTTTTTGTGCAACATATTTACTGTCCGTTTCAATCCAACAAACCGCTCCACATTTTAGCGGTTTGTCTGGTGAGTAAACCACTGATGCGATTATTTTACCATCACTATCCACTAAGTCAAGTCTATCATGATAAGAATTTGACTTGTTTTTACAAGTTATTACGGGATTTCTTTCTCCCGTAAGTTTGTTTTTCTTGATTACGTGCTGGTTGATATGTATGAAAGTTTTCATTTAGCAGGAGCAGGTGAAATACTTAGGACGAAGTGGGTATTTATACCCAAGGACATTATCTACATGATCCCAGAATACTGCTGGGATTTCAGCATGAGCGTCTCTTCCGGCAAAGTAGATATATTCGCTGGAGATTTTATATGCCGAGTTGTAATACTCGCTATCATAGCCCAAGGCTTCACCACGGATCGCCGACATTACAATATCATATCCGGGACAATCAATTGTCTCAAGAAAATCTCTGAGCCATTTTTCAGAATCTTCTTTGGATGGTTCCTTCTGTGCTTCGTCAGGAAAGTCTTCATGTTCCCATACATGCCTTACTCCGGTGGCATAGTTAGGATTCATGCACGCCCAGAACAGGGTATTCTTCCCAATAGTGTGCCTTAGATAAGGATCGACAATAGCAACAGCACTATAATCAGGCTTTGCTTTATACCATTTCCCTTCTTTAAGAGAAATCTTATCTCCCGGCTTTAGGGTCTCTCCAGCTAATCCAGAGATTACGGAGATATGCAAAGCGTCTTTAACTTTATCTTGGATCGGCAACGATCCTAGGCTTACTGACTGGGCCATGTTTACTCCATCACTGTGAAATGGGTTGGGGTATAATTAAATCTAGTATTATCACTTAGACGACGCCAAACGCCATCAAATATACCAATTTCAGTCTTCCAGCGAAGGTCTGCCCACTTAAGAAATACCGGAGTTTTTCCCCCATTGTGTTCCTCAATAGGACGCCAATCAAACACTGGGGGCTTAATCGGATCACGCTTAACTCTCCACTTTAGTGGAGAGCAGAAGTTCGGAGTTGGTTCATCACTCCAGTTCTTACCATCTCGGGATGACTGGACGGCTTCTCCACGCCTGAAAGCGTCTACAATGCCAGACTTTTCAGCATTGGTGAAGTTTTCTTGAGGGGTGGAGACCGGATTAAACATCAAAACAGACTCCCATACTGAGTATTCGTGACATTTTTCTTCATATGATCCCCAATAGTGAGAGTTTACTGGAACAAGACCTCTTAGTTCATAACCGATGGTTTTTTCGGAAATAAAATCTCCGTCCTTTAAGACGCTCCATTTTTCAGGAAATCCTTCTGGGACTTTAACTGGGGCGTATAGCGTATTGGAATACGCAAGAAAGTTACGAGCCGGAACTGCCCCACAAAACACATTAAAGCTTGTAAAGTCTGGATTGCGGCATCCAGCAGGAATCGTGTCTTCTGCGACAAACTCAATTCGTGCATACCATTTGCCATTATGGCACTTTAGGTCATTCGTATACTTCATCATAATCTCCTAGAGGTAGTATTTAATTTGTTCGAGAATGAATACTCGCGGCATAAACCAGCAAGTGATAAAGGGATAAAAGTTTGCTATTGCAGTCACTATACTGATAAAGGCACTGATAAAGGCACATACCAAAAAACCAACAACGTATGGAAAATCCCCATCATCACTGGGATTCTTTTTCTCGTAGTTTGAGCCCGCTATTCCAAATAGAACAGCAAGTAATGCGAGTCCTAGTGATATAAATACAACGACACCAGTTACAATTCTTTCTCGCAAGAGGAGTTCCTGCAAAACAAGCGGTGCTTGTTCCACTACAAAATCAGAACTGGTTTTCACAGCACCTTCGAGAGTGCCGAGATATTGAACGAGTTTTTGGCTAACTTCATTAGTCATGAATGACCTCCCTAGAACGTGCTACATCTTCCTCGATATACTCAATCAGTTTTTCTTTGGTGGTATAGTCACTAATACTAGCGATCCTATAAACACTACCACTATAAGTGGTTACAAGCATTTTTTCTTTATCAAATTTCACTGGGGTAGATGTGTGGCGGATTTCGCCATCGACCATTCCGGAGAGTCTCCACTGGTCCCCTCCTATTGCCATAATAGTCATATAGGAGGCATGATCCAAATCCTTAATCTTCATTCAATCTCGCCTTTACTTCAGAGAATTTCTGGTCCACAACAAGCGAGCCGTCTAGATAGACGGTTCGCATGAGATCGTCTGGATGTTTCGCAAACGGTTCCATTCGATCAACAAGGCTGATTGTATCACCCACTTTGACAGTTGTCAAGTATCCCTTTGCGGATTTCTTTTCACCACCCTTGTCAGTTTTGGGAGCCTTGAAGATTTCGCATGGCTTACCATCCACCTGACCCCAAGTAGACTTGACGGCAAACCCAAGAGTATCTCGGGTATTGTACTGAAAAGTGAAGCTTCCAATGCCTAAAACAACGCTAGGTGCAAATCCCTTAGCTTCCAACCCTTGAAGGATCAGCTTCTGACGTTCTCGCGTGATAGAATCACCATAGATCAAGCCAACATGAGAGTCCAGAACTTTGAACCCCTTATCATTAACAGTCCCGCCAAAAGTCTCCCAAAGACACTGAAAAGCCCCCTTATATTCTGGACTTCCTTCTGGTGCGTTTGGATCGCCACAAATGATTAGTTCGGGCGTTCCGGTATCGGGACGTATGACCAAGGTTCCATTCCTAGCCATAATTTCATTTTTAATAGTTGGCAAAATCTCCGTAACGACCGCCCAGAAGTCATAACTATCAGCCACATACGAAAAGATGCCGGTTGGGTAAACTTCCGTAATAAGCCGAAGAATTGATCCGCGTTCTGCTCCGAGCAAATCTCCACCAATCGATCCAATGTTGAGCGTAGCAACAGAATGCTCGCTTGCGGCAACGCTGCATCCCTCCGTGCCATCACCATGATAGTATTGCTCAATAAAGTCAATGGCTGGGATAGTGTCCGTTCCCTTAAACGAAAGCAGATGTGCTGCCCCGCTCAAACAGGCACTTTCAAAGCTAGACATTCCCCTAAAGGAAAAATCATGCCCCTGAAAATCCACAAACCATTTTTCCAAACCAGTACGTTCGGCACTCGTTTCAAACTCTTTCCGGTACATATGAGCGATTGTCGCGGAAGTACAAGCCTGCCATACACTACACGATAGGATCGTCTCAAGCTGATTAGTCAACCAGAAGAACTTAGGATCGGTGTTCCGAATAGTAAAACAAGGAACTCCAATAGGGACTTTCGTCCCCTCGGGAACAGCTCGGACTTCCAATGGGAGGTAACCCAAGTCCCACAATTCCCCAATATGCTCGACGGAGAAATCCCCACCAAGGTAATTATCGAGCCTCTTTTTGTATTGTGCCAACACATAGTCTCGCGGAAGCGAAAAGAAATCATCTTCAAATCGCTTAATTAGATATTCCTTGAGGAAGTATTGTAGTCCAAAGAACACGCAAAAATCAACGCCTTCAAGGCGGGACTTGCGTGGAGTTAGGTTGCTAAACACAACCTCAGTTCCATTAGGGTATTGACGGCGGTGATCGGCCTTGTAGCCATCGATCATTAGGAGGGGGTTAATGTTCACGTCGCTTTCTTTCTATTCTACGGTTAGGAGTCGACCAAGTTTTGGCGAGTAAATATCTGAGTAAGTATTAAGTGCTATATGGGCAATATCATCAGTCCACTAGAAACAATCGCCTCCATTGTTGGAAACCTTCGTCCAAATTCATGGATTTTTGAGAATGAGACTTTCATGGCGACTCCTGTGGGCCTTGTACTGTATCCATATTCGGGACTAGACGTAGTTTCGATCTTTCAATATCGTACTTTTCCGAATACCAATCAAGAAGTTGATGTCCTGTCATGAATCTATTGTGAGAGATAAGAACTAGCGGAAATCCATCGAAAAGGATAATGGAAGTTACTTGATCAGTCATGCCTCGCTCCAATCGAAATCTTTTAGGAAACGAGTTAGTCGTCCTCGCAACTCATGCTTTGTACCGTAAAACTCTTTTTCAAAAACTTCAATCCAATATTCTCCTTGTTCTGTTGAGTCCTTAACCTTTTCCATAAGGAGATCGACATAGAATTTCAGAGGGACTACTGATGTTTCGAATGTGGCCTTCATGTTTTCTCCAATGGTGACTGGTTGGCATGTGTGCATTCTATCACAGCACTAGCTGTGTGTCAAGCACTTACCAAGAGATTGATATGAGATAGTTACCAGCGGGAATTATATCGCGATTGCAAAGTTCCGTTAGGAGAGTAACTGTAGAAAATTGACACCAATTTCCATTACTATCTGGCTTGAAGTATCTTGAGTGATATTCGCTTAATTCCTCTTTAGAGATACTGATCTCCCAGTCCTCCCCATCTCCACTTCCTCTTTCTTCAACGCAGGGAAGTTCAAAACCGTATTTGTGTTCTTGAGTTTTAAAGTGTCGATCAATCAAGCTCTCAATGGAGCGGTAGTCGACACTGATTATTGTGCGTATTTCGCACTCAGACTGGAATTCTTTGTCAAGCATTTTGTCTTTTTCTATTGAGAGTTTTGATTATCGAATATGTTCGCAAAAATTAGACTCATCTATCTTTATCGTTTTCTTCCCCTTGGAAAACCAGAAAGTTCCCGCTATTGCGGAATAAGACATTCCTTCCGGGCAGTTTTTTTAAATAAAGTCAAGGTCCGCGTCCTTATTCCAGCTATGTTTTGATCTTTCCATGATTCGATACCCATTACCATTATGAGCGACTTCGTATTGGTTCGACCTATTAATATAGTAGCGGGCGATTGCTAGTAAGAGTTTATTAGGGAGTTTCACAGCTATTCCTCATATCTATAGTCGACAGACTGTGACATTCAAATCTCCCCAAATTTCCTCAATGAGTTCTTCAATAGTCTCCCACCTGCCCTGAGCAAGCCCACTTCCAAACATTGGGGCCACAATATTGTCAATCTTATACATTCTCACATAGTGAGCGACATCCTCCATACACCTTACCAGAGAGGCATATCGAATTGGCTTACTATTTACTTTACTGCGTGGTCCCGTACTCTTAGAGCAGATTCCACTTTGGGCACACATATTAGCTACGAAAATTTCCTCGTCCTTGACAAGGACGATCTGTGTCTTTCCAAGAGACATATCCCACTGATGATATAGCTTTTTAACGATGGGCCACTTAGTGTACAAGGGAACAACGAATCCGCTCCCCATAACATTCGCGTCATTGACGATGTGCGGCACCATTACAGAGCCGTTCAGACCGTCCACAAACTTAAAAAGGTCGCCTTGATGATATTGCATATTAAACCTCAATGATGTTTCCGTTAGAGCTTAAGCTGTTTTTTGGAATGGAACATACAGAACCATTACTGAATATGGTTTTACAGCCCGCTATTGTTCGAAGACCTTGATTTAAGGTATCCTTTACGTTGTGTATATGTCCGAACATATGATACTGTGGCTGAAGCCGCAGGATTGTATTTCTTAGTGAGCCACATCCGCAGTATTCAATTCCACGATCTTCGTGAATATCGAGTATCCCATAAGGGGGGCCGTGGGTTACTACAATGTCACACTCGGGAATTTGATTCCAGACTACTTGAATTCGATCACGGGGTATGTTCCAAGCCCACCCTACTCCGAATGATGGAGTATAGGGACTTCCCCACACCTTTACCCCATCGATCTGGCAGAGATTGTTTTCTAGGTAGATAATTCCCAGGTCTTCAATTTGTTTTCGAGTAACAAGACGACGTTCGATTGATACGTCATGATTCCCGCCGACCAAAATCTTCTTTATCGATATTTTACCATACCATTCAAGAAAGTCAAGTACTTCATTAGAATTTCTTTCGTCTTTCCAATTCGATACGTCTCCCGAGTGTATTATAAGGTCTACATCTGGGATGCTAAGTTGTTTATGAAGTCCGTGTGTGTCAGAAATATGCCAAATCTTCATCTATTTGTATCCCAATAGTTTCCAGAACCAATTAGGTTCCCACTTTGCAATGACTTGGCAATCGTAGAAACCACCGCCATAGTAAACATTTCTCCATTCAATCAGAGCATTCCCATAGAAAACTGGACCTTTTTCTGTTACAGAAATACACTTTGCGATTGTGGGATAGTATTCTCGGCAGGAGTTACCACTAAAATCGATTATCTTAATTGGAACATTTAAGTGCCAATATTCACCAACTTTAGGCATTAGATTATCCGGTAAATAAGGAAGTAGCATACTATACCAAATACTGCGGGAATTGCAAGATTTTTAAACAAAAAGGCTGGGATTCCCGGCAGCATCATATCTCCAGCCTCTTGATAGAGATTTCCCTCACGAATTTCTTTGTAGTCAAACGAGCCAGTGCTTCCACACATAGAACCGTACTCGTATCCATCAATTCTATTCTTAACCCACTCCGCTCGCGAAGAAGGGGAAAATGCCCATCTTGCTTCTTCTTTTACTGAGAGGAATAGAGTTTTCCAGTAGCCGTCAATCTGACCGCCGTTTAAAACAAACTCAAGATGAGAGTGGGCAGACCAGACTAGTATGGCGAATACGCCCGACACTATTACGTTAAATATCATTTTCTAGCTCCAGAGATCGAACAAGAGTAAAACCGCATCCCGATTCTAAATATTCAGTAAGTTTGAATTGAATTCCATACCCCTGCTCGTAAAGTGCTATATTTACCTGCTGAATAACTTTTACCTCTTCTTGAGTTACTACTAAATCACTCATGTTAGCTCAATTCTAATCATAGCTTCAATCGGTTTTACCATAATGTGGGAATTATAGAGATTCAAATCCTCGCAATCAGATGTGCTGAGTCCATACTTTTGATCTCCATAGACGTTATACCATAGGTGTATAAGTCGTCGAGGCTCATTTAGTCCGCAGTGAATGAAATAGCTAGTATCAGGCACTCCATGAGAGTACATCTGGAATACCTGCCCCTCTTTCCATTTATTACCAAGCATCTCAACTGGCTTAATTAGTTCACTAGGCTTGGTTATTCTAATCTCGATCATTTGTTGCTCCTAAGCACAGAAAATTTGCTATACCATGTCCCTTTTGGACTGCCGACTTACAACACTCGACTATAATATTAAACTGTTTATCGTTCCCGATAAATTTGCTTCTAATATCTGATAGATCGCGATCCTTGATTGCTTGTCTCATTAAGGAATCAGCCTCATTAAGAGAAAGCCCAAATCTTTGCAAGATGTTATGTATCTCTTCGCGATAACAAAGTCCATAGCGTTGGTTAATTGTTACTCCCATTTTCTCCTCCGAATCTTTTCTTAAGACGTTCATACTCTCGCTATCCTATCGCTATTACGTTTTCAACTTCATCATCAAAATCCACATCTTCTTCCTTTATAGGCTCAAGTCCATGAACAGTATCGATAACAAGGATATGGTCTACATCAGTAGCCCTTTGGAGCCTACTTCCAAAAACCACCTCATGAGATCCATGTCCATTTTCATAGAATTTATCGATAATTACTTTAAGTTCTTTAAGAGTCACTTGATCACCAACAATCTTTTAGTCCCATAGGTGGAGGTAATACTTCGCAAACAGCTCAAGACCTTCTTGAACTTTCTTTTGGTGTTCTACTACTGGAGTTCTATCAATGGTTCCAGTCGTATTTAACGACTTAAAAGTAGACATTCCTTCATGGTCAATCCTTTCCCAGCGATGATCATAATCATCTGAATATATCGGACGGGGTTCATTGTCATGATTCTCAAAAGACCAGATCATAGAGGCCAATGCCTCGTTCCATTCGGACTCTGTTAGAGTTCCGGGATGACCCTGCTTTATCTCAAGAAGCCTTTTCAGACGTGGCACAACAATTTCGCTATGCCATGAAAGAAATTCCCACGCTTGTTCGTCGGGGAATCCGTGCTTCCAAGTTTGAATCTTTTTACGGAAGTAATAACGAATATCCTTATAGATACGTTCAATCTTCCACTTAATTCTTTCCCATGTTGATGGCTTATAGTCATCGTCGAATAGGCTATTCACAATCACCATTTTTTTGGTCCCATAAAAGGAGAAGGTCAGTCCTAGCCATTCCAGCAAGTGACAGTTTCGGGATGGTATAGAAGCATTCTAACATGCCTTTGGTTTCTTGCAAGTAGATTTTTGCAAAATCTTTAGACTTTTCAATGTCTTTTAGATTGTCGGCTCTGTCGAGGATTTTAACGAAAACTGCGTTTTCGGACATCCTGAGATATTTTTGACACCTATCCTTCATTCTCTCTTTCCTAGATTTTGCCGGGTCATCCCAATTTGTCAGTTCTTCTACTAGGTCGGCCACAATTTGACCGAATTTCATATTGATGTCTGTTAGGTCATATCTGGTGTCTTCAACTACGTCATGTAATACGCAAGCACAGAGTATGTCCTCGTCGAGACATCCGTATCTTACCGCACTTAGCATCACACGAAAGGGGTGGTTAAAGTAGGGTTCGCCCGTATATTTTCGGGTTTGTCCCTCATGTGCTAATTTAGCGAATTGAATAGCGTTAGCTAGTTTGATCATCTTACTTCTTCTTTTATGAGAACTCTTAATTTTCACCTATCGTGTAAACTTCTCTAGTAAAAGCCCGCCTAATACGACTAGGCTCCAAAGAATACATTTGAGGAGGTTAGTAGAGTTTTAGCTTCTTCTAGTGTGTACATTCGTTCTCCTTGAGTACATGTCCCAATATGGGTAGAAGTTCTTGTATTTGTTCCTTTGGAAGAAGTCCAATTCTAATCTCGATGTCTCTTATAAGTTTTCCAAAGGCGATGTCAAGTGCCTTCATCGCCTCCTCTTCCGTCTCAAACCATTTTCCTCCATGATATGCTGATTCTCGTGAGTTATAACAATTCACTAAATCATATATCTGACTGTGGAGAATGTATTCTTTTACTAGACAATCTCCAACGGCACAGTACCAAACATATCCAGGAATAACTTTAACTTTATCTGGTTTATATTTCAATTCCTATCTCCCTCTTCAAATCCTGTGCCCATCTAATATCTTGCCCTGCAAGGCAATACTTGTCGCGTCTATGATTTGATGGTCATGATCAGTTGCTGTCATTAAATGTATCCAATTAATCTCTGGAGCCAGTTAGGTTCCCATTTTGTCCATTGTGTGAATAGCTCAGCACTTACAATTTGCGACTTTTCCGCTTTCTCCGTAGAGGATATATTTGAATCGTTCCAATGGTAGTATTCAAGCAGCTTAATATAATAACCGTCTTCCGATATATCAGTCACTAGAAAAAGAGAAGATTCTCTTTTAAACCCGTACTGATCCTTTTGGCTAGGACTGTACCACCACTGTCCGACCTTTACCTTCATACTATCTTCTTTCCTTTTGAATCATTCTCTCAATTTCACTAATAAAATCATCACGGTCCATCACATTAAAGTCGTATGATTCTGTCCCAACATTTCTTATGTCAGTTAGGTATACGAGTTCGAGTAGCATTTCTAGAATTTCAAGCTTAGTCATTAAATACTACCTCCCAATCATCTCGATGTAGAAAATACAATTCACCCTCATCATACCAAGGATTATGTCTCTGAAAACAGATAGCACCGTCAGACCTAATCATTGGGGAGCACTTTATTTCTTTGAACGTATCATCAAAACGTAGCCCTCCGAAGTATATTCTTAGTGGGTACTTTCTTTTGTACTGATTAAAGGTGAGTTTAGTCTCTTTGTGGATTAGCTTGAACTTCACGATATTAATACCACTTTCTCATAGAGGACATACCCGCTCTTATCAAGGGCGAAAAGTATCTTTCCGCTAAACAGCCCATTTTCGAAATAGTCTTCTATAAAGATAGAGTACTCATCGTCACCAAGTTCTATCCGTAGCTCCACTACTTCTCTTTCTAGCCATCTATATTCTTCCATTTCCAGATAGTTATCGGGGAGTTTTTCTATAGACCAGAACTTAAAGTCCAGCCCAGAATTTATCTTGTCTATAATTGTGGGTCTATTCGATTTCATCCCAGATATTCCTAATTTCCGCAGTTCTATTATTCCACTCTTCAATGGAAGGACCGGAATATACTCCACAGTCGCATTCTATATTACGGATCGAAGATTTGCAACACTCCCATACGCAAATTGACAAATATGGCGTTCCACCACACGAAGGACATGGTAGGAGGGTTTTGTTTAGCCTAGACACTTCCTCTAACCATTCTCGCTCTAGCTCATTCTCATTATTCATTTTTAGACCAAAACATTGCTCGGAACTGTCCGTCAGCATAAAAGTTGAAGCAGATTTTTTCTTTATGAGGATAGGTAGAGACAATTATTCCACACATATTATCCCAATCTTCCTGATGTATTTGAATATTTTCGCCTCTAACATGGCTAAGAAAATCCATAAATCTTGCCAGATCAGTTATTTTTGATTTATCTTCTATGTCCATAATTAGAATCCAAACGCCTCTAATGTGTACTTAAATGGATTTCCATCAATCACCTTGATGCAGTTGAGCATTTGATTTGCAATATCTTGAATCTCTAGTTGGGCCGCATTATCTGCACGAAGTGTGTAGAAGTTATGGAAGCAAGACATATTAGTCATCACGCTTAGGGTAATTTGAGAGTTGTACGTCTTAAAATAGCGGGCGGACTCCTTAGCTCTTTTACGGCCAAGTATAGGGGTTAAATCATTAATAGCTTTGTGGTATAGATCATTTCCCAATTTAGTATAGGATTCAAGAATCTCCAGCCAATCATTTCCAAATAAAGAGTGTAATTCATCACTACATCTTATTCCACGCCAATCTTGCGGAAGCAAGTACCTATCTTCCTTAAGTTCTTTATACCTCGCAGATTCACCATTTACACTAAGATGCCTATGTTTTATGATATGAATATGTGAGGCCACGTCTGCTGTGATATTAACCTCTAAGAGACCTCTTTCAAAGGGGGTCTTATGGGCTTTTCCAGTGCCGTTATTCCAGAGCTTATTTACAATTAAATCCCTGATCTGCTCATCACTTTTAGCTTCTACATCAGTTGATGTGGAAGTCCAAGCCGCTCTAGCAATAGCTTTATCCCCACCATACCAGTCGATTAGTTCTACTTTATTAACTCCCATAATTTCCCCTCTAGTCGAAGACTAGTATGAATTCTTAGCATCATCCAGTGTATCAAAACACTCACCTTTGCAGGTGATGAGTACAATCTTATTTTCTCTAATTGTCTGATATATGCGATACTTTGGGGAGCCATCATCTCTACAGCAAACCCAATAGGTGTTTTTATAAATATCAGTTCCTACCGTCCAGTTAATCGCTGGAACTCTCATTAGCCAACAGTCTCTCAAAAAGGAGCCATCGCTTATTCCTATACCGACTCTTATCCATCCCTGTGGATAAGTAGTGCTTAGTACTTCGCAATTTTCCGGATATGGTTCACCCTTCTTTGGAGGGAACATATACTTATACTTACTGTCTTGCATTATATTACTTCCACCTCAAGATCTTGACTTACGGCTGCCGCCGTAAAGTTATTGAAAAGACATTTTACGCAGTTATTTTGTGTAGCATATTCAACTACAACGTATTCAACTCCATCGTGTTTTACCTTAGTACCAGCCTTCAAATCTTTGATTGGTACACCCTTTGTTTCAATTTGCACTTCTTCGCTTCTTGAGAAGAGGGTCACTGAGTTACTTCCCGTATAACGAGCAACCATTACCTGGTTAAACAAGCTTGGTATTGACCAGTGATTAAGACCTAGTACCTCGTACTTATACGATCCTTTATAGAAGATATTACCACTAAGCAAATTCTCTAATTTTACTGTCTTTCTCATATCAAACTCCTGTTCCTTTTTAGAATTTCATCAATCTCCCGAAATGCTTTAATCGGGGCTATTTAACTTCCGCGACAATGCTAGTCTTTTATGACCTAGCGTACCAATACTTCTCGCCCATCCATAATTTTTTGGATGACTCTCTATCATAGTTTTAACCAACTTTAAATTATCTTTATTACTTAGAAGTATTTCTACTTCCCAATCTTGAAAGTCTGGACCTCTTCCACTTACGATACTGCCCATACTCAAATATGATTGATACTTTCTTGTTAACGGTAGCTCTTTTGGAACCGATGAATATAATTCATCAAGAAATATCTTTCCGCTATTTCCAAATAGCGTAACAGTATAGAAATTGTTCTTCTTTTTTCTAGTTTCAAAGCTTGGGAGAAGATTTCTTTTGTTTATTTCTGAATATATCCAGTCAGCAAAAACTTTACTTCCAGTCCCTATTGATACTTTCCATTGATTTGTAGTCTTGTTTCTAGATATGCTACCGTCCCCATCTATAACCCCAAGTAAAAATGCCGCTGTATACTTACTGTCTATTTTTGGAGGATCTAGAATTAATGACTTATTCTCGTAGCATCCAAGCTCTACTAGTCTGTCAAATAGAACTTTATTATGTAAGCCTAGTGTGTAATACTTTTTGCCGGATTCTGGTATTATACTTGTAAGCATTTTACCATCTGTCATTTCATAGAAACTTTTAAGTTTTACTATTACTTCCTTGTCAACACTTGACAATATCACAGAATGCTTACCACCTGAGTTACATAGGCATCCATCAGAAAAATAGAATCCAAGCCAGTAAGCTGATATATTATCAATATCATCAAAAGCGTCTATTCTGTATTTTCTACTCATAGTCTCTTATCGTATAGGTGTTGAATTACGTTCACTTAAGTCCTCTTAGTAGGTCATCAATATGGTCATATGGACCAAGAAGAACCGCACTGTATAATCTCTGCCTATTTTTTAGTTTACTTGACGCGGGAAGTGTCGCCGTAAGCATCGCTATTTTTAGCTGCAAATCCCTCTTGAGAAACTCATCAATAATCTTATCGGCACGCTCAAAGTCTCCCTTCTTAAAAAGAGAGTCGAATCTATCGAAAAAACTATCGATTTCAGCATCTAGACTTTCGTCTTCATAGTAGCATTCTTCACACTTAATTCCTTCAGCATCACCAAATTCTACGGGACAATCATAATCACCGTATTTACATCCGTGTTCTTTACAGCAATGAGTATTATGTACACCGTAATCATCTTCATGTCTATAGATATTCATCATTAACATGCACACCTAAAAGGTACTCTATTTTCAGTTGGTCTTGGATTTCCTGTGACGACAGAATAAGCTTTCCAGAAATTCTCCCAGTCCTGCGGATCAGCCATATAGTAGTCACTGCCCCACACACCACTTTGATGTCGACAGTATTCGTTGGCGTCTTGAATGAGTCTATCTTTCGCAGAGCAGTCATCATAAGATGACATCCCAAGAGTTTCAGCCATTCGCTCAATCGTTGCTTCAGCTAATTCCAAGTTGATTTCAACTTGGTCGAAGTCTGGATGGCTCCAGTGATGCTTCATTCCAGTTACCGTATTGGGATACAACATAATCCAGACGGTTCCGGAGGAACCACAGGTTCCGTCAATGAATGGATTTACGATGCCAATTGCGTTTTCGTTAAAATTACAGGCTCTTACGGAAACGCCCTTGCGGTGCCAAGTTACCTTTTCACCTCTGCTCAATGATCCCCATGCAGTGACAGAGACTACTGCTACGTGAATAGCGTCTCTCAGGCCAGTTTGCGAAGGATTCACCATCAAATTTGTGTCGCTCATAGCTATTGTCTTTCGAATCTAGAGTAGTACGAACCATATTTAGTTAGTGGGCCTTGAAAATAGCATGAAAATCCATCAATGCATAATAGAGGTCTTGCTGCTGAACTAGCATAATAATGCTCATCATCACATAACCATCCCTTGTTGATATCATCATCCTTGTGCATATGCAGTGATTTTCCACACCTTTCACAGATAAGTATCTTATTATCCATTAGGTTTCTCCTAGGAATTTAGGTGTTTAGGGCGATAGCCCTAATAGTCCTCTAATTCATATTTCAATGACTGAATTGCGGCATCAACTATTGTCCCGATGTTACAATCGTACATCCCGGAACAGGTGACTGAGTTGATCTCGACAACGCCTATTCTATCACCGACAACGCCAATGTCAAGGACGTAATTACCAAAAATCGCCACTTTAACTACG
>Ga0222714_10001602_pt1 | contig 25365 bp, 20 predicted proteins | sample C33_3DmetaG_FD_165048 | JGI IMG/M metagenome (GOLD analysis project Ga0222714, IMG submission 165048) | Estuarine water microbial communities from San Francisco Bay, California, United States - C33_3D | ecosystem: Environmental > Aquatic > Marine > Unclassified | place: USA: California...
GCGAAGTAGACGATCAGCGGTCTCAGGCGTGCCGCCGACACGAATCGACTCCGGGTCACGCTCACCCTCCCCGGCGCGGCGCGGGCACGGGATCGCCGAGGTCCGGCATCGCGGCCGCCGTCCACACCTCGGACATGAGCGCCGCCACGCGGCCCGTCCGGAGCGCGTTGATGCGCTCGACGATCGCGGGGACGCGCGCCCACGACCGCTCCAGATCGAAGAGCTGATCGGCGGTCGGCGGGGCCGTCACGCTTTCGATAGCACGCCACACGCCGGCGCCTCCCGAAGCGGCGTCGAGCTCCTCCCCCAACTCCGACAGAGCCCCGCGGAGCGACGCGATCTCGGCGGTCACCGACTCGCTCGCGCGCCCGCCCAGACGCCGCTCCGCGTCGTCGATGCGGTCGCGCATGCGCTCCAGGGCTTCCTCGGCCGCGTCCACGGGGCCCGACAGCCTGTACGATTCCAGCATGGCGAGGTGGCGCGCCATCAGGGGGCGCCGCTCCATCTCCACGCGGGGGTCGAGGCGGACCTGCACCTCGGTCTGCACGATGTCGTCGCCCGTCGAGAGCTCCACCAGGTACGTGCCGGGCAGGACCCTGGGGCCCTCGCCCATCGGCTCGCCGGCCGCGTCGCTCTCGACGAGCCGGAGGTTCCACACCACCTCGTTGAACCCGGCCGCGCCGGGTGCATCGAGGGTCCGGAGCGTATTGCCCCCCGGGTCCGCGATGCGGAGCTCGACGTCCTCCGCGTCGGCTCCGAGCCAGAAGCGGATGGTTGCGCCGGCGGGCGGGTTCTCCGCGGCGTAGATGCCGGGCGTCCACCCCTGCGGCCGGTGCTCGTTGTATGAAGTGGCCCGCCGCACGGGAAAGAGAAACGCCGTCGAGCCCACGACGCCGGGGTCGAAGCGAGCGAGCGGCGTCACGTCGTCCAGGATCCAGATGCCCCGACCGTGCGTCCCGAGGACGAGGTCCTTGTCCCGGGGGTGGATCTCGATGTCGTCTACGGGGACCGTGGGCAGGTTCGCGCGCATGGCGACCCAGTTCTCGCCGGCGTCCGCCGACACGTAGAGGCCAACCTCGTTGCCCAGAAAGAGTAGATCCGGGTTGTCGGGGTGCTCGGCGAGCGCGTTCACGGAGGTGCGCGGGAGCCCGCGGATCACGGGGCGCCACGCCTGACCGAAGTCGTCACTGACGAGGACGTACGGGGCGAAGTCGTCGGACCGGTGCCCGTCGAAGGCCGCGTAGACCCGGCCCGCCGAGGCGGCCGAGGCCACGATCCGGGTCACGTAGGTGAAGCGCGGCACCCCTCCGATCCGCCCGGTGACGTCGACCCATGTGGCCCCGCCGTCACGAGTCACGTGGACCCGCCCGTCGTCCGAGCCGGTGTAGAGCACCGCGGCGTCGAGCGGGGATTCGGCGATGGCCGTCAGGTTGCCGTACGACGACTGGCCGTCGTTACGCGACATCTGCGCCGCCCCGCCAGGAACCCCCATGATCTCGAGGGTGTCCCGGTCCACCGCCCACGTCAGGTCACCGCTCACGGCCTCGAACGTCTGGCCGAGGTCCGTCGAGCGGAAGAGCACGTTGGAGCCGGCGTAGACGGTGTTCTCGTCGTGGCCCGAAAGGAGCACCGGGGTATTCCAGTTCCAGCGGAGCTCCGGCATCTCTCCATCCTCTCCCGGACGGCCCGACGGGCGGATCCGGGCACGCTCGCCCGTCACGAGGTCGACCCGCGTCAGGTTGCCACCCTGGCTCTCGGCCAACATCAGCCGCGGGTTCGACGGGTGCATGACGGTGAAGAAGCCGTCGCCGCTCCCGACGTTGTACCAGTCGCGCGTGCGGATGCCCTGGTCCGACCAGGTATCGGAGGGGGCACACCACGAGCCGTTGTCCTGCAGGCCGCCGCAGACGTGGTACGGGTCGCGCATGTCGACGCCGATCTCGTAAAACTGACCCAGGGGCAGATTGCGGAACTGGAACCAGTTGTCCGACCGGTCACGGCTCACGGACACGCCACCGTCGCTCCCGAGAATGAGGTGGTCCGAGTTCGAGGGATCGATCCAGAGCGCGTGGTGGTCGAGGTGGACGCCGTCGGCCGCGTCGTTGGTGAACGTCCGGCCACCGTCCGACGAGCGAAAGAGGTCGGCCCCCCCCAGGTAGATCCGCTCGGGATCGTTGGGGTCGATGCGGATCTGCGAGTAGTACATCGGGCGGTTGTTCGTGGTGGAGCGATGCTCCCACGTCTCGCCCCGGTCCGCGGAGCAGTAGACGCCGTTGCGCACCTCTCCCCCGCCGGCGCCGAACCCCTCGCCGGGGCCGCGCGCGTCGGCCTCGACCAGAGCGCACACGAAGTTTCCGTCACGACGATAGATGTCGAGCCCGATGCGCCCCTTGTCCCCCTCGGGAAGCCCCTTCGTCAGCTCGACCCAGGTGCTCCCGCCGTTGACCGTCCGGTAGATCCCGCTGCCGGGCCCGCCGCCGTTGAACCCCCAGGCGCGCCGCTGACGCTGGTACATGGCGGCGAAGAGGGTCTGCGGATCGTCGGGATCCATGGCGAGGTCGATGGCCCCGGTGTGCTCGTCGACGAAGAGAACGAGGTTCCACGTCACGCCGCCGTCCGTCGTGCGGTAGACTCCGCGTTCCGGGTTGGACGCCCACAGGTGACCGACGGCCGCCACGTAGGCCACGTCCGGGTCGCGGGGGTGGACCGCGATGCGTGAGATGTGGTGCGTGGCCTCCAGGCCGAGGTGCGCCCACGTGCGTCCTCCGTCGAGGGAGCGGTAGACCCCGTTGCCCCAGGGCGAGCTCTGGCGGTTCTGCGGCTCGCCGGTGCCGACCCAGACGACATTGGGGTTCGACGGCGCCACGGTCACGTCGCCCACCGACGCCGTCTCCTCGCGATCGAACAGCGGCCGGAAGGTGATCCCGGCGTTCTCCGTCTTCCACACGCCGGCCGTCGCGGTGCCGACGTAGAAGGTCGACGGGTCGCTTTCGACTACGGCCAGGTCCGAGACCCGTCCCCCCATGATGGTCGGGCCGATCTCGCGGAAGCGCATCGCGTTGGCCAGCGCGGAGACCTGGGCGGGCGTCTGGGCCCGGGCAGCCCCGGGGGCGAGGCCGAGCCCGAGGGAGAGCGCGAGGACGAGAGCCGGCGCGAGGACGCGCGGAAGAGGCGAGGAGACGTTGCGAACGGGCATGGTGCGGTCGTGTGGAGGTCTCGAGGGCATCGACGGGATCATCCTACGGCGTGGCGGACGTCGGCGCATCCGTGGCGGGGGCGGCCGGGCGCCCGGCCTGCCGTGCGGCGGCCCCGGCTCCATCCACGTCCTAGTATCTCTCGCGCGTGGGCCGGGCGTTGTAGGCCGCCGTGCCCCCGGGCGGGATGGTCAGGTACGACCACCCGTCCCCGGCGAGCATCTTGCCCAGGAAGGCGATCTGCCCGACGTGGTACGCCGTGTGGCCGAGGGAACGTTCGAGCGCTTCCGCAACGCTCCACTCCATGCCCCGGATGAACACGGATCGGACCAGGTCCTCGTCGGTGAGCGGCGCCAGGCTCCGCATCAGGGTATCCCACCCGGCCGCCCACTTCTCCAGGACTTCCCGCTTCGTGACCGTGCGCACGGAGAATTCGCTGTCGCGCTCCCTCCATGGCTTCTCGCCGTCGCTCGTGAGAAAGTCGGTGAAGCGCGACTCGAGGTTGCCGGAGACGTGCCACACGATCATCGCGATCGAGTTGCTATGCTCCGTCACGCGCGTGGCGAGCTGCCCGCCGTTGAGCTGCTCCATGGTCCCTTCCCCGAGGGACCGGTAGCGGCGGTACTCTCCTTCTATCGCGTCGATCACGTTGCGCATGGCGTGGAGTACTCCTGGTTCGGGTGGCGGATGGTCCGGGGGCGGCCGTCGCGATACAATGTCGTCCATCTCATCCCGTGGCCAACGGGCCACCGGCCTCACCCGATCTCGATCGACTCATGACGAAGCTCCGCTCCGCCCTCCTGCTCTTCTCCGCCGCGCTGCTCCTCTCCGCCTGCGCCCCCGCCGATCCCGAAGTCGCGGCGTGGGAGGCCATGGCCGGCGCGGTCACGATCACCCGTGACGACTGGGGAATCGCGCACGTCTACGGTCCGACCGACGCGCATGCGGTCTTCGGGGCGGTCTACGCCCAGGCCGAAGACGACTTTCCGCGCATCGAGCGCAACTTCCTCTTCTCGCAGGGGCGCCTGGCCGAGGCCTTCGGCGAGGACGACCTGTACACCGACCTGCGCATGCGGCTCTTCATCGATCCGGTCGAAATCCAGGCGATGTACGACGAGAGCCCGCAGTATCTGAAGGATCTGATGGACGCGTGGGCCGCAGGTCTGAACTACTACCTGCACACGCACCCGGAGGTGGAGCCCTGGGTGCTCGACCGCTTCGAGCCGTGGATGGCGCTCACGTTCAGCGAGGGCTCCATCGGCGGCGACATCGAGCGGGTCAACGTGCGCCAGCTCCAGGCGTTCTACGAGGAGGGCCCGGGAGGGATGGCGATGGCCGAGCTGGCCATCGAGCCGCCGCTGATCGACTGGGAAGAGCCGCGCGGGTCCAACGGGATCGCGATCGCTCCGTCCAACACCGTCGACGGCAACGCGCTGCTTCTCATCAACCCGCACACCTCGTTCTTCTTCCGCTCCGAGCTCCACATGCGCTCCGACGAAGGGCTCAACGCCTACGGTGCGTCCACGTGGGGGCAGTTCTTCATCTACCAGGGCTTCAACGAGGACGCCGGCTGGATGCACACATCGAGCGGCGTGGACAACATCGACGAGTTCATGGAGACCGTGGTGGAGCGCGACGGCGCCTTCTTCTACCTGGTCGACGGCACGGAGCGCCCCATCGAGACGCGGGAGGTGACGGTTCGCTTCCGGACCGATGCCGGCATGGAGGAACGCTCGTTCACGACGTTCCGCACGCACCACGGTCCGATCGTGCGCGCCGAGGACGGCAAGTGGGTCTCGTTCGCGATCATGGAGGAGCCCCTGTCCGCCCTCCAGCAGTCTTGGGGCCGCACCAAGGCCCGCAGTCTCGCGGACTACCGCGAGAACATGGAGATGCACACGAATTCGTCGAACAACACGATCTTCGCCGACTCCGAGGGCAACATCGCCTACTGGCACTCGAACTTCGTGCCCCGGCGCCGCGCCGACCTCGACTGGAACCGCCCGGTGGACGGGAGCGACGCGCGCAACGACTGGGGCGAGCCCCACTCCATCGACGAGACGCCGAACATCTTCAACCCGGCCAGTGGCTGGATCCAGAACACCAACAACTGGCCGTACTCGGCGGCAGGCCCCGACAGCCCGGACCCCGAAGCGTACGCCCCGTACTTCGACCGCGTGGGCGAGAACGCGCGCGGCATCCACGCCATGCGGGTCCTGGAGGGACGGACCGACTTCACGCTCGAGGGGCTCCTGGAGGCCGCGTTCGACAGTCAGATGCCGGGCTTCGAGCCTATCGTACCCGCGCTCGTCCAGGCGTACGACCGGGCACCGGCGTCCGACGCGCGCCGGGCGGCCCTCGCCGAGCCGGTGGAGCTGCTGCGCGCCTGGGACTACCGCTGGGGCACGGAGTCCGTGGCGACGTCCGTGGCCACGTACTGGGCCGAGGATATGATGGACCGAGTGGCCGGGGCCGCCCGCACGGCCGGCGTCTCCACGGAAGCGTACATCGCCGGGCGGGCGAGCGTGCAGGAGCATCTCGCTTCGCTCGCCGCCGCGGTGGAGAAGCTCGAAGCCGACTTCGGGGACTGGCGGACGCCGTGGGGAGAGATCAACCGCTTTCAGAGGCTCACGCCGGACATCGTTGCCGTCTTCGACGACGAGGGGCCGAGCATTCCCGTGGGCTTCCACTCCGGGCGCTGGGGCTCGCTGGCCTCCTTCGGGACCCGTCAGCCCGAGGGCCTCGTGCGGCGATACGGCACCAGCGGCAACAGCTTCGTGGCCGTGGTCGAGTTCGGAGACCGGGTGCGGGCCCTCGCGGTGACCGCGGGCGGCGAGAGTGGCGACCCGACGTCCCCGCACTTCAACGACCAGGCCGAGCGGTACGCCACCGGCAATCTGCGGCCCGTCTACTACTACGCCGAGGACATCGAGGCGCACGCCGAGGAGACGTACCGACCCGGCCGGCGGTAGCGGAAAAGCCCCACACTGCGGCGCGTAAAGTCCCGACGGCGCGCACACGCGCGCCGTCGGATCTTTCGTGTGGGGTCAGAACCGGGAGGAATCGATGGAAGCGCGTGGCTGGAGAGGGCATCCGGGCGCGATCCGGGTCGCCGCGATGGGGTTGGCCATCGTCGTCGCCGCGTGCGCCGGCAACCGGCCCGAGCCGTTCGAGGGTAGCCCGAGCCGTGGCCAGATGATCTCGCACTTCGATCTGGCGGTGCAGGCCCGGGGCCATGCGATCCGCGGCGACGTGGGCGGGTTCCGTGACGCGGCCGCCGCACTCGCCGAGCTCGGGCCCGCCGACGACCTGCCTGCCGAGATCCTCCTCCAGCTCGGGCCGATGCGCTGGGAAGCCCGGCAGGCGGCTCGGGCCCGCACGATCCAGGAGGCGGCGGAGGGTGCCGCGAAGATCGCCGAGACGTGCGGGGCATGCCATCTCGCCAACGGTGACCCCCTGGCCGACCGGTTCACCGTCGGAGGGCCGCCCCCGCCGGGCACCCCGGCGCGGCATATGGCCGGGCTCGCCTGGGCTTCGCGACTCCTGTGGGACGGGCTGATCGGTCCGTCGGACCGGATCTGGGTGCTGGGTGCAGAAGGCCTCGTGGAGCTCGGGGTCCTCCCCGAGGGCCTCCCGGCCGACATCCCGCCGGGTGACGTACGCGTCGCCGGGGTCCGGCTGCAGCAGCTCGGGAGCCGGGCCGCGCTCGTGATGGACTCCCGCCATCGCATCGAGACCCTTTCCGAGATCTGGATGGTGTGCGCCCAGTGCCACGCGGGCAGCTGACGCGGTCTCGCCCCGGATGAAGAACGGCCCGGCCACCGAAGGGTGGCCGGGCCGTGTTGCTACGCCCGCGGGCGAGGCCGGCTGCTACATCATGCCGTCCATGCCGCCCATCCCACCGGGCATGCCGCCACCGGCACCCGCCGGCTCCGGCTTCTCGACCACGACCGCCTCGGTCGTGAGGAGCAGCCCGGCGATCGACGCCGCGTTCTGGAGCGCCGTGCGCACGACCTTGGTCGGGTCGATGACACCGGCCTTCACCAGATCCTCGTACTCGTCGGTCTGGGCGTTGTACCCGAAGCCACCCTTGCCCTCGCGGACCTTGGCGACGACGATGCTGCCCTCGACACCCGCGTTCGCCGCGATCTGGCGAATCGGGTGCTCGAGCGCGCGGTACAGGATCTGCACACCGATCTGCTCGTCTTCACGCTCGAGCTTGAGATCGTTGAGCTTCGCCTGGGCACGGAGAAGTGCGACACCGCCACCCGGGACGATGCCCTCCTCGACCGCGGCGCGCGTGGCGTGCAGCGCGTCCTCGACGAGCGCCTTCTTCTCCTTCATCTCGGTCTCGGTCGCCGCGCCCACGTTGATGACGGCCACGCCGCCCGCGAGCTTCGCGAGACGCTCCTGGAGCTTCTCGCGGTCGTAGTCCGAGGTGCTCTTGTCGATCGCGACGCGGATCTCCTCGATCCGGCCCTTGATCTTGTCGCTGGCACCCGCGCCGTCGATGATCGTCGTGTTGTCCTTGTCGATCACGACGCGCTTCGCCTGACCGAGGTCACTGGCGACGGTGTTCTCGAGCTTGAAGCCGACTTCCTCGGAGATCACCTGTCCGCCCGTCAGGACCGCGATGTCCTGGAGCATGGCCTTCCGGCGATCACCGAAGCCCGGCGCCTTCACGGCCGCGACCTTGAGCGTGCCGCGCAGCTTGTTGACCACGAGCGTGGCGAGCGCCTCGCCCTCGATGTCCTCCGCCACGATCAGGAGCGGACGGCCCGACTGGGCCACCTTCTCGAGAATCGGCAGAAGGTCCTTCATCGAGCCGACCTTCTTGTCGTGGATGAGGATGAACGGATCCTCGAGGACCGCTTCCATCCGCTCCGGGTCCGTCACGAAGTACGGGGAGAGATAGCCGCGGTCGAACTGCATGCCGTCGACGGTGTCGAGCGTGGTGTCGAGGCCGCGGGCCTCCTCCACCGTGATGACGCCGTCCTTGCCGACCTTGTCCATCGCGTCGGAGATCAGCGCGCCGATCTCTTCGTTGTTGTTCGCCGAGATGGCGCCCACCTGCGCGATGTGCTTCTTGTCCTTGGTCGACGTCGAGAGCTTCTTCAGCTCCGCGACCACGACGTCGACGCCCTTGTCGATGCCGCGGCGAATCCCCATCGGGTTCGTGCCGGCCGTGACGTTCTTCAGGCCTTCGCCGAAGATCGCCTGCGCGAGGACCGTGGCCGTCGTGGTTCCGTCACCGGCCACGTCGGAGGTCTTCGTCGCGACTTCCTTGACCATCTGGGCACCCATGTTCTCCACGGGATCTTCCAGCTCGATCTCCTTCGCCACCGAGACACCGTCCTTCGTCACGGTGGGCGACCCGAACTTCCGGTCCAGGACCACGTTCCGGCCCTTGGGGCCGAGGGTCACTTTCACGGCCGATGCGAGCTTGTCGACACCGACCTTGAGGCGCGCCCGCGCCTCGACGTCGAATCCGAGCTCCTTGGCTGCCATGATTCGTTATCTCCTGTCGATTCGTGTGCGCTGTTTACGAGACGATCGCGAGAATGTCCGACTCGCGGAGGATGAGGTACTCCTCCCCGTCGAGCGTGACATCCGTGCCGCTGTACTTGCCGTACAGCACCTTGTCACCGACGGAGACGTCCATCGCGACACGCGATCCGTCATCCGCCACCTTTCCCGGGCCGACCGCGACGACCTCACCCTGGGACGGCTTCTCCTTCGCCGTGTCCGGGATGTAAAGGCCACCACGCATCTGCTCGGCTTCATCGACCGGCTTCACCACGACGCGGTCCGCCAGCGGCGTGACCTTGACCGCCGCGGCGGCTTTACCCTTAGCCATCGGGCCTCCTCCTGCGTGTACAGGGCCGTAGATTGTTGGGAATCATCCCCTTAGCACTCACACCATATGAGTGCTAACACGGGGTAATCTCACACCGCGGGCCGCGGTGTCAAGCCGATGGGACCCCTCGCGGACGCGACCCAGCGGGGGCCCGCAGGCCGGAAACCGACACGGTCCCGGGACGCCCGGGGGAGCCGAGGATCAATCCCGCGCGATGAGCGCTTCCATGCGGGAGACACCCTCGAGCCCGACGATCGCGTGCACCACCTCGTCGGCCAGGGCGGGGTCGAACCAGTACCCCATCTCCGCCAGCGTCCCGAAGGCGGCACGGGCCTCCGCGTAGGCGCGCTCGAGGACCGACCGCGCGGCATGGGCGAAGGCTTCCTCGACCACGCCGGCACGCACCGGCGCCCCCTCCCACAGGGGCTCGAACGCCGCCCGCTCCGTCTCGGTCCCCTCGTGCGCAATCTGCGACACGAGCAGGTTGTGGCTGCGCCGCGCCACGTCGAACTCGAAATCGGTGAGGTCGTCCACGATCTGGAAGGCGGTGCCGAGACGGGCTATCGCTTCCTCCGCACGAGCCATCTTCGCCGCCATCTCCCCCTGTTCCAGCGCCGACGGAGCGGCGAAGGCGAGCGCGAAGAGCGCCCCGCCACGCACCCGATGCACCGATTCGACCATGACGTCGGGCGTCGGAATCACGTCGACCCCGCCCTCCTCCGACCCCTCGAGCACCCCGATCTCGGCCATTCGGTCGATGAGCGACCGCTGGATCGGGCCCACGTCATCGGTCGAGATCACACCGTCGTGCACGGCCCGGTCCAGCACGGCCCGGAGCAGTCGCTCGAACGACATGAGCTGCAGGATCGACATGAAGCGCGGCCCGGCATGGTCCGCAAGCGGCAGCAGGCTTTTGGCCTGGTCGTCGAAGATGTTGTCCGCCGCCGTGATGGTCCCCTTGATGCAGAAATTGAGCTCCGAGTACGCCTGAAGACGTCCCGGTGGCACACCGAGCGAGCGGAAGATCGAGCGAAAGAGAATGAGGAAGAAGTACTCCTGCAGGAAATGGAGCCCTTCCGGAGTCGTCACCTCCGCCGCGGACGGCACGTGCGGCGCACCCGTGCGGAAACGCGCGCCGATGACGCTCTCCAGGTCCGCGTAGACGCGACGGACGGCGTCCGCCTGAGCCTCCATGTCGGGGGCAAGTCCATCCCATACGCCCTGCTCGGCCAGCAGCTGGACGGCCTTCGCGGAGCGGAAGACGGGGGAGAGCGTCATGTGTCGCCGCGACCGGGGCTGGAGGTGGATGACGGGCTGACCTGGCGCAACATCGAGCGCCGGAAATCTACTCCGATCCGGCCGCGGGTCACACCCGGTCCGGCGCAGGCGGGCGCAGCTCCTCCGGCCCCGCCCGTCGGGAACGGCGGGCGCGGCACCCCCGGTTCAGCCGGCGGTCGCGCCGGCGCCCGCAAGGTATTCTCCGGCCATCGCCAGCCCGTAGAGGGTCAGGAACGGTTCCACCACATCCACCGTCCTCAGGTGGCCACCCACGACGTTGGCGAAGCCCCCGGTGGCCACGACCAGCGCATCGGGCCGGCCCCACTCCGCCTTGATGCGGTCGACCATTCCGTCCACCGCGTCGATCGCCTGCCAGAAAACGCCACTCTGGATGCACGTCTCGGTGCGTCGGCCGATCACCCGCTCCGGAGGCTGAAGCTCCACGCGCGGGAGCTTGGCGGTTCGAGACGCAAGCCAGTCGAGGCCTGCTCGGAGGCCGGGCGAGATGACGCCGCCCAGGAAGACGCCGTCGGCCGTGATGCAGTCGAAGGTCGTCGCTGTGCCCAGATCGACGGCGATGGTGTCACGGTGGTACATCTCGCAGGCCGCGAGCGTGTTCACGATCCGGTCGGCCCCCACGGTCATCGGTTCCTCGACGTCGAGCCGGATGGGAAGGGGCGACGACGGGCCCACCGACACGGAGTCGACCCCGGTGATCGCGCGGATCGTTCTCGACCATACGTGGTTCACGGACGGAACCACCGAACCGATCACGCCACGGACGATCGACCGCTCGTCGAAGCCTCCGCCCGCGAGGAACGCCCGTATCAGCGCCGTCATCTCGTCGCCCGTGCGCGGAACGCTCGAGCTCACGCGCCAGTCCGCGAGCAACTCGGTCCGGCTCGAGGCGAGCCCTACCACGGTCTCGGTGTTTCCCACGTCCACGACGAGCTGCACGGTCATCCTCCCCGTTTCGGGCCGCCCCGTGCCTCGGGGCCGCCGGCAGATTCATGATGCGCGTCGGCGGGCTCCGACGCGAGACGCACGCTCCCCGACGACACCGCGATCCTGGATCCGTCGGGGCGGTCCAGGACGAGGGCTCCGGCCGCGTCGACCCCTCGCGCCACGCCGGAACCCGCGGATTCAGTCACGACAGGCCGTCCGAGCAGCGCGTCCCGCGCTCCGAACGCGGCGTGCGCGGAGGGCCACCCTCCCGTCCCTCCGTGGACGATCCTGCCGACTATCTCACGACCGATCTCTATGCGTGAAAGAGGTTTATGCATTTCTACCTCAAGTGCTGTCGCAGTCCTCGCGAGGGCCGCGTCAAAGCCCCCGGCGGGCGGACGCACGTTGATGCCGATCCCGACCACGACCCCGTGCGGCCCGGCCTCGCAGAGAATGCCGCCCACCTTGCGGTCGTGCACCATGAGGTCGTTGGGCCACTTCACCCCGACGCGCACGCGCGCGGACCCGACCGCCGCCTCGATCCCTTCGGCGCAGGCAAGACCGACGAGGAGCGGGAGAGTAGGCGCCGCCCGCACGGGATCGAGGATCAAGGACATCCAGAGGCCCGCGTCCGGCGCGGAGTGCCAGGGCATTCCCCGTCGCCCCCGCCCCGCACTCTGGGCCTCCGCCAGGACTACGGTGCCCCGGGGTGCGCCGGAACGGGCGAGTTCGGACGCCCGGTCGTTGGTGGAACCGATCACGTCGTGCACCTCGACGGCCGGCACGGCCCAAAGCGCCGCCAGCTCGGCGCCGGTGTGCCCTTCCCACACTCCGAGGCCCGTCACGGGTCAGCGTGCGGCGAGGTACGTCAGGTACAGGGCCCCGACGGCCCAGCAATAGGGCGCGAACAAGTGGAAGGAGCGGCGGGCCAGCATGGCGTTGAAGGCGCGAATGGCGAGCACGCCCGTCACCCCGGCTACCACGCTCCCGGCCAGCACCACCGACGGGAGCAGGCCCGAGGTCCCTTCCGAAGCCAGGTCGGGCAGCTGAAGCACCGCGGCGCCGGCCACGGCCGGCACCGCCATCAGGAAGGAGAACGCGGCAGCCTCGCGCGCCTCGAGCCCGAGCCAGAGCGCCGCCACCACCGTCGCGCCGGAACGCGAGATGCCCGGCACGAGGGCGACGGCCTGTGCGGTCCCGATGAGGAGCGCGACGAGCCACGTCGGACGTTCCTCTGTGGCGCGTGCCGCGGCGCCCCTGCTGCTCCAGAGGAAGGCGCCGGTCACCAGGAGAGCCACCCCCGGTGCCCAGGCGTTGTCGAAGAGCCGCTCGATCGCGTCCTTGGCGAAGACACCCAGGAGCCCCGCCGGGATCGTCGCCACCACCACGAGCCCGATGTAGGTCAGCGCGTCGCGGTTGCCGGTCGCGGCCCCGCGAAGGAGCCGGCCCACGCGGGTGCGGTACACCAGCAGGATCGAGACGAGCGTCGCGACGTGCACGGCCACCTCGAAGAGTACGCCCGGGATGCGCACGTCCAGCAGGGCCTGCCCGATGACGAGGTGGCCGGAGCTGGACACGGGCAGGAACTCCGTGGCACCCTGGATGAATCCGAGGATGATCGACTCGAGATAGGTCATCCGGCGTTCACCACGCGCTCGTAGAGCGCCTCGTAGCGGGGAACCACCGCCTCGGCGGAGAATTGCTCGCGGGCGAGCACGAGGCCGGCCCGGGACATCGCACGCCGGCGCTCTTCGTCCGACAGGATCGCGATGCCGGCTTCCGCCATCGCCTCGATGTCGCCGGCCGGCCGCAGGAACCCGGTCACACCGTCGACAACCAGCTCCGGCAGCCCGCCCACCGCCGAGGCCAGCACGGGCGCGCCGCAGGCCATCGCTTCAAGCGCGGCGAGTCCGAATGACTCGGTCTGCGACGCGAGAACGAAGAGGTCGCAGCAGGCGAGGAGCTCTTCCACGGACTGATGCTTGCCCAGGAAGAGGACCTTCTCCTCCAGCCCCAGATCAGCCGCGCGCTGGACGGCCCGCGGGCGGTCCGGCCCGTCGCCGACCATGATCAGGCGCGCGGGGAGCGCCCGGTCGATGCGGGCGAAGATCTCGATGACGTCCTCGACGCGTTTGAGCGCTCGGAAGTTCGACACGTGCATGACGATCTTCTCGCCCCCCGGTGCCAGCTTCGACCGGTGACACGGCCGGACGTCGGGATGCCAGATGCGCGTGTCGATGAAGTTCGGAATCACCTCGATGCGCGATGCGGGCACCGAGAAGTCGCGCACGGTCTCGTCGCGCAGGTAGCTCGACACCGCCGACAGTCCGTCGGACTCGAGGATGGAGAAGCGCGTGATGGCGTGGAACGAGGGGTGCAGCCCGACGAGCGTGATGTCGGTGCCGTGGAGCGTGGTCACGATCTTGAGCGGGCGCTCGGCCGCGAGCATCTGACGCGCGAGGTACGCGGAGGCCGCGTGGGGGATCGCGTAGTGCATGTGCACCAGGTCGAGCCCGTGCTTGCGCGCCGTATCGTGCAGGGCGACTGCCAGCGCCAGGGAGTACGGCGGGTGCTCGAAGAGCGGGTAGTCCTCCATCTCGACTTCGTGGAAGAAGACCCGCTCGTGAAAGCCCCCGAGTCGGAAGGGCTGCGCGTAGGACACGAAGTGCACTTCGTGTCCCCGCTCGGCGAGCGCGATCCCGAGCTCGGTCGCGACCACTCCGGACCCACCGTACGTCGGGTAGCAGGTGATGCCGATCTTCACGCGTGCCGGCTCCCGGGGGCTTCGGCCCCCGCGTCGGAGTGGGTCCTTCGCTCGGGCACCTCGATCCCGGCGGCACGCAGCGCGCTCAGCGCGGTCGCGACCTGGCGGGCGAGGGGGAGCGTCGCGTCGATGCGCACGGCCGAATCGGGAAGCTGGTGGCGGAACCAGGTCACCTGTCGGCGGGCGTACCGTCGCGTCTGTCGTCGAATCTCGTCCATGGCTCCATCCAGCGTCGTCTCCCCCCGCAGGAAGGCGGAGATCTCGCGGTACCCCGTACCCGTCATTCCGGGTGCGTCGTCCGCGGCTCCAGCGTCCAGAAGCCGGCGCACCTCGTCGACCAGGCCCCGGTCGACCATGCGTCCCACCCGGTCGTCGATGCGCCTGTCCATCTCCTCCCGTGGAAGATCGAGCACGAGAACCACGCCCGGCACCCCCTCTCCGTCCGGCGGCGCTTCGCGGTGCCACACCGAAAGCGGAACGCCGGTGAGGAGCGCCACCTCGATGGCCCTCCCCATGCGCTGCGGCCCGCCCTGGACGGCCAGCTCCGCGCGTTCCGGGTCGAGGCGACGCACCATGCGCGCGAGCTCCTCTGCGGATCGCCCGCCCAGCCATGCCCGCAGTACCTCGCGCCGCTCACGGTCCAGCTCGGGCTCGCGAAAGATCGGCTCCATCAGCGACCGAAGGAAGAAGCCCGTCCCGCCCACCAGGAGCGGGAGCGATCCGCGGGACTCGATGTCGACGATCCAGCGCCGCACGTCACGCGCGAAACGGCCGGCCGAATACCGTTCGTGGGGATCCACCAGGTCGAGACCGTGGTGGGGCACGGCCTCGCGGCCCGCGCGGTCGACCTTGTCCGTGCCGATGTCCATGCCGCGGTAGACCTGGCGCGAGTCCATCGACACGATCTCGACCGGCATGAGCCGCGCGAGCGCCAGCGAGAGATCCGTCTTCCCCGATGCGGTCGCGCCGGTGATGGCGACGAAGCGCGGTCGGACCCCGGTCACGACCGACCGAACTTCCGCTCGAGCTCGGCCCGCGAAAGGCGGACGATCGTCGGGCGACCGTGCACGTCGTGATGCGGGAGCTCGGTGGCGAAGAGCTGATCGAAGAGCTCATGCATCTCGGCCTCCGAGAGCTTCTGGCCGGCCTTGATGGCGCTCTTGCATGCGAACGTCATTGCGATCCGCTCGTGCTGATTCTTTGCTGAGCGCACCAGGTCGGAGCCGTGCGTGAGCTCGTGCACCATTTCCCGAAAGGCACGCTCGGCGTCGAAATAGCGGTGCGGGTTCGGAACCGCGTGGACGATCACGGTGTCGCCGCCGAAGCCGTCCACCTCGAAACCGGCCTGCGAGAGCAGCGAGCGATTGTCCTCGACCAGGGCCACCTCCGGTGCGGTGAGCCGCAGCGTGAGCGGGAACAGAAGGCGCTGACTTTCCTGCCCGCCGGCGTCGAAGCCGTCCATCAGGCGCTGGAAGAGGATCCGCTCGTGGGCCGAGTGCTGGTCGACGATCAGGATGCCGTCGCGCGTCTCGACCAGAACCCAGGTGTCGAGCACCTGCCAGAGCCTGGGCCGTCGCGCGCCCGGGTCGGGGAGCGGCGTGACTGTACGCCCGGGATCCGCCGTGCCATCGACGCCCCCTGCGTCGGCCGGAGTCTGCCTGTCTGAGCCGGCCCCCGGCGCCGCCATGAAGAGCGCCATCTGCGCGTCGGCTCCGGTCGCAGCGTCGCCGGACGCCGTCGCGTACGGGTGTCGCTCGCGGACGGTCAGGGCCGGCGCGCCCGTGCGCCGCTCGAAGGTGGCGCTGCTCGCCTCGGCGTCGAGCGCGGCACGCACCGCGCGCTCGATCAGCGCCTCCACCCGGTGGGTGTCCCGGAAGCGGACTTCGGCCTTGGCGGGATGGACGTTGACGTCGACGTGGTCGCCGGGCACCCGCAGGTAGAGGAAGAGCCAGGGGCGTACACCCTGCGGAATCGTCGTGCGGTACCCCCGCTCGACGGCACGCACGAGCTCGGGCGAGCGGAACGGACGACCGTTCACGAAGAGATGGCTCCGACGCACTCCCGGGCGTGCCGCGTCCGGGCGCTGCACGAGCCCCACCACCTCGAACCCCTCGGCCGAGGCCGACGCCGGGATCAGCGTCCCGCCGTGCTCGCCACCCCACACCTGAGTGATCCGCTCTGCGGCGTCACGCGCGGCGGGCAGGTCGAGAAGCGTTCGTTCGTCGGAGGTGAGCACGAAGCTCACCTGCGGATTGGCGAGCGCCAGCGCGGTGACGACCTCGTTGATGGCGCGGGTCTCGGAGCTCACCGACTTGAGGAAGCGGGCTCGGACCGGCGCGTTGTGGAAGAGGCTCCGCACCTCGACGGTCGTCCCTCGCCGGCGCACGAAATCGGCCACCTCGTCGATGCGCCCACCGTTGACCCGGACCCGCGTGCCCGAGTCGCCCTCGCCGTCCCAGGTCTCGAGCGTCATGCGCGAGACCGCCGCGATGGAAGGAATCGCCTCTCCGCGGAAGCCGAAGGTACGTACTCCGGTGAGGTCGGTTGCGAGCTCGATCTTGCTGGTGGCGTGGCGGTCGAAGCACAGGAGCGCGTCCTCCCGACCCATCCCGATGCCGTCGTCCACGATCCGGATCCGCCGCTTGCCTCCGCGCTCGATGGCGATCTCGACGCGCGACGCCTCCGCGTCGATCGCGTTCTCGACCAGCTCCTTGACCACCGAGGACGGCCGCTCCACGGCCTCGCCCGCGGCGATCTGGTTGGCCACGACGTCCGCGAGGACCCGGATACGGCGCACGGCCATCACGCGACCCCGTAGAGGCGGCGCGCGTTCTCCGTGGTGAGACGTGCCACGTCGGCGAGTGCCGCGCCGAGGTGTCCGGCCACGGCCTCGGCGACCTCGTGGACATGTGCAGGCTCGTTGCGGCGCCCGCGGTGCGGGACCGGAGCGAGATAGGGCGAATCGGTCTCGACCAGGAGGCGATCCTGAGGCACAAGGCGGAGGAGGTCGACCGGGCCGAAGGACCGGAACGACGCGATTCCCGAGAAGGAGACGTACCAACCGGCGCTCATCGCTTCCTCGAAGGCGCGCGGACCTCCGGTGAAGCAGTGCAGCACGCCCAGTGTTCCGGAGGGCATCTCGCGCAGCGACGACGCGACCTCGGGGTCGGCCTCCCGCGCGTGTACCACGACCGGGAGCCCGAGCTCCGCGCCCAGCGCGAGGTGCGCCGCGAAGGAGTCGCGCTGAAGGTCGCGCGGCGCGCTGTCGTAGAAGAAGTCCAAACCCGTCTCCCCGATGGCCACGATCTCCCGGTTCTCCGTCGCGAGTGCGCGGATCGCGTCGATGTCACCGGGCGAAGCGTCCCCCGCCTCGTGCGGGTGTACGCCGGCGGTACACCAGAGTCCCTCGTGGGTGCGGCACAGGTCCACCGCGACCCGCGCGTCGGCCACGGTGGAGGCGACGGTGACCATCCGGGTCACACCCGCGTCACGGGCCCTATGCAACACCGCCTTCCGGTCTTCCCGGAAGGCGGCGTCGGTCAGGTGACAGTGGCTGTCGAAGAACTCGATCACACCGTCGCGGGTTCGGGTCGCGGCTTCTTCTCGCTTACCCCCCCGATACCCCAGCGCTTCTGAATTTCGATGAGGGCCGGGGAGGCCACGAAGATCGACGAGTACGTTCCGATCAGGATTCCGAGGATCAGGACGAGCGTGAAGTCGCGGATCACCGCGCCGCCGAGTACGAGCAGAGCGACGAGGACCGCGAGCGTGGTACCCGACGTGAGCACCGTGCGCGGCAGCGTCTCGTTGATGGACTGGTTGACGAGCGCCACTGGATCCGTCTTGCGCGCGCCCTTGGCGTTCATGTTCTCGCGGATGCGATCGAACACGACGATGGTGTCGTTGAGCGAGTATCCGAGAATCGTGAGAATCGCCGCCACGGTGGGGAGTGCGATCTCGACGCGGAAGAGCGCGAGGAAGCCGAGCGTGATCAGGATGTCGTGTGCCGTGGCAATCACCGCCGCCAGACCGAACCGGAGCTCGAAGCGCACCGCGAGATACGCGAGGGTGAGCAGGAAGGAGAACAGAACGGCCATCAGGGCCTTCTGCTGAAGCTCTCCTCCGACCTTCGCTCCGACGAGCTCGGTACGCACCACCTCGAAGTTGCGGCCCGGCAGATTCGCCCGCAGCGTGGCTTCGACCCCGTCCGCCACTTCCGTGATGGAGGCGTCCTCGTCGAGCGGAGCGCGGATCACGAACTCGGCTGCGCCTTCCCCGCCGAAACGCGTGATGGGAGGGGACTGCGCGCCGCCCAGAGCGTCGCGGAGCTCGCCGGCGGTCATTTCGCCGTCGAAGCGAACCTGAACCAGGGAGCCACCGAGGAAGTCGACCCCGTAATTCGCCCAGCTGCCCAGCGTGGCGACGTTGTACGCCATCGCGCCGATGCCCACGAGGAGCACGATCGCGGAGATGACGTAAGCGCGCTTCCGCTGTTGGATGAAGGCGTACGATGCGTCCTGAAAGAGTCTCATGATCGAGCCGTCAGATGCTGATCGGATCCGAAGCTTTCCTGCCCGACAGATACGCCAGGAAGAAGCTGCGGGTCACGAACAGGGCGGAGAAGAAGGAGGCCACGATCCCGATCGACAGCGTCACTGCGAAGCCGCGCACGGGACCCGTGCCGAACTGAAAGAGAATCAGCGCCGTGATGAGCGTCGTGATGTTGGCGTCGACGATGGCGGACAGCGCGTGCTCGAAGCCGTCGTCCACCGCGCTTCGCGTCACCCGGCCCTTCGCGAGCTCCTCCCGAATTCGCTCGAAGATGAGCACGTTCGCGTCCACGGCCATGCCGATGGACAGGATGAGGCCCGCGATGCCCGGCACGGTGAGCGTCGCGTTCATGCCCGCGAGCCCACCCAGGACGAGCGTGACGTAGACGGCCAGCGCACCGACCGCGATGAGACCGGCGACGCGGTAGTACAGGATCATGATGAAGACCACGAGGACGATGCCGACGAGGCCGGCGAGGCTCCCCTGGTCGATCGAGTCCTGTCCGAGCGACGGCCCGACCGTGCGCTCCTCCACGATGTTGATGCGTGCGGGAAGCGCACCGGCGCGCAGAACGAGCGCGAGGTCACGCGCCTCCTCCAGCGGAGTGCCCTGCCCCATGTCGATCTGCCCGCGGGCACCGATCCGGTCGCGGATGACCGGGGCGCTCATCACCTCGTTGTCGAGCACGATGGCGAGGAAGTCACCCACGTGTGCACCGGAAAAGCGTGCGAACTGTCGGCCACCCGCCCGGGAAAGCTGGAACTGGACCTGAGATTGGTTGAACTGCGGATCACGGCCGGCCGTCGCGTCCTCGAGCTCCTCACCGGTGAGGAACGAGTCCTCCTCCAGCACGTACAGCCGGTAGTAGTTGCGAGCCGCCTGACTGACCAGGTCGGCGCCCCAGAGGACGATCTGGTCACGCGGGAAGGCTCGTTCGACCTCCGGCATCGCGAGGAACATCTCCGCAATCGGACGATCCTCCGCCGCCACGAGGAACGCGCCCTCGATGTCCCCGAACGCCAGAAGCGACGAGAACGGTCGGAGCGCGTTGGCCTCGGCCTCCGCGCTGTCTGCCGCGGCTGCGGCCGCCGCGGCCGCGCTGTCGCTGACCGCCGTCATGCTGTCCGTCGCAGCGGCCGGATCCGTGCCGAAGAGGAGGTCCGTGAGATCGTCGCCCTCCTGGCCCGCGACGTCACGGCCCAGCGCCCGGATCGAGTCGACGCCGAGGCTCGTGACGACGGCGCGGTCGATGCGCGACAGCGCCTGCTCGAAGTCGATCGTCGGGAGGACCAGCTTGAACTCGAGGAACGCGTTTCGCTGTACGATCCCCTTGGCCTGGTCTTCGTCGTCGATTCCGGCGAGTTCCACGATGAGGCGCTCGCCGCCCACCTTCTGGATGAGGGGCTCCTCCACGCCGAATTCGTCGATCCGGGTCCGGATGATCCGGTCGACGCGGTCGATCATGTCCGACCTGGCCTCGGCGGTCATCGTCCCGTCGGGATCGTCGACCTCGAGAACGAGGTGCATGCCTCCCTGCAGATCGAGGCCCAGTTTGAGCCATTCACCCGTGCGGGTCTTGTGCGAGTAGAGCTGCCAGACGGCCGTGACGACAACCAGCGCCACAATGATCAGGCGGCTCCGGACTGAGTTGAACATGTAGCTCGTGGGTTCGACGAAGAAACGGCCCGCGAAAGGGGCCGGCGGAGCAGCGAATCCGCCCGTTTACGACAGCCCGTAAACCTGCCGCCGCCCCTCTGAAGTGTCAATCGGAGGGGCTGCGCCGGTGGCCGCCCCCGGCTCAGAAATAGAGGAAGGTCTGCACCCGGAACGCGTGGACCGCATCGCCCGCCTGCGGCACGTAATAGTCCCAGTTGAAGCCGATCTTGTTCTTCCCGAGGATGTACGCCATCAATCCCGGTGTGAAGAGCATTCCACCCCCGTCGTCGATGCGGTCGTCAGGGTTGGCGAAGCTGACGCGCCCCACGGGCTCCAGCCCGACGATGCGGTCGTTCTCGATGGGCACGTAGTAGGAGACGTAGAGCTCCCCGGCCAGGAACGCGCCCGGTGAGAACTCGTCGCGCAGCCCCGCCGCCGGCGCCGGAAGCAGGCGCAGCGCGCGCCAGTTGTCGCCCCCGATGATGCCCCCGACGACCTTCAGGCCGTCGCGCCACTCACCGATCTCGACGTCCGCCCCCCACGCGAAAGCTTGGGCCGTAACGTCATCGGGCTGGAGATAGTCCTTGTCTTGCAGGTTGGCGCCGACCGTGATGGCGTCCGTCACATCAAAGGTGGCACGCACGGCGGTCGACTTTCGGCTGTTCTCGTCCCGGCTGTTGGGGCTGCGTCCGTTGGTAAGCGTCGCCGTGTACCCGAAGCGCCCCGTCGCGCCCTCGACGCGGATGCCGGTGTCCCGGCTTCCGAAGTTCAACGCCTCGCTCAGTCGACTGTACGAACAGATGCCGCCCACGCCGGCGCACCCGTCGTACCCGGGAACGCTGCCAGCCCGCTCGATCGTAGAGAGGTCCGTCGAGCTCAGGAGTTCGATGAGATCGAACGCCCGCTTGGTCTGACCGAACTGCACCACGAAGGCGTCCGAAAAGTCGAGCTGAATGTAGGCGTCGAGCAGCTTGGCGCTCCCACCGGCGAAGTCCGTCATCAGGCGCCCGCTCAGGAAGTCGTTGAACGTCCAGTCGCCGCTGAAGCGTGCCCGGCGAACGAAGAAATCGCTCGTGGAGTTATCGACCGAAGACGCCTGGTACTGGGCGTGCAGCCGCCCACCGAAACGAAGCGAGGCGCCGCGGGCCGAGATCTCGCTCTGAGCCTCGGCCACCGAGGGAGCAGTCGAGGCGAGCAGCGCCAGGGACAGCATGAGGTGTCGTCGCATTTCCGTTCAACCCATTCAGGAAGGTTCCGATCGGTTTCCGTCACCGACGCCCGCAAATTCAACTCCCCGACCGCGCGGCTCAACGGCTTCCGGAGCAGAGAGCGCCACCGTTACGGTCGCGTTACGATCCCGTGGCGCGTCTGTAACCCGGCGGGGAATCGCGCTCAGAGCGCCCGTCGCGTGACCGCGTGCACGCGTGCCATGAAGCGGGCCGCGTCGATCGACTTCTCCACGTAGTCGTCGGCCCCGGCCTCCAGGAGCTCCGCCTCCAGGGCATCGCTGCCCGTGGCGGTCCGGATGAGTACCGGAAGTGCCGACGTGTCCACGGATCCCCGAATCTGATCCAGCACCTCCCGCCCTCCGAGGCCTGGCATGGCGAGGTCGAGGATGATGAGCTTGAAGTCCTGGTCGACCTTGAGCATGTCGAGTGCCTTGTGCCCGTCCTCCGCCTCCTCGACCTCGAACCCGTCTCGCTCCAGGACAAATCGGATCAGGAGGCGGGCCTCCTCGTCGTCGTCCACAAGGAGAATTCTCGGCGGCCCGACCGTCACCTCGCCCGTGCTGTCGTCGAGTCCCTGCCCGAGCACCCGCTCGACCTCGGCCAGAGTGGTCCTGGCCTTCCCGACCCACTCGAGCCCCACTTCGTGCAGCGTGCGCATGCCACTCTGCTTCGCGACGCGCTCGAGCGTCGCGCGGCCCTTCCTCTGCTCGATCGCCTGCTGGAAGCGCGGTCCCACGACGAGCACCTCATTGACCGGCAGGCGGCCCCGGTAGCCCGTGAAGCCGCACTCGTTGCACCCGACGGCCCTCACCACGGGTTCCATCCCGTGCCGCTCGGTGAGCCGCCGCTCCTCGGGCGTGAGGTGCCCGCGCACGGGCTCCGCGCACGCCGCGCACACCCGGCGCAGCAGCCGCTGCGCGATGGCCCCCCGCATCGTCTGCGAGATCGTACCGTACTGAAGTCCCATGTCCGCGAGGCGGGCGATCGTGGAGACCGCGTCGTTGGCGTGGACCGTGGTGAGCACCAGGTGACCGGTCAACGCAGCCTGCGCTGCGGTGACCGCGGTCTCGTTGTCGCGGATCTCGCCCACGAGGATGATGTCGGGGTCCTGCCGCAGCATCGCCCGCAGCGCGCTGGCGAAGGTCATGCCCTGCTTGGTCTGGACCTGCGTCTGCGTGACACCGCCCAGTTCGTACTCGATGGGGTCCTCGACGGTCATGATGTTGACCCGTCCGTCCGCAAGCTCCCGCAGCGCCCCGTAAAGCGTCGTCGTTTTTCCCGAACCGGTCGGCCCTGTCACCACGACAATGCCGTCGCGGTGGGTCAGCAGGTCGCGAAGGCGGTCGAGCTCGGCCTTCGGGATGTCGAGATCGTCGAGGGAGAGCGAACTGCTCGAGTCGAGAATGCGAATCACGCACTTCTCGGCCCCGCCGGCCGGAATGGTAGAGACGCGCAGGTCGTAGCCCCGTGCCTTGACCTGAACGCGTGCCTTCCCGTCCTGGGGGCGGAGCCGGTCGGCGATGTCGAGACGTGAGAGCACCTTGACCCGAGACACGATGCGGTTGAGCGCCGCCATCGGGAGGTCCATGTGCTTCCGGAGGACCCCGTCGACGCGATACCGTACGGCCCCAAGCCGGCGCCCCGGCTCGATGTGGATGTCCGACGCACCGACCGTGATGGCGTCACGGACGATGAGGTTGGTGAGCTTCACCACCGGCGTGGCCGAGACGTCGTCCTCGGAAATGGACTCCGGGCCCATCTCCTCCAAGACCTTGACCGCGTCCTCGCCGATGTCGTCGCCGAGTCCGCCCAGCAGCGTCTCGACGGCGCGCTCGGGTGAATATCGCCCGTCGAGCGCCTCCTGGATCACGCCCGGGGCGGCCACCTGAAACAGCAGCGCCCGGCCCGCGGTGAAGCCGAGGGCCCGTTCCGCCTCCACGTTCGTTGGATCGCACGTCGCCACGATGAAGTACCGGTCGTCCTCGGCCACGGGGTAGACGTGGTGCCTCCGCGCCATCGTCTCGGGAATCACGAGGGCGGCATTCGGGTCGGCGCGGTGAACGTCCGCCACGTCCAGTCGGAAGTACTCCGCCACCATGCGTGAGAGGGCGTCGTCAGACAGATCGTAAGCGCGCGTGACGTCCGTCCAGGCCTCCAAGGCGCTCGCGCCCGCAGGTATCTCCGGGCGCTGACGGTCCGAATGACCCGCGCGTTCGGCGATGCGCACCATCCAGTGCACGGCGTGTCCCCGGGCGGCCTCGCTCATCCTTTCCCCAGCGTGCTCGGTCGCTTGGCGTTCTTCTCGCGGTACATCGCCTCGTCCGCCGCTGCGACCAGATCTCTGAGCCGAACCCCCGGATCGTCCTCCAGATGCACCATGCCGATGCTGACGGAGAGCGAATAGGGTTCCGAACGGTTCTGATTGAAGTCGTCGACTCGCTCCCGCAGACGCGCGACCAGAGTCTCCGATCGCTCATCGGCGGCCTCGAGAGCCAGAACCCCGAACTCGTCTCCGCCCAGGCGGGCGATGATGTCGGAGCGCCTGAAGGTCGCACGCAGGATATCTGCCACCTTGCGAAGAGCCCGGTCGCCCACGTGGTGCCCCAACGAGTCGTTGATCGTCTTGAGGCGGTCGAGATCGAAATACACCATGGTGATCCCGCGCCCCGACCGGCGAGCTAGCTTTAGATGCTGTTCCCCGAGATCCGCGAATCCACGGCGATTGTACAGTCCGGTAAGGTCGTCGATCAGCGAAAGACTGCGCAGCGCCTCGAAGAGCCGGTGACGCTCGATGGCGTGCCGGACCGAACGCACGATCAGCGACGGTCCCATCTCGCCCTGCACCAGGTAGTCCTGCGCTCCGGCCTGCACGCTGGAGAACGCCTCCCCCTCGTTCGGCTCGGCGGAGATCACGAGGATGGGGAGGTCGGGGGCGAGCGCGTACACCCGCTCGAAGGTCACCATTCCCTGGCTGTCCGCGAGGTCGAGGTTGAGGAGGACCGCGTCGAGTCCGCCCCTCGTCAGCCTCGCGAGTGCCTGGCTGAGCTCGCCCACCCACTCGACCTGCAGGACACCGGCGTGCGATACCGCGAGCCCTGCCTCAACCTCCTCGAGGGCGTACTCGTCCGGGTCGACGAGCAGGACGTTGATCGGCCGATGCTGCAGAAGAGCGCTCCTTGCAACGGGATCGGGCACGCGGGTCGTGTGGATTCGGAGGACTGCGGCAAGCCCCGGCCCGCCTACCGGCTCAAGGTAACGCCCTCAGGCGGCCGAGGACCACAGTGGACTGCGGGGCACGGCCGGGGCGCCCGTGTCGGGGGCGCCGGGCGATCGCCACGCCGACGTATTCAGGTCCCCGCCGCGAGTTCCACCGCCTGGCCGGGGGTCGAATCGTCCGGTGCCTGCTGGGCGTGGGCGGAGATCGCGGAGACGGCCAGCAGCAGCGTGCCGATCACGAGGGCCCGCAATGCGATCCGGTCGACCGTGTCGCACCAGCCCTCCACGAGATGTCTGGCGTGCATCCGATCGTTCATCATAACGGTCGCCCCCCTCTCCGACTGGCTGCCTTCGAGTCTCACCCCCGCGAGCCCCGGATCGGAGGCCCGACCGAATCCGGTGGGCTGATCACCGGCTCCACTCCCCGCCTCACCACACCCTCCGGACGGGCCCGGCTCAATCCGTTTCGCGCCCCTCCCTTCGTGAAGTCCGCGTCAAAAGTTTCGCGTGCGCCGCACGAGGCGGCGGCGTACCATGGGGCGTCCGTCGAAACCCGCACCGCCGAACACCCCGATCGACCATCGGAGACCCCATGCGCATGGCCCGTTCCCGCCCCGTCTTCTCCGTCCCCTCCGCGCTTACCCACGCCCTGCCCCTGGCCATGGCGATCGTCCT
>Ga0222714_10001603_pt1 | contig 25359 bp, 29 predicted proteins | sample C33_3DmetaG_FD_165048 | JGI IMG/M metagenome (GOLD analysis project Ga0222714, IMG submission 165048) | Estuarine water microbial communities from San Francisco Bay, California, United States - C33_3D | ecosystem: Environmental > Aquatic > Marine > Unclassified | place: USA: California...
TGTAGACGAAATTAAGCATCAAAGTGCACAAGGTAGTGGAACCATTACCATTGGTGCAAGTGGAGAAACAGTAGCGGTTGCTTCTGGATCTAATTTTTCCACAACAGGAATTACAGACAACTCTACAAGCACAGCTATTACAATTGATAGTAGTCAGAATGTTGGTATTGGAACTTCTTCTCCATCAAATGTATTACATATTAAAAATTCTAATCCAAATATAAGATTAGAAGATAGCGATGGCTCATCTTCAATTTATAGTCAAATAGTTAGTAATGGTGCAGGAGATATACAATTAATTGCTGACCCAAACAATGCAAGTGCAAGTACTAAAATGACATTTAGTATTGATAGTTCAGAAGCTATGCGTATTACTGGTGCTGGTGATTTTTTAGTTGGAAAAACTTCTACAAGTGTAACTACAGCAGGTGATGAACTTAGAGCAGATGGAGAAGCTGTTTTTGTAAGAGCAGGTGGTCATTGTCTTAGACTACAAAGATTAACTAATGAAGGTAACGTAGCAGTATTTTATAATAACGTAGGAACAAATACAGGTTCTATTTCTGTAGGTGGTTCGTCAACAGCTTACAATACTTCATCAGATTACAGATTAAAAAATAATATTTCAGATGTTTTAAATGCAATAGATAGAGTTAAACAATTAAAACCAATTAGATTTAGTTTTATAGTAGAACCAAATAAAACAGTTGATGGTTTCTTAGCACATGAAGTTCAAGATGTTGTACCTGAAGCTATTACTGGAGAAAAAGATGCAACAAGAATAGAACAATACGAAATTACTCCAGCAGTATTAAATGAAGAAGGAAGTGTAATAACAGAAGCTGTTATGGGAACAAGAGAAGTTCCTGATTATCAAGGTATAGACCAAGCTAAATTAGTTCCACTTTTAACTGCTGGATTACAAGAAGCTATTGCAAAAATTGAAACTTTAGAAGCTAGATTAACAGCATTGGAGAATAAATAATGATAACATACGAATGGTCATTTCCCAATTTTGAAGTGGATAATGACAACAAAGTACAGACAATACATTGGAGATATACAGCAGTAGATGGAGAACACTCTGCTTCTATGTATGGCTCTTGTGCTGGTTCAGAAGGTATGAATTTTGATGCTATGACAAAAGACCACGCAATCGCTTGTGTGATTGAAAATAATCAATCTGAAGAAGATATGCAATCTAACTTGTCATCTCAAATCGAAGAACAAAAGAATCCAGCATTAGTATCTAAAACAAAAGAATTTTAGTTTTTACATAAACTATAAATATATATTATGAGTATCAATGATAAAATTAATGAAGTATTAGGTATCCCTCCTGCAAAGGTGGAAGAAAAAAAACCTCCTGTTCCTAGAGTTGAAGACGTTACCAAAGAGGACGTAGATAACGATTACAAGTATAGTAGAGAAAATTATTATAACTTGATAGAGCGCGGTCAGGATGCTATTCAAGGCATACTTGATATTGCACAAGAGAGTCAACACCCACGAGCATACGAAGTTGCAGGCAATCTAATTAAACAAGTTGCTGATACTGTAGATAAGTTACAAGACTTGCAATCTAAATTAAAAAATTTAAAAGACATACCTAACAAAAAATCTACTAGTACAAATATTAAACAAGCATTATTTGTAGGTTCATCAGCAGAATTACATAAGATATTAAAAGGTAAAAGTATTCAAAAAGAAGATCCTATACCTACTGTAAAAGATACAGATGAATAAAGTAACAGACGCATACTTGGGTAATCCCAATTTATTTAAAGCAAACACAGCTATAGAATACACCGAAGAGCAAATACAAGAGATTGCTAAGTGTATGAATGATCCTGTTTATTTTATTAGAAACTATATTAAAATTGTAAACATTGATGAAGGACTTGTTCCTTTTAATATGTATGACTTTCAACAAAAGATGGTTGAGAAGTTTCATAACAATCGTTTTACTATCTGCAAACTACCTAGACAGTCAGGTAAATCAACTACTATCATTTCTTATCTATTACACTTTGTTATCTTTAATGATAACGTTAATGTTGCCATACTTGCAAACAAATCAACTACCGCAAGAGATTTATTAGGCAGACTTCAATTGGCATATGAGAATTTACCTAAATGGTTACAACAAGGTGTTTTAAATTGGAACAAAGGTTCTTTAGAATTAGAAAATGGTTCTAAAATAATGGCAGCTGCAACATCATCATCTGCTGTACGAGGTGGTTCATATAATATTATTTTCTTAGACGAGTTTGCGTTTATTCCTGCAAATATTGCTGAACAATTTTTTAGTTCAGTTTATCCTACTATTTCATCTGGTAAATCTTCTAAAGTAATGATCGTTTCTACACCACACGGAATGAATATGTTTTACAAATTATGGAATGATGCTTTACACAAACGAAACGATTATATTCCTATTGACGTACATTGGAGTGAAGTTCCTGGTAGAGATGAAAAATGGAGAGAAGAAACTATACGTAACACAAGTGAAGCACAATTTGCTACCGAGTTTGAATGTGAATTTGTAGGCTCTATTGATACGTTAATTAATCCATCTAAGATTAGAACACTATCTCATATCAATCCTATTACAACAAATGCTAATTTACATATGTATGAAAAACCTATTAAAGGACACACTTATGTTTGTACGGTTGACGTTGCACGTGGTACTGTCAAAGATTATTCTGCTTTTGTTGTTTTAGATGTAACACAATTACCTTATAAGATAGTTGCCACATTTAAAGACAATGAAATCAAACCACTTTTATTTCCACATACAATAGATAAAGTTTGTAAACAATATAATCACGCATATGTTTGTATAGAAACAAACGATTTAGGACATCAAGTTGCTGACGCACTACATTTTGAATTAGAATATCCTAACATAATGATGTGTATGATGAAAGGTCGTGCAGGACAAATATTAGGTGGTGGTTTTTCTAAACGAGGAACGCAACTAGGTGTTCGTATGACAAAACAAGTAAAACGAATAGGTTGTGCTAATCTAAAAACTTTAGTAGAAAGTGATAAGATTATTATACAAGATTTTAATATCATACAAGAGTTATCAACTTTTGTAAGAAGAGGTCATTCTTTTGAGGCGGAAGAAGGTTCAAATGATGACTTAGTAATGTGTTTAGTAATATTCTGTTGGTTATCTAATCAAAGATACTTTAAAGAATTGACTAACCAAGACGTAAGAGCTCAGATGTATGCAGAACAGGCAAACGCATTAGAACAAGATATGGCACCCTTTGGCTTTCTAAATGACGGTTTAGAAGAAGAAGAACCCTTTAAAGACGAGTATGGAGAAGTATGGTCTCCTGTAACAGTAAGAAAAGGGGATATGCTGTAGAGATTTAGATTATACTAAATAGTGATGAGATAATTGATACTTTATTAGCTAATAAGGAGAACAACACATATGGCATTTCAAGTTTCACCAGGTGTTCTCGTACAAGAGAAAGACTTAACAAACGTAATACCATCCGTTGCAACTACAATAGGTGCAATTGCTGGGCAATTTAATCAAGGACCAATGGAAGAAGTAATATCTATTGCTTCTGAAAGAGAATTGGTAGAAACGTTTGGTAAACCTGATTCTACAAACTTTGAATATTTTTTTAGTGCTGCAAGCTTTTTGCAATACTCATCAAATTTAAGAGTTGTACGAGCAACAAATACAGGTGCATACAACGCTACTTCAGGTGGCGGCGGTGCAACTTTAATTAAAAACAATTCAGATTATGAAGACGGGTTTACACCCGATGGTCTTTGGGCTGCTAGATCAGCAGGATCTTGGGGTAATAACCTAAAAGTTTCTATATGCCCAAACACAGCATCCGCATATGAAAACACAAGCGCAACAACTGTCAATGACGCTTCAACAGCAGTTGGAGATACAACTATTACAGTTACAAGTGGTGCTGCGTTAAACGTAGGCGATATTATAAACTTTGGAGAAGCTGGCGGTTATGAATATAGAATTACTGCTATTTCTACAAATGACTTAACATTCGTAAGACATCCTTCAGGTGCAGGCGGTTTACATACTGCTGTAGCTGACGCTTCAACAGTAAGAAGAAGATGGAGATACTATGACTTAGTATCAGGTGCTCCAGGAACATCAGCATACACTTCCGCAAGAGGTGGATCAAATGATGAAATCCACGTTGTAGTAATAGATGAAGACGGTGGTATCACAGGTACTGCTGGAGAAGTATTAGAAGTTTATGATTCTGTATCAGTTGCTTCTGACGCTAAAACACCACAAGGTGACACAAACTATTACAAAGATGTAATCTATAACAAATCACAATATGTTTATTGGACAGCACACGAATCAACTGGTGCAGCTGGTAATTGGGGAGATCCTGCTCAAGGTCTAACTTTCACAGCAGTATCCGCAATTAACAATGCTAGTTTATCTGCTGGTGCTAATGGTTCAGCAGTTACAACAGCTGAATTAAAAACTGCATACGAAAGATATGATGACGCTGACACAGTAGATGTTAACTTGATTATTGCTGGTAAAGGGGATGCTACTCATATAGATAACCTAATTACAGTTGCTGAAAATAGAAAAGACGCAATTGTTTTTGCTTCACCAGAAAGATCAGACGTTGTTGGAGTTACAAGCTCAACTACACAAACAACAAACGTTAAAAACTTCTTTGATAGTGTTAGATCATCTTCATATGTTGTATTTGATAGTGGTTACAAATATACTTACGACAAATACAATGACGTGTTTAGATATGTTCCTTTAAATGGAGATATCGCTGGATTGGCTGCAAGAACAGATTTAATCGCAGACTCTTGGTACTCACCTGCTGGTTTCAACAGAGGAGTTTTAAGAGGTGTAGTTAAACTTTCATATAATCCATCTAAAACACAAAGAGATGAACTGTACAGAGCAAGAATTAATCCAGTTGTTACTTTACCAGGACAGGGAACTGTTCTATTTGGTGACAAAACAGGATTATCAACGCCAAGTGCATTTGATAGAATAAATGTTAGAAGACTTTTTATCACTTTAGAAAAAGCAATTTCAACTGCTTCTAAATTTCAATTATTTGAATTTAATGATGAGTTTACAAGAGCTCAGTTTAGAAATATAGTTGAACCTTTTTTAAGAGATGTACAAGGTCGTAGAGGTATTACAGACTTCTTAGTAGTGTGTGATACATCAAATAACACAGGTGACGTTATAGACAGAAATGAGTTTAGAGCGGATATCTTTGTTAAACCTAACAGATCAATTAACTTTATAACTCTACAATTCGTTGCAACAAGAACAGGCGTTGCATTTGAAGAAGTAGTAGGAGCTTAAGGAGAATAACAATGCCAAATATAAATGACTTTAAAAGTAAGTTAAGAGGCGGCGGAGCTCGTGCTAATCAGTTTAGAGTAACAATGCCTTTCCCTGGATTTGCTGCTGTAGGTGGGGAGACAGAATCAATGTCTTTTCTATGTACAACAACATCTTTACCAGGTATGACAGTCGGAGAAGTTGCTATTCCATTTAGAGGAAGAGAGTTATATGTTGCAGGTGATAGAACCTTTGCAACTTGGACAACTACAATTCTAAATGATACTGACTTCTTAATTCGTAACGCATACGAAAGATGGTTAAATGGTATCAACAATATGTCTGATAACGAAGGATTAACAAATCCTATTGATTATCAAGTTGACGCATTTGTTGACCAACTTGACCGAAACGGTAATGTGATTAAATCATATACGTTTAGAGGAATGTTCCCAACTACATTGGATGATATTCCACTAGATTACGGTACTAACAACACAGTAGAATCATTTACTGCTACGCATAGATACCAATACTTTGAAACAAATACGACTACTTAATTCCATTATAAGTAGTAGTAAGGAGAATTAAATTATGGCTGAACTGTTTGGGTTTAAGATTGAGCGTGTCAAGGGCTCAACAGTCGATCCAAGACAAAATATAGTCCCACCTCAAGCGGATGACGGTACAACAACCGTCCCCGCTGGTGGGTTTTTTGCGTCTTATGGTGGATTCGATACACAAGCTCGAAATGAACTTGACTTAATAAGAAGATATAGAGAAGTTGCTTTACATCCAGAATGTGATATGGCAATTGAAGACATTGTAAACGAGGCAATCGTTTCTAATGAAAACCAACAATCTGTACAATTAGATTTGTCTAATGTACCTTACAACGATACAATCAAAAAAGCAATTAGAGATTCTTTCAAAGAAATTTTAGATTTACTAAATTTTGATACCAAAGGACACGATATCTTTAGAAGATGGTACGTTGACGGCAGAGTTTTTTATCATAAAATTATTGATAAAGAAGCACCAAGAAAAGGTATTACAGAATTACGATATATTGATCCTCGTAAAATTAAAAAGATAAGAGAAGTTAGAAAAGGTGGTTCAAATGTACCTGCTATACCAGGTTCATTTGCATTAGCAACTAACTGGATTGAATATTATATTTTTAACGAAATGGGTATTCAACCTACTGCACCACAAGCAACACCAGGTGGAATACAAATTGCAACAGATGCTATTGCATATTGTCCATCTGGATTAATTGACCAAACTTCAAATCAAGTGTTGTCTTATTTACATAAGGCAATTAAACCTGTCAATCAATTAAGAATGATTGAAGACGCTGTTGTAATCTATCGTATTGCAAGAGCACCTGAACGTAGAATTTTTTACATTGACGTAGGTAATTTACCTAAGATTAAAGCTGAACAATATTTAAAAGATGTTATGGCACGTTATAGAAATAAATTAGTCTATGACGCTTCAACAGGTGAGATACGTGATGACAGAAATTATATGTCAATGTTAGAAGACTTTTGGTTACCTCGTAGAGAAGGTGGGAGAGGAACAGAAATCTCTACTTTACCTGGTGGTCAAAATCTAGGCGAAATCGCTGACATAGAATATTTCCAAAAGAAACTTTACAGATCATTAAACGTTCCAATCAGTAGATTAGAAAGTGGTACAGGTTTCAATATGGGAAGAGCTGCAGAAATTAGTAGAGATGAATTAAAATTTACTAAATTTGTAGGCAGATTAAGAAAGAAATTTACTACATTATTTTCTGACTTATTGAAAACTCAATTAGTTTTGAAAGGTGTTATTACACCTGAAGACTGGGATCAAATAGGTCAAAGAATATATTTTAATTTCTTACAAGATGGATTCTTTGCTGAACTTAAAAATTCAGAAATTATGAGAGAACGAGTAAGTCTTGCTAGAGAGTTAGAATCTTATGTTGGTAAATATTACTCAAACCAGTATATTAGATCGAAGATATTAAAACAAAATGAACAAGAAGTTAAAGATATTGATAAACAAATTAAAGATGAAACTCCTGCACCAGAAGAAACCGTTAATCCTGACCAAGGAGATGCTGGTGAAGAGCAACCAAAAAACTAAAAAGAAGGTATAAATAATTGATATGAGTAAAGAAAATTTAAATAAATTCGTTAATTCGCTAGAAAAAGGTGACAACTTAAAAGCGGCAGACGCTTTCAAAGCTTCTATTGCTGATAAAGTTTCATCTGCTTTAAATGATAGAAAAGTTGAAGTGGGTAGATCAATGTTTACAAGTCAATTAGGAGTTAAAGTTCCTGAAGCTGACGTGTTTTCAGGAGCTGATGCTGACACTAATACAGTACCTATCGAGGCACCAAGCGATGAAGTTGCTCAGTAAACTTAAAGACGAAATTATAACTGAAACTAACGACTACAAACGTACTAGGCAATATAATAAATTATCGCCTAAAATGAAACGTGCTGTAGATATGGTTTTTTCAGCAAATGATAAAACCAGCGATGTAATTGCAAACTTTGAAAAGAATGTAAATACAGCTGCAAAGAAATTTAATGTGAGTGTGAGTGATCTTATGGATTACTTTGATAAAGAAACATTAACAATTTTAAGGAGATAAAATGTCAACATTTATAGTTAAAGGAACTGCTAGTAATGCAGCTGCAACTTTAAGTGATAGTACAGTAGGTTCTGCTCAATTTGTAAGAATAGTTACAACGGCAGCTGCAAATACTATTACTATTAAAGATACAGATACTAATGTACTAGGAACAGTTTACTTGCACGCTGCAGGTGACTCAGTTATTATTGAAAAGGCACCATCAGACACAGTTTCATCATCAGGTAATGCTAGTGCTGCTGCTGTTGGTTCACCTCGTAGTTAATATGTTATGGCAATTACTACTACAATTTTAACAGACGATAGTTTTAAAATAATTGTTAGAGGTAGTGGTATTGGAAATGAAACAAAAGGTCTTTTATTAGACGCTTCAGAATTAACAGGCGCAACGGCAAGTCCTAATTTGTCAATTGCAAAAATATATTATGAAATTTTAGGTACAGGAAACTTAACTTTATACTTTAACGCTGAAACAGATGAAGAAGCAAAAGTATTAAGTGGAAGAGGTATTTACGGATTAATTGTAAATGAACCTAAAATTAAACAAGGAGATACTGGTACTACTCTAGTAAATCCTACAGGAGATGTTTTACTTACGACAGATAGTAATGTAAGTAAATATAATTTAGTAGTGGAATTTATTAAAGAAAAAGGTTTTACAAATGGCTGATACAGTTACATCACAAGTTTTAACAGATACAACAGGTGTTAAATATTCTGTTAAATTAACAAATTATTCAGACGGTACAGGAGAAACTTTAGTTAAAAAAATTGATGCTTCAGAAACAACTTTTATGACTGAAGATGGCAATAGAAAAATATCTAAAATTTTTTGGTCTGTTAATACTGCAAATCCAAAGTCTGCTGTTGAGTTAATATGGGATGGTGCAACAAAAAATACCGCAGTTTTCTTATCTGGTCAAGGTTTTTGGGATCTAAGAGCAGACGGAAATGAGATTGCAAACAATGCTACAACACCTACAGGTGATGTTTTATTGTCAACTAAATATTTTGCAAATGGCGATAATTACACGATTTTAGTGGTTTTCAGATAACAAATTGTATAAATAGTTAGAACAAAAAGAGAAGATAGATGAAACTTATCACGGAAGAAATTACAGACGCTCAATATATCGTTGAAGAAAACGGCGGTAAAAAAGATTACAAAATTAAAGGTATCTTTATGCAGTCTGAAACAAAAAATAAGAATGGACGTATCTATCCAAAAAATATTTTGGAAAGAGAAGTGATGAGATATAATAGAGAGTTTATCAACAAAAATAGAGCATTCGGCGAACTAGGACATCCAGACGGTCCCACCGTTAACCTAGAACGAGTATCGCATATGATAAAATCGCTCTATCCTGAAGGAAATAACTTTATTGGTGAAGCAAAAGTCTTAGACACACCTTATGGAAAAATTGTGAAAAACCTTATTGACGAAGGCGCTAGATTAGGAGTATCGAGTAGAGGTATGGGAACATTGACAAGCTCAAATGGCGCTAACTATGTAAAAGATGATTTTTACCTTGCAACCGCAGCTGATATAGTTGCAGACCCTAGTGCTCCAGAAGCATTCGTAGAGGGTATTATGGAAGGCAAGGAATGGGTTTGGAATAATGGTGTTTTGAAAGAACAAGAAATTAATGAATTAAAGTTACAGGTAGAGCAAGCAAGAAGAACACAACTTGCAGATATACAAGCAAAAGTGTTCGAATCGTTTCTTAAAAAACTGTAATTTTATAAATATTACTTGACATTTTAGAATAGGTGTCGGTAATATTATATTATAATCTTAACAATTAAGAGGAGAGAAAACAATGGCTGACAAAGATCCGCATTTACAAAATGCAGTTGCAGCAGAACCCGCTAAAACACTTGCAGGAGCAATCCAACAAGTAATGTCTAAAGCTATTACATCACCAACTGATGGAAAAGTAGATTTTGCACAAGGGATTAATCCAGTTTCTGGAGATCCACACCAAAAAAGTGCAGGCGCGGCTGATACAGCAAAAGCAGTAAGTAAAGAAGAAAAAGAAGAAGATAAAGAAAAAGAAGAGGTCAAAGAAACTTCACACGAAGACGAAAAAGAAGTAAAAAAAGAAGCTTACGGTTCTAAAAAAGAATCTTCACACGAAGATGAAAAAGAAAAAGAAGAAGTAAAAGAGGGTGAAATGCCTCAAGCTGCTTTGGATGCTTTAAAGAAGTCTAAAGAAAAAGACGAAGTGAAGGAAGAAGACGAAAAAGAAGACGAGAAAAAAGATAAAGAAGAAGTAAAAGAAGCAGATGAAAAAGATGATGAGAAAAAAGACGAAGTGAAAGAAGAAGATGAAAAAGATGATGAAAAAAAAGATGTGAAAGAAAATGATGAAGAAGAAAAATCTGCTAAAGATAAAGTTAAAGATATTGATATGAAAGAAGATGTAGCTGCTTTAACTGATGGTGAAGACCTATCAGAAGAATTTAAAGCAAAAGCTGCAACTATATTCGAGTCTGCTGTTAAAGCAAAACTCGTTGAAGAAATTGAAAAATTAGAGAGCGAATATGAAACTAAAGTAAACGAACAAGTTGCTTCTGTTAAAGAAGAAATCGTTGAAAAAGTTGACGCTTATCTAAATTATGTAGTAAGTGAGTGGATTAAAGAAAATGAACTTGCTATAGAAAAAGGACTACGTACTGAGATCGCTGAAGATTTCATCGGTGGTCTTAAATCACTATTTGAATCTCACTACATTGAAGTTCCACAAGAGAAGTACAATGTAATTGAGGATCAAGCTGTTAAGATTGATGAGTTGACAAATAAACTTAATGAGTCAATTCAACAAAACGTTGAACTTAACCAAAAAATAGGTGAGTTTGCTAGAGAAGAAATACTACAAGATGTAGCTTCTGATCTTGCAGAAACCGAAAAGGAAAAGTTTAAAGGTTTAACAGAAGGGATTGAATATAAAAACGCTGCTGATTTCAGAAAGAAAGCTGATACTATTAAAGAATCATATTTCCCAAGAAAGAAAGCAACGGTTGAAGAATCTAATGATGTGGCAGGCAAAGCAGATTACTCTAATTTAGAGGGATCTATGGCTGCATATGCCGCTGCTATTAGTAAAACAAAAAAGAATCCTTATTTTAAAAAGTAAGGGTTTAGTTAATTAACTAAAAAGGAGAGATAGAACTATGTTTTTATCAGAACACGTACAACAAAAGTGGCAGCCCGTTTTGGATCATCCTGATCTTTCACCGATCAAGGACAGTTACAAAAGAGCAGTCACATCTGTTATATTAGAGAACCAAGAGAAAGCGTTAAAAGAAGACGCGGCATTCTTATCAGAAGCTGCACCTGCTAACGCAACTGGTGCTAATATTAACAATTGGAACCCGATCCTAATTTCGCTAGTTAGAAGATCAATGCCAAATTTGATCGCTTACGACATCGCAGGCGTTCAACCTATGTCAGGACCTACTGGTCTTATTTTCGCTATGAGAGCAAGATATGCTACTCAAAGTGGAACTGAAGCATTGTTTGATGAAGCGGATTCAGATTTTTCAGGCAGAAACGCTGCTGGATCATCTACAGGCGGATTCTCATCAACTGCACAAGCAGGAAATAACCCAGGTATACTAAACGACTCACCAGCTGGTACTTACACAACAGGTACTGGTATGACTACAGCGAAAGCTGAAGCATTAGGTGATGCTGCTGGTAATGCTTTTGCTGAAATGGCATTCTCAATTGAGAAATCAACTGTGACTGCTAAGTCAAGAGCACTTAAAGCTGAGTACACTATGGAATTAGCACAAGACCTTAAAGCAATCCACGGCTTAGACGCTGAAACTGAATTATCAAACATCTTATCTGCTGAGATCCTTGCGGAGATCAATAGAGAAGTTGTAAGATCAGTTTACATTGGTGCTGAAAAAGGTGCTGACACTAATACAACTACTGCAGGTATCTTTGATTTAGATACTGACTCTAACGGAAGATGGTCTGTTGAGAGATTTAAAGGATTACTTTTCCAAGTGGAAAGAGATGCTAATAAAATCGCTCAAAGAACACGTAGAGGTAAAGGAAATATCATCATCTGTTCTGCTGACGTTGCGTCTGCATTACAAATGGCTGGTGTTTTAGATTACACTCCTGCGTTGAACAACAATCTTAACGTTGATGATACTGGTAATACTTTTGCTGGTGTATTAAACGGAAGATACAAAGTATATGTTGATCCATATTCTGCTAACTCACCTGCAACTGGTGACCACTACTACGTAGTAGGTTACAAAGGTACTTCACCTTATGATGCTGGTATATTCTATTGCCCATACGTTCCACTACAAATGGTGAGAGCGGTTGGACAAGACACGTTCCAACCAAAAATCGGATTCAAAACTAGATATGGTCTAGTAGCGAACCCTTTTGCTGGTGCTGGTTCTGGAGATGCTATCACTGCTGACGGCTTAACTGCTGCAAACAGCAACAGATACTATCAAAGAGTACAAGTAGCAAACATTATGTAATTGTTGTTTAATCAACAAGTTAAAAAAGGGCGGCCGTAAAAAGTCGCCCTTTTTTTTAGCGTATAAATAATACTATATGACAACTACAAACGCATACAATAGACAACCTACAAAGTTAGACTATGCAAGTCCTACACAGTTTAAATTTTCAATAATTAAACTACCTAAAGTAGAGTATTTTTGCACGGCAGCTAATGTACCAGGTATTACATTAGGTAGTACAAGTCAAACTACACCTTTAAAAGATATACCTATTCCTGGTGATAAGGTAGATTATGATACTTTGAATATATCTTTTTTGGTAGATGAATACTTAGAAAACTATAGAGAGATACACGGTTGGATTACAGGTTTAGGATTTCCTAAAGATTATTCACAATTTAGAGCTTTACAAGGTTCAGGTTCAGATAGATTTCCTACAATGCAAAATGTTGGATATAGTAGTGAAATAGGTAAAGTAAACAAAACTACTCAAAATGATGGTGGTTTATATTCAGACGCTACGTTGTTTATTACTACATCTAAAAACAATGCAAACTTAGAAGTGCGATTTAGAGATGTTTATCCTGTATCGTTATCTGGATTAGACTATAATCAACAAGAAACAGACGTACAATATTTAACTGCTAGTGTAACATTCGCATATAAGATATATGAATTTGCAAGTGTAAGTAGCAGTACAACAACTGAAACAACATCATAATCCTTGACTAAATCAAGGTTATGTGATATAATGGTATATTATGACATTAGAAGAAATACAAGAATTGGTTGATAAAGATTTAAAAATCAATGACTCTGAATTGGATATAGAATCTTTAAAAACTCCTCAAATACATAACAAGTATTGTAAATTTTACAATAAGTTTTCTGCTTTACTAAAACAAGCGGAAACTGATTATAACAAATTATTAAGAGATAAATGGGAATACTATACAGGTAAAGCTGACCCACAAGTCTATCAACAAAAACCTTTTAACTTAAAAATTTTAAAACAAGACGCAGACAAATATATTAATGCGGATGATGAAATTATTAAGGCACAACAAAAGGTTTCTTATCTATCCACTACTGTGAACTATTTGGATCGAACCATTAAACAGATCACTAATAGAACATTCACTATTAAGAACGCTATAGAGTGGCGTAAATTTACTAGCGGTGTAATTTAAAATGTTTGCTGTTCAACCTTATAATGTACAGGTGTCCGTTATTCCGAAAGATATCTGTAATAAAATTATAGAGTTAGGAACACAACAAAGTTTAAGTGTTGCGTCTATACAAGAAGGCAATCAAAAAAATCGTAAATCAAAAGTATCTTGGATTAAAAATGATTTCATTAAGAAATCTATACACTCATTTATAATACGTGCTAATAAAGAAAGTAATTGGAATTATATTATTAAAGATTATGAGCCTTTTCAATATACTGTTTATGAAAAAACAGATCACTATGATTGGCACATTGATACACACAATAAACTATACGATAATGGATTTATTAGAAAACTTAGTTTTACTCTATGTTTGAATGATGACTATACAGGTGGTGAATTTGAGATATGCGTTCCTAATCCTAAGTCTGAAAAAAACACATATATACAATTAAAAGATTCTTGTACAATAGGAACTATGATTGTATTTCCTAGTTTTGTTTGGCATAAAGTTAATCCTGTTATATCAGGAACAAGAAAAACTTTAGTAGGTTGGATTGTAGGAACACCATTTGCATAATGACATCTATACAAGTTAAAAAACTAAATGAAGTGTATATACATATAACAGCCGAAGCTGATATACGTAGAGAACTTTCAGATTACTTTTCTTTCGAAGTACCAGGATATCGTTTTACCCCACAGTTTCGTAATAGAGTATGGGACGGTAAGATACGATTATATTCATATGCAACAGGTCAAATGTACGTAGGATTGTATCCTTATCTAAAAGACTGGTGTAATAAGAAAAACGTACAAATAGATGAAATCAACGAAATTATCACTCAAAAAGCGCCCATATCCGCCGATAGCCGCGAATTACAAGACGCTCTTAAACTATCTATCACACCGAGGGACTATCAAATTGACGCATTTAACTTTGCTGTCAGTAATGATAGAGGATTGATATTATCGCCTACTGCGTCAGGTAAATCACTTATTATCTATATGTTAGTAAGACATTATTTACATACTATAGATGATAATATTCTTATCATTGTTCCTACTACATCTTTAGTTGAACAATTATATAAAGACTTTAAGGATTATGGATTTGATAGTGATAAGAAAGTACACAGAATATATTACGGACACGAATTACAAACAAAAAAACGAATCATTATATCTACTTGGCAATCTTTATATAAATTACCTAAAAAGTTTTTTGAAGATTTTGGCGCCGTTATTGGAGATGAAGCACATCTATTCAAAGCTGTATCACTCACTAAAATAATGACCAAGTTAGTTGACTGTAAATATAGAATAGGACTAACAGGTACATTAGACGATAGTAAAACACACAAGTTAGTATTACAAGGACTATTTGGTGCTGTAAATAAAGTTACTTCTACAAAAGAATTAATAGATAGAAAACAATTATCTGATTTAAAAATACTTTGTTTAGTATTATCTTATCCTGAAAGTGAAGCACTTAAATTAAAAGATGTAAAATATTATGAAGAATTAGAATACCTGGTTCAATCAGATTTACGTAATAAATATATAAGAAATCTTGCCTTAGCACTTCAAGGTAATACTTTGTGCCTGTTTCAATTAGTTGAGAAACACGGTAAAATCCTATACGATATGATTAAAGATAAAGCAGAAAAAGATAGAAATGTCTTTTTCGTATATGGAGGAGTAGATACCGATGTTAGAGAAGACATTAGAGCGATTACTGAACAATCGGATAATGCTATCATTGTTGCTAGTTATGGTACTTTTTCTACTGGGATTAATATTCGCAATTTACACAATATTATTTTTGCTAGTCCTACAAAGTCTAGGATACGTAATCTACAAAGTATTGGCCGCGGTCTTCGTTTAAAAGACAATAAACAGATTGCCACTTTATATGATATTGCAGATGATTTAACTTATAGAGAAAAGAAGAATTTTACTATTTCACACTTTAAAGAAAGAATAAATATTTACAATGAGGAAGGTTTCAATTATGAAATTCATAATGTAAGCCTAAAGGAAAATGGACGGAATAAAACTTAATTTAAATTCAGCCAAGATCATTAAACTGATTTCAGGAGAAGAAATCTGTTGTATGTTACCTCCTGAACAACTACCTGAAAAATCAAATCTACTACGATTATCTAATCCAATGTTAATTAAATACGTTCCACATATTTCGGAAATGGGCGTTTCCGATTATATTGCGTTAGTTAAATGGGTTGGTTTTACTAATGATGATATTGTAAGTATACCTAAAGATAAGATATTAACTATTTGTAACGCTACAGATATGTTTACAGAAAGATATCAAAGACTTGTAAAGATACCAACTAACCAAGAGTTGCCACAATACATAGAACGAGATTTAAAAGATGATGAATACTCCACGCTTGATAAAAATATTGAGATAAAGGAACGTGATAAGAATAAGATGAAACAAACATTACAAGATATCGTTGACACGATCAGTATGCCTAGTAAGTTGAAACACTAGGTAGCTGGTTATCTGGTTAAGCACCTACATAGGTATTATACTATTCAATCCAGATTTTGTCAAGTATCCGTGAAAGAAAAATGAGTGAACAAAGTACATATAAAATAACAGTCACTTTCAAGTCAGGAAAGTTAGTAGAAAAGATAACTGACACTTACCCAAAGATTCAAAAAAGAGTTAAACGTTATTACGAAAGAGGACACCTAGAAATGGGAAAGGCCGAAGCAGTTGAATTGGAATTAATTGTAAAGCATTGACTTTTTCATTAAATAGTGTATAATAATATTATGATTAAAAATAAAAAAAAGAATGAGCATTATGTAGATAACGCAAGATTTCTACAAGCGATGACTGAGTATAAGGATCGTTGTGACAAGGCTAAAAAAAGAAATAGAAGACATCCTCCTGTTACGAATTATATTGGTGAATGTTTTTTAAAAATAGCGAATCACTTATCTTATAGACCAAATTTTATTAATTATACTTTTAGAGATGATATGATTTCTGATGGTATAGAAAATTGTTTACAGTATTTGGATAACTTTGATCCTAAAAAATCTAAAAATCCTTTTGCTTATTTTACACAAATTATTTACTACGCATTTATACGAAGAATACAAAAAGAGAAAAAACAAATCAACATCAAATATAGATTAATACAAGAAGCTAACTTAGATGACTTTGCTGTTAATCCAAATGATGATGATACAAAAGAATATAAAAATCAGTTTATAGAATTTCTTAGAAAAAATAAACCTGCTGAAGAACTTCCTCAGCACAAAGATATAAAAGTAAAACGTAAAAAAAGAACCGCAAAAAATTCTTTAGAGAATTTTTAATATTATGAAGATAGCCTTATTGAACGATACCCATTTTGGTGTACGGAACGATAGTGAAGCGTTTAGAGAATATCAGTTAGATTTCTTTAACAATCAATTCTTTCCTTACCTAGAAGAACACAATATCAAAACACTTATTCATTTAGGTGATGTAGTTGATAGAAGAAAATTTATTAATCATCAAACAGCATCGGTATTCAGAAAACAATTTTTTGACAGATTGTGGGAGATGAAAGTTGATACTCATATTATTATAGGTAACCACGATACGTATTATAAAAATACTAATGAAGTAAATGCTGTTGAAAATTTATATACTACGTTTGACGGAACTAATGAACCTTGGATTTATACTAGACCTAAAGTAGTTAACTTTGATGGTGTAGATATTTTATTTGTACCTTGGATTTGTGAAGATAATATCAAAGAGTCTACAGAAGCTATACAATCTGCTAAAGCAGATTTATGTTTTGGTCATTTAGAGATCAAAGGATTTGAAATGCAAAATGGTGTTATTAACGATCACGGTTTAGAGAAAAAAGATTTTACAAGATTTGATAAAGTAATATCAGGACATTTTCATAAAAAATCAGATGACGGACACATCTATTACTTAGGTGCTCAGTTTGAAATGACTTGGTCTGATTATAAAGATCCCAAAGCATTTCATATCTTTGATACTGAAACAAGAGAGTTAGAAGTTATTAGTAATCCTAGAACTATACATAAAAAAATTATATACAACGATAAAGAAAAAGATTATACTTATTTTGATTTACAACCATATAATAAACATCACATTAAACTAATTGTATTAAACAAAACAAAAGAGGATATGTTTGACAAGTTAGTAGAAAGATTGTATAATGAAATAACAGTATATGATTTAAATATTATTGAAGATTATTCGGACATTAAAGCTAGTGTACGAGATGATATATTAGAAATGGGTGAAGACACACTTACTTTTTTAAATAACTATGTTGACCAATTAGAAACTGAAATTAATAAAACAAAACTAAAAGAATATTTAAAATCAATTTACATTGAGGCAAATGATAATACAGTATGATATACTTTAAAACACTAAAATGGAAAAACTTTCTATCTACAGGTAATCAATACATAGAAATTGATTTACAGAAAGCACCTTCTACATTAATTATAGGAACAAATGGATCAGGAAAATCAACTTTCTTAGACGCATTGTGTTTTGTATTATTTAATAGACCGTTTAGAGATATTAAAAAAGAACAATTAGTTAATACAATTAATAATGCTGATTGTGAAATACAAGTTACTTTTTCAGTAGGTACTAAGAATTATAAAATTATACGTGGAATTAAACCAAATAAATTTGAGATTTATTGTAATGATGTATTACTAAATCAGGATGCCTCTAATGTTGATTATCAAAATACGTTAGAACAAAATATTTTGAAATGTAATTATCGTGCATTTTGTCAAGTTGTTATTTTAGGTTCTTCTTCTTATGAACCTTTTATGCACCTACGTGCTAGATATAGACGAGAAGTAGTTGAAGAAATTTTAGATATACGAGTGTTTAGTCATATGGACTTATTACTAAGAACTAAACAAGGTGAATTAAGTAAGGCTGTTGTTGATGTTAAACACCGTTATGATTTAATGACAGAAAAATATCATTTACAAAGAAAACATTTTGAACAAATACAAACAAGAGATAATTCTGATATTGAAAATAAAAAACAGCAGTTAGAAGAAAACAAAAAATATGATGAACAATATAATGAACAGTTACAAAAGTTAAATGAAGAAATTATATCTACGAAAGAACATTTAAAAGAAAAAGAAGAAATAGATAAAAAGGCAAATCAGTTATCTAAATTAGAGGCAAAGATTGAAACTAACTTATTAAATCATAAAAAGAATTTAGAGTTTTTTCAGGAGAATGAAAATTGTCCTACTTGTACACAACAGTTAGAACCTGCATTTAGAGGTGAAAAGATTGCTTTTGAAAAAGGCAAGATTACTACTTTAGAAGATGGACTAAAAGATTTATTAAATGAGATAATCAAAACAGAAACACGAATAAACGAAATGGCAAAAGTGTCTGAAAAGATTAGTAATTTAAATATTGAAATTGCAAAAGTAAATGCTTCTATTACAGAAATCAACAGACATTCAAATAGAATTAATGATGAGATTATTAGACTAGAGAATGAGAAAAAGAACACAGACAATATAGAAACACAATTAGACTTATTGAAAGCAGAATTAGAACAAGTTAATATTGAGAAAGAAAAAGTTGTAGAAGAAAAGAAATATATTGATATTGCTAGAGAAATATTAAATGACACAGGTGTTAAAGCAAAAATTATCAAAAAATATTTACCTATTATGAATCAATTAATTAATAAGTATTTACAAGCTATGGACTTTTTTGTTAACTTTCATTTAGATGAAGAATTTAATGAAACAATTAAAAGTAGATTTAGAGATACCTTTGTTTATAATAGTTTTAGTGAAGGTGAAAAATTAAGAATAGATTTAGCATTATTGTTTACTTGGAGAACTATTGCCAAGATGAAGAATAGTACCAATACTAATTTATTAATATTAGATGAAATATTTGATAGTAGTTTAGATACAACAGGTACCGAAGACTTCTTTAAAATATTAAAAGAATTATCAAATGAAAATACATTTATTATATCACACAAAGGAGATATAATGTTTGATAAATTTATTAATATAATTAAATTTGAAAAATATAAAAACTTTACAAGGATTGTATGATATACGAATTAATACCACCAAGTGATCCAAGAGTGTTAACAATGATTGCACCTTTTGACGAAAAGATATTACAAGAAGAAGAAAAAATATCACCTAAAGAATTTTCAGATAATATGTTTGAAACAATGCAACAATATGGCGGTATCGGATTGTCTGCTAATCAAGTAGGTAAACCATATCGTATGTTTGTTATGGGTGGACATCCTCAAATAGAATCAGGTAAAAAAAGAACTTGTTATAATCCTGTTATCAAAGGATACAGTAAAGAGTTGATAAGATTTAGAGAAGGATGCTTAACGTTTCCATATCTCTTTTTAGATATAAAAAGACCTAGAGCTGTCGCTGTAGAATATTATGACGAAAATATGACCAAAGTGGAAGAAAATCTAACTGGGATGTCCAGTCGTATTTTTCAACACGAATATGACCATATGCAAGGAATAGTATTTACTGAAAAAGTAAGTAAGTTTAAATTAAAATGGGAAATGGATAAACGTAAAAAGTCCATAAATAAAATACAAAAACAATTAAAAAGAAAATGAAGTGGCCAAAAGCACAAACAATTATTGACTGGAGAAAATCAGGTCGTATGAGAAAATATGATGAGATTTTTTGGGAAGGCGATAAGCGAACATATGACTGTTGGTTATCAATGGTAATAGAAAGAATAAAAAAAAATGACAAGACCTATATTGAAGAAACTGGATCTGCCAAGGTATCAAAGAAACGACCTAGATGAGGCAGTTAACTATGTTGAAAGCCTAAATCTTTCTGTAGTTAAAACAAAATACAATAAAAAAGGTAATTGGGAGGCTATATCTTTACGAGGATATAGTAATGACCCTACTAATATTTTAAAACCAGGCGTACTAAAAACGGAAGAAAAAACAGATGCCGTTTTACAAGATACATCTTTAAGAGAACGACCAGAGATGGTTTCTATTAATGAAATATTAATTCACATACCTGCTGAGTTTGAACGTGTTAGAATTATGAGATTACGAGCAGGAACTAAAATATCTAAACATACAGACAAAGTAGATAAGACAATAGGATTTGATGATGGGCAAATAGTACGATTGCACATTCCTATTAAAACAGACCCTAAAGTAATATTTTCTTTATATGAGGGTAACGATAAACAAGACCATTTTTTAGAAAAAGGAAGTTATTATTATACTGATGTTACTAAACCACACGAAGTACATAATACGTGGGATCAGGATAGATTACATTTAGTTGTTGATTGTTATTCGAATCAAAAATTAAGAGAATTAATATTACGAGATGAATCACGCTAACGATCAAAACTTTGATGACATAATGAGTATATTTCACCAACATAAAAGTTGGTTTGGTCATATACGAAGTGATTATATTAGACAAACTATTATTAACAATAGTAAAAAATTTAATTTCACTTCAAATTTAACATCAAAAAACAAAAGTAGTACATTGACTATTTTTGAAGATAACGTACTTATTACTTACAACATCTATAAAGTAAATAAAAAAATAGGTAACGTTCAAGCTAAAAAAGGTGATTGTATCTTACATCAAATAGGTGCTAAGAATAGAGATGGTTCTGCTAGTAGAATATTAAATAAATTCTTTGAGTATATTAATGGTGATGTACTTTTAAGTGTAAGACGTGATAATGTTTATGCAAAAAAATTTTATGAAAAAAATCAAATGAAATTAGTTGGAGAAACCTCTTGGTCTAATAATACTATTCCAGGGGATATATATCGTTATGCAAAATCTATACGTTGAAAATTGTTTAGATACATTAAAAAGAAATTTAGAATACGATTACGTATTAACTTCCCCACCAGATTTTGATGAATTAGGTAAAGACACTAATTGGTCATATAGAGAATTTTTAGAATCACTTGTAGAAAAACTTAATCCTAAGGGTAATTTTGTATCAATCTGTATAAGTGACAGAAAGAGTAAAGGTATTGTAGTATCTAAACATTGTATGGTTATTGACATTTTCAAAAAAATGAAGTATAATTTACATACACATAAATTATGGATAAAATCTACAGGAATTGATACAATGAGAATGAACTATCAACATTTACTCACATTTAGTAGAAATAAACAAAGTCGCCCTCTACAATCAGATTTTAGACCAGATGTTTTTATTGTTAATCAACATAAATGGAAAAACTTCAGTTATGGAATGCCTGTAAGAATAGTTGAATTATTAATTAAAAACTATACAGATAAAGGTCAAGTTGTATATGATCCTTTTATGGGTTCAGGAACAACAGCAGAAGCCTGCATTAATACAAAACGAGAATGGATAGGTTCAGAAATTAATAAAAACTATTCAAAGATTATAAAAGATAGAATTAAAGATGTCAGCTAAAGAAGCAGTTAGAGATTGGAAAGATAACAAAGGATTTCCTTATTATCCTAATGATAAAAAATGGCGTGATTCTGAATATCAAAAATTACTATCTTTTCAAAGAGATGGCATTTTAGATAGACCTAATAAAATTATAGGACAATCAACACACGGATTATCACTTGCGTGGTCATATATGCCTCACGCTTGGGGTATTAAATGTGGTAAAATGAAAACACCTATAGAGATATGGGAAGATGAAGAACATTTAGAAAAAGGTATTAATAAGATTTTAACAGGTACATTCTTTAAACAAAAACCTGCACACGAAATAACAGACTCAGATATGAGAGCGATGTTAAGACGTTATAGTGGTACTCAAATGGTATCTAACTTTAGACCTACAGCAGCCGCAACTTTATATGACATCTTTGTAGAAAAGGATAGTCCACTAGAAGGCACTACTGCTGGTACAGTATGGGATCCAAGTATGGGTTATGGTGGTCGTTTATTAGGTGCAATCGCAGCTGGCGTTAATTACATAGGTACAGACCCTTGTGTTCCTACATATAAAGGGTTAGAACAAATAAGAGATGAATACGGACATAGTCATAAACAATATAAACTATTAAGACAAGGTAGTGAAACATTTGTACCTCAACCAGAAACATTAGACTTTGTATTTACAAGTCCACCTTATCTAGGACACGAAATGTATGGTGATGAAGAAGAACAATCATTTAGAAAATTCCCAGTACAAGACTTATGGCGTAATGGGTTTTTATTAAAGACTATACAAAACGCATATATCGGTTTGAAACCTGGTAAATATGCAGCTTTCAATGTTGCAAACGTTAAATCATATAAGACATTTGAAGAAGACACTTACGAGTGTATGGAAGAGGCAGGATTTACAGATATAGATGTATGGTGGTTATCACTATCTACACAACAAGGCACACAGACACAATCTACACTAGAAGGCGAATCAATAGAAAGTAAACAGAAACAAAATTATGTAGGGCGATTCGCAAGACCTGACATCCCAGGACGTAAATATGAACCTATTTTCATAGGAAAAAAGTGATGTTCTACTTTTGTTCTTTTTTATAGTCTATAAATCATTGATTTTATTAGATTCTTTTTCCATTTTGTGCTTGTTTTATTTGTCATTCTGTAGTAGCATATATACATATGACAAACAAAAACACTATGGAAACTCATAAATCGAGTCTTGCAAAATTACTTGCAACAGAAAATATACAAGTTTTACAAAATCAAGTTAAGACGGCTTCTTTTGATGTTAAGAACCGTGTACTAACTATCCCATTCTTTCAGCATAATGATAACAACGTTATTGATATGTTGATTGCACACGAGGTTTCACACGCATTACACACACCTGCAGAATCTTGGAAAGACTTAAAAGATAGATCGGATGAATTTAGATCATTTGTTAACGTATTAGAAGACACAAGAATTGATAAACTTATTCAAAAGAAATATCCTGGCGTCAAACAAAATTATCTTAAAGGTTTTGATAAAATGTGGGATGATGATTTCTTTCAATCTAAAAATAAAAATTTAGATGATTATATCTTAATTGATAAAATCAACTTATACTACAAATCTTCAAAAACTTTACCTATCAAGTTTTCTCAAAAAGAACAACCATTTATTGACGCAATTGAAAATCTTAAAACGTTTGATGATGTACTAAAACTTTCTGAAGACATCTTAGGATACTGTAAAGAAGAATTAAAAAATGCAAGTCAATCAACTACTAAAATTTATACACCTAGTATAGACGGTGAAGAAGAATTAAATCTTTCTGATAATGCTACTGGTGATGGTGACGAGGAACAAAACAGTTATAAAACTGTAGATGAAAAAACTAATGAATGGTTAGAAAAACAAAATAAAGATAAAGATAAAGAAAAAGGTCAAAGTGCTTCTAAAGGTGCTGGCGGTCAACCTCAACTTACTTCAGTTACTAATGAGGCATTTGCTGATCCTAGATTAAGAAATGATAAAGAAAATAAAAGAACGTATGGTACATTACCAAAAGTTAAACTTAAAAAATTAATTGTACCTTATAAAAAATTTATTTTAGATAATCAAAAGGCATTCTTAAAACAATGTAACGAAACTAAACACGACTATACAGGTGCCAAATATAAAATTGGATTAAAACATACTGAAAGTGAATTTACTAAATTTAAAAACAAATCAATACCAGTTGTTAATTATCTAGTTAAAGAATTTGAAATGAGAAAAAATGCTAGATTACACGCAAGAGCTTCAACAGATAAAACTGGTGTTATTGATCCTTTAAAATTACACAGTTACAAATATGCTGAAGATATTTTTAAAAAGATTACAATAGTTCCTAATGAAAAAAATCACGGTATGATATTCTTACTTGATTGGTCAGGTTCTATGGCAAATCATATTCTACCTACTGTAGAACAGTTATTAAACTTAGTATGGTTTGTTAAAAAAGTAAATATACCTTTTTCTGTTTATGCTTTCTGTAATCCAGGACATTTTAACGATATCAAAAATACTGAATCATCTTTTGATGTAAATTATGGTGATATAAAAGTAGATACTTCGACAAGATTAATTCAATTGTTTACTAATAAAATGACTAAAAGAGATATGCTATTGTCAAGTAAAACAATTTACACTATGGCATCCTATCATTCTGGTAGATATAAAAGATATTCATATGGTGAAGATGATACAGGATATAAAGTATCCGCACATCCTCATTATGAGTTGACTTCAACACCTTTAGATGAGTCTTTGATTGCTATGGATACAATTATCAAAAAATTCAAAGATGATTATAAAGTAGATAAAACTGTATTAGTTTGTTTAACAGACGGTGCCGCTAATTCTGTTAGCGGTGTTATGGGTGACGACAGTTATGGCAATCTATGGGTTAAACTTGGCAAAAATTATGTTAATTGTTCAGGATGGTGGAGATCAGGAGAATCTCTTACTGATAGATTGTTAAAATATCTAAAGAAAAAACACGATATCAAAACTGTAGGATTTTACCTAGTAAGTAAATTTAAAGAGTTAAGATATCACTTTAATGGATTTGAAGCTGAGAAGTATAAAAAAGTCTTTACTAAAGATAAACTAATTGAATATACAAAGGCAGGTTATGACGTGTATTACATTGTTAAATCCGACAATAAAGTA
>Ga0222714_10001604_pt1 | contig 25355 bp, 26 predicted proteins | sample C33_3DmetaG_FD_165048 | JGI IMG/M metagenome (GOLD analysis project Ga0222714, IMG submission 165048) | Estuarine water microbial communities from San Francisco Bay, California, United States - C33_3D | ecosystem: Environmental > Aquatic > Marine > Unclassified | place: USA: California...
AGTTTGTAGCCATCAATCCCAACAGCAAGATACCTGCGATCGTCGATGCCGACGGTCCTGACGGCAGGCCGATTGCGCTGATGGAATCGGGCGCCATACTGATCTATCTCGCAGGCAAGACCGGCAGGTTCCTGCCTCAGGCGGTGCGCGGCCGATATGACGCGCTGCAGTGGCTGATGTTCCAGATGGGTGGAGTCGGCCCGATGTTCGGCCAGGTGCATCATTTCCTGCGTGCAGCGAAAGAGCCGGTTCCCTATGCCATCGAACGCTATGTCAACGAAACGCGGCGGCTCTACGCGGTGCTCGACAAGCAGCTTGCCGGCCATGAGTGGCTGGCCGGCGGCGAGTACACCATTGCTGACATGGCGACATATCCCTGGATCGCGCGCTTCGAATGGCACAAGACGGACCTGAATGACTTTCCGGCAGTAAAGCGCTGGTTCGACCGCATGTCTGCGCGGCCCGCGGTTCAGCGGGGCATGGCGATACCCAGGGTGTGAATGGCCCGCGCTTCAGCGGGTATTGCTGTTGCGTGCGTAGCGCTGGAGCAGACGGATGATTTCCGCCGTGTCGAGTTCCGGATTGGTGCGCAGTTCGCGTATGCCGACAATGGTATTGGCCCACGTCATGTGGCTGCGCATCCGTTTCACGACTTCCGGCCATTCGCTGGCGGTATGACGCTGGGGATCCGGTAGCGCGTGGCATTGTGAGCAGGCGATGCTGTAAATCTGGCCGGCGGTCGTGCGCAAGGCCGGGTGATCGGGATCAATCGCTTTTTGCCCGTGTTTTTCCAGATAAGCCGCCAGCCCGGCGACCTCGGAATCGCTGGGCGCCTTGACGTCGGTCATCATGTCCTTCATCAGCGGGCCCATGTTGCCGTTACCACGCATGCGCCAGACCATGCGTTCAATGATGGGTTGCCATCGCGCTGAAGTATGCATCTGCGGGTTCGGCAGGTAGTGACACTGCACGCAGTAGCGGGCCGCAAGTTGCGCGCCTTCGCTGCGGGGCTCGGGCAACTGCGAAGGTTCGATGGACGGCGGCAGGATGCGTTCGAGCATGCGTCCGTGGGGACTTTTTGCCCACAGGTATTTGGCCTGGGCGATTGCCGGAGTGTCGGCGGCGCCTGCAGGGGCGATCATGGGCGCTGCGGTGAGCAGCAGTACGATCAGGGCAGGACGCATGAAATGAATCATAACGTAACCCGGTTCTGGTGCAGCGACGCGGATTTGTCACCGTTGTAAAAACCCAGCAAGGGTGACGAAACCGACCTGCCCAGTGCAATCACCTTGAACAATTCCCCCATTTCAGCAGGGGACATCAGCTGTTGCACCTGCGCTGCCAGTGGCGCATAGCGAGCTGTGTCGGTGGCTGGAACTTCGGCCAGCAGGTCGATGATTCCGCAATTGATCAGAAACCGGGCCTGATTGGTGTAGCCCAGCAGATCCAGGCCGGCGCCATGTCCCGCGTCGTCGATTGCGCTGAAATCGACATGCGTGGTGATGTCCTGCAAACCCGGCCAGAGAAAGGGATCTTCGTGCGCATGATGGCGGTAATGACACATCAGCGTGCCGCGATTGCGCTGGGGATGGTAGTACTCGTGGGCCGGAAAACCGTAGTCGATAAAAAGCATCACCCCGCGGACGAGTCGCAGCCCGAGATCCCGGATCAGCGCCTGGGCTGCGGGATTGAGTTCGGTTTCATAGTCATCAGGCAGGTCCAGCTTCGCGGCTGCTGCTGCAAGCTCGCCGCTTGCGGGTCGTGAGGACCAGACCAGATCATCTCCACTCATGCCGGCACCGAGTTCTTGGATGGCTGCTCCGGTTATGCGGATGCGGTGCGCCGGAATCGCGTCCAGTACTTCATTGCCGATAATGACACCGGTGATCGAGTCGGGCAGCGCATCCAGCCATTCAATGCGCCCGGCGATTTTGGGGTCCATTTGCTCCAACCGCTGCTGCTGGCGCTGGCGCAGGTCACCGCTGGTTTCGAGGATCAGGTAACGTTCAGGCAAACAGTCCAGTACCGCCAGTTCGGCGAGCAGAGTCTGTGCCAGCGCTCCGCTGCCGGCGCCGATTTCGACGATGTCGGGCAGACCTTGCGGTATCAAGCTGGCCACTTGCCGTGCCAGCGCCCGTCCGAACAGCGGCGAGATTTCGGGAGCGGTCACAAAATCACCGGCGGCACCGAATTTTCTGCTGCCCGCACTGTAGTAGCCCAGTCCCGGGGCGTGGAGAGCAAGTTCCATGTATCGGGCAAATGAAATCCAGCCGCCGGATGTGCCGATTTCGGCGGCCATCTGTTGTTGCAGGCGGGCGCTCAGGGCCAAGGCCTCGGCGGATGGCGCCGGCAGTCCGGGAAGTTTTTCCGTCGAAGTCACGCGAGAATATTACGATAAAATAAACAATGAATTACAACCCATCCAATCGATTCCGTCCGGAGTTTCTTCGTTGGTCATGAGCGCATCCCTGACGGGCAAAACGGTGCTGGTCACTGGCGGAGCACGTCGCGTCGGTGCAGCCATTTCCCGGCGCCTGCATGCCGCCGGTGCGAATGTGGTGGTGCATTACCGGAATGCCGCGCAGGATGCACATGCGCTGCAGCAGGAACTGAACGCAGTGCGAGCCGGATCCGTGGTCCTGGTTCGCGCCGATCTGCTGGTGCAGGGAGCACTGCCGCAACTGGTGAAGGATGCCACGGATGCATACGGCCGGCTCGACGGGTTGGTCAATAATGCCTCCAGTTTTTTCGCAACACCCATCGGTTCGATAGATGAAAAATCTTGGGAAGATCTGATCGGCACCAACCTCAAGGCGCCACTTTTTCTGGCGCAGACAGCGGCGGGCGAACTGCGCAAGACACAGGGCGCCATCGTCAACATCATTGACATTCATGCCGAGTTGCCGATGAAAAATCATGTTGTATACAGTGTCGCCAAAGGCGGTCTGCTGGCCCTGACACGGTCCCTGGCGCGTGAACTGGGTCCGCAGGTGCGTGTCAACGGGGTGTCTCCTGGAACGATCCTCTGGCCGGAAGACCCGGCGTGGCAAAATGACATCGAGCGCCAGCGCATCGTCAACCAGACGCTGCTCAAGCGCACCGGCGATCCCGGAGATATTGCATCGGCCGTGGAGTTTTTGCTGTGCGCACCATACGTGACCGGCCAGGTGCTGGCGGTTGACGGTGGGCGCAGCGTGGCGGTCGGGTGAAACCATGAATGACGTTGTCACAAAAACCGTGGCCTTCATCAAACCGAAGGCGGTCTACGAGTCGAACAAGCTCGCCAAGCGTTTGCGTCGCCAGGTCGGCCAGGCAATTGCCGATTTCGGCATGATCCGGGAGGGAGACAAGGTGATGGTCTGCCTCTCGGGCGGCAAGGACAGCTATGCGCTGCTTGATATCCTGCTGCATTTGCGCAGCCGGGCTCCGGTCGCCTTTGACATCGTCGCCGTCAATCTTGACCAGAAACAGCCGGGTTTTCCCGAGCACGTGCTGCCGGATTACCTGACCCGGCTGGGAGTGCCGTTCCGCATCGAAGAACAGGACACCTACAGCATCGTCAAGCGGGTAATACCCGAGGGCAAGACCATGTGTTCTTTGTGCTCGCGACTGCGCCGCGGCGTGCTGTATCGCGTCGCGCAGGAACTGGGCGCGACCAAGATCGCCCTCGGCCATCACCGGGACGATATACTCGAAACCTTTTTTCTCAACATGTTCTACGGCGGAAAGCTGAAGGCGATGCCGCCGAAGCTGGTGTCCGACGACGGACGCAACGTGGTGATCCGGCCGCTGGCCTATTGCGAGGAGCAAGATCTCGAGGCTTACGCCGAGCTGCGCCAGTTCCCGATTATTCCCTGCACGCTGTGCGGCTCGCAGGAAACGCTGAAGCGCAAGGAAGTAAAGGCCATGCTGCGCGAATGGCAAAAGAAACATCCGGGGCGGGTCGAAACCCTGCTGACCAGCATCCAGAATATCCGGCCCTCACACCTGATGGACCGGAGTCTTTTTGATTTTTCTGCTGTCCGTCCGACGGGTTCTGCGGTGGAAGGCGGCGACATCGCCTTCGATCAGGAATAGGCAAAGCCGGGACTGCGTAAATCTGTGCAGTCCCGCCGCCGACCTGGATTCTAGAAGTCGGCCTTGATGCCGTAGGCCTTGACGGCCTTGCTCCAGCGTGTGATTTCCGAGCGCATGAACTTGTCAAATTGCTCGGGGGAGGTCGGTACCGGCTCATAACCGCGGGTGCGCAGCATGTTGCCGGTTTCGCCGTTGAGCACGGCAACAACCGCTTTATTAAGGGTGGCGATTGCCGGCTTGGGCATCGCAACCGGTCCCATCAGTCCGTACCAGCCGGCGATGGTAAATCCCTTGTATCCCTGTTCCGACAGTGTCGGTACCTCGGGAAGCTGTGCAGCGCGTTTGGCGGTAGTGACTGCGAGCGCGCGCAGTTTGCCGGCCTTGATCTGCGGTATGGCGGCACCGGGTCCCGAAAACAGAGTTTGCACTTCGCCACCGACTGCAGCGGCAACCGACGGCCCTGACCCGCGATAGGGAATATGCGTCAGCTTGACCTTGGCCGTCTGGAAAAAAGCTTCCTGTGCGATATGGGCGGTGACATTGCCGGAACCGAAGTTCAGGGCCCCGGGTTTGCTTTGCGCGAGTTTGATGAAATCAGCCAGGGTATTCGCCTGCACGCTCGGATGCACGGTCATGATGTACGGCTGTTCGATCAACTGGCTGATGCCGGCGAAATCACGCGCCACGCTGAAGCTCAGTTTGGGCATCAACGCCGGGGCCACGGCGGTGGCGCCGATCTCGGCAATGACCAGGGTATAACCGTCGGGATTGGCGGTGGCGGCAATGGCGGTGCCAAGGCTGCCCTGTGCGCCGCCGCGGTTGTCGATCAGGATCTGCTGGCCGAGCTGCTTGGTGAGTGCGGGCTGCATGGTACGCGACACCAGGTCGGTTCCGCCGCCGGGCGGGAAAGGTACGATCAGTCGCAGCGGCTTGTTCGGATAATCGGCCGCATGAGCAGCGGAAAAAAAGGCGCACAGACCGAGTGCGATCAGTGCAGACAGCTTGGAACGATGACGCATGACTTCCCCCCGTTATTGTTGGTGGTATCGGGGGGACATTATCACGGCTTTGGGAGTCGGTGGGTAGTTGTAACTTCAATCACTAACTATAAATTATCTATATAAAACATATATTTATAATTTTTCTACACATAATTTCATGTTGTCAAAATTATTTTGTCATGATAGATTGTCGACCTATATTAATGCCCTCCCCTCTATACGCTAGCCATGAATTGCGCAGAACGACTGGTTGAACTGTTCGGCAGCCAGGCCGAAGTGGCCCGCCGCTTCCGCCTGGACCGTGCCGTGGTCAGCAACTGGGTCAAGTCGGGTTACGTGCCCGCGCGCTGGGCCATGGAAGTCGAGCATGTCACCGAGGGCCAGGTGCGCGCAGTAGACATACTCAATGAAGCCAATGCCAGGAAGCCGATCCGGTTGAAGTCGCGTCCGGACGGGGAAAATTTCATCGATTCGACGCTCACAGGGAGTTCCGCCATGAATTCGTTCGCCCCCACCAAACGCATAGGGTCTTTCCATCCGCCGCGCCGCACCCTGATGGGTCCGGGACCGACGGAAATCCATCCGCGCGTGCTGACCACCATGAGCCAGCCGGCCATTGGTTATCTCGATCCGGTGTTCGTTGAGATGATGGACGAGCTCAAGACTTTGCTCCGCTATGTCTACCAGACGAAAAATCCCCTGACTTTTCCGATATCCGGTCCCGGTTCCGTCGGCATGGAGTACTGCTTCGTCAACCTGGTCAAACCCGGTGACAAGGTCATCGTCTGCCGCAATGGCGTATTCGGCGGCCGGATGATCGAAAACGTCGAGCGCTGCGGCGGTATCCCGGTTGTCGTCGAAGACAAATGGGGAGAGCCGGTTGATCCGCAGAAGCTGGAAGATGCGCTGAAGAAGAATCCGGACGTGCGAGTAGTCGCCTTTGTGCATGCCGAGACCTCGACCGGCGTGCTGTCGGATGCCAAGACCCTGGTTGAAATTGCCCACAAGCACAATGCACTGACCATCGTCGACACCGTGACATCGCTGGGTGGTTCGCCGGTGCTGGTCGACGAATGGAAAATTGACGCCGCTTACTCGGCCAGCCAGAAGTGCCTGTCGTGCACGCCGGGCCTGTCGCCAGTGACGTTTTCCGAACGGGTCGTCGATTACGTCAAGTCGCGCAAAGACAAGATTCATTCCTGGTTCATGGACATGAACCTGCTGCTCGGCTATTGGGGCGAGTCCACACGCACCTATCACCACACCGCACCGACCAATTCGCTGTTCGCACTGCACGAAGCGCTGCTGCTTATCCGTGAGGAAGGCCTGGAAAATGCGTGGGCCCGTGTGCACCGTGACCACATCGCGCTGAAAGCCGGCATCGAGGCCATGGGATTGAAGTTTTTCGTCAAGGAAAACCACCAGATTCCGCAAATGAATGCAGTAGCCTGTCCTGAAGGTGTCAACGAGGCAGAGGTGCGCAAGCGCCTGCTCTCCGAGTTCAGCCTGGAAATCGGCGCCGGCCTTGGTCCCCTGGCGGGGAAAATCTGGCGCTTCGGCCTGATGGGTTATTCATGTCGCCCCGCCAACGTCATGCTGTGCCTGTCGGCACTGGGCTCGGTGCTGGACGATATGGGCTACCCCGTCCATGTGGGTGATGCCGAAGCCGCGGCTCACGGTGCCTATGCGGCCATGCATTCCGAAGAAGCGAAATCACGCAAGAAACGGGAGGCTGCCAAGGAAGCAGCCTGATCAGGCACCGTAGAACTCAATGACCGGCCGCTGACAGCGGCCGGTTTTTTTTCTGGCGTGGTGGGTCCCTGGCCCTGGTTTAAATCAGCAGGGCGGCGAGACCGAGCAGCAAGCCCATACTGACCACATCGGTTGCCGTGGTCAGAAAAATGCTCGAGGCTGTGGCCGGGTCAAATCCGAAACGTTTCAGCGTCAGCGGCACCATTGCGCCCGAAATGCCGCTGGCGACGCAACTGCCGATCAACGCTACCCAAACGACCAGGCTCAGCAGAATGGCGTGGGGATTGTTCTGGTAGGTTGCGACGATGAACATGCCCAGCGCGGCAACCAGTCCAGTGAAAGTGCCATTCAGCGCCCCCAGTGACGCTTCCTTGATAACCAGCGCACGTTCCTGGCCTGCTTTAAGTTCGCCCAGCGTCATGCCACGCAGCGTCACTGCCAGCGCCTGGCATCCGGTATTGCCGGACTGGCCGGCGAGTACTGGCAGGAATAGCGCAAGTATCACCAGGCGGTCCACGGTGTCCTGGAAGATGGCGACTACGGCACCGGCGACAAAGGCGGTGGCGAGGTTGATCTGCAGCCAGGGATGGCGAAATTTGAAGCTTGATTTCAGCGGCGTTGCCAACCGTTCCTCTTTTTCGACACCGACCAGGCTACCGACCTGGGCGGTGATTTCGAAGGCCTGTTCCTCGAACATGGTCTGACCGCGCACCAGGCCGAGCAGCTTTCCGTTTTCGTCACAGACCGGATAAGAGGGATAGTGCCGGTCCAGCACCAGTTTCATGGCGTCGGCCAGGGGGAGACCGGGCGTCAGGGAAAAAGCATTGCGCAGCATGATCGATTCCAGTACGACCTGATCGTCAGCGAACAGCAGGTCGCGCATGGTGATGATGCCCAAAAGCTTGCCGCTGGAATCCGTGATGTAACCATAGGTAATGAACGCGGTTCGTACCAGCGGACGCAATTGCTCTATGGTGTCGCGGACACGCATATCCGGGCGGAATACCGCGCGAACCGGCTCCATCATCCGGCCGATGGTGCCGTCTGGATACTGCTGGTTGGTCCGCCATTGATTGACGGTTTCCAGCGGTGCAGCATGGAGGATGCCGTCGACCAGACCCCCGGGTAGCTCGGCAATGATGTCAGCGGTCATCGCCGGATTGAGCGCCTGCAACACTTCGGCGATCCGGGTGGCCGGGTATTCCGCGAGCAGGTTTGCAGCTTCCCGCGGTGAACGGGCCTTGGCTTCCTGTAACAGTCCCTGCAGATCGAGGTTGCGCGCCGCGGGATTGACGTTCGTGTCAGTGTCCAAGTGGATTCCCCCTATTTAACATCCGGCGCTGGTGCGCCCGATGCAGAGTATAGGGGAGCGGCGGCCCGGTTGCGCGCCGAACTACAGTCCAAGCCGCTGCAGGATCGTGCTGGTCAGACCAGCCTGGTTCATGGTGTAGAAGTGCAGTCCCGGCGCACCTGCAGACAGCAGGTCGTCGCACAGCCGGGTGACTACATCAAGGCCGAAAGCACGGATGGCGGCGGTATCGTCGCCATAGCCCTCCAGTTTGCGGCGTATCCAGCGCGGGATTTCGGCGCCGCAGGCGTCCGAGAACCGTGCCAGCTGGGAAAAGCGCCCGATGGGCATGATGCCCGGAACCACCGGAATACCCAGTCCCATCGCCTCGCATTCCTCGATGAAATGGTAATAGCAGTCGGCGTTGTAAAAGTACTGGGTAATCGCCGAATCGGCGCCGGCCTCGACCTTGCGCTTGAAGTTGGCGAGATCGTCCTGAGCACTCCGGGACTGGGGGTGGTATTCGGGATAGGCTGCAACCTCGATCATGAACTGGCTGCCGAACTCCTTGCGGATGAAAGCAACCAGTTCATTGGCGTAACGGAATTCACCGGCCGCTGCCAGACCCGAAGGGAGATCTCCGCGCAGTGCTACCAGATGGGTGATGCCGTTGTCCTTGTAACGCTGCAGCATTTCGCGCACGCTGTCGCGCGTCGAGGCAACGCAGGATATGTGCGGTGCGGCGGCGAAACCCTGGTTGCGGATATCCAGCACCGTACTCAGCGTGCGGTCGCGGGTGGAGCCGCCTGCGCCGAATGTCACCGAAAAGAATTTCGGTTTCAGTTGCGCCAGTTGCTGAGTGACGGCACGCAGCTTTTCGGCACCCTCGGGCGTATTCGGCGGGAAAAACTCGAAGCTGATGGTGCGGTCAAATTTTTTCTGGGATTCCATGGTCGTCACTCGCATTCTTGGCGGAAAAATTTCGGCCCCAGATCAATAGCGGTAGTGATCCGGCTTGTACGGACCGTCGATGTTCAACTGCAGGTAGTCACACTGCTTTTCGTTGAGCGCGGTCAGTTCTACGCCCAGCTTCTTCAGGTGCAGGCGGGCAACTTTTTCATCCAGGTGCTTCGGCAGCACGTAGACCTTGTTTTCATATTTGCCGCCTTGCGTGTAGAGCTCGATCTGCGCCAGGGTCTGGTTGGTGAAGGAGTTGGACATCACGAAGGACGGGTGACCCGTGCCGCAGCCGAGGTTCACCAGACGGCCTTCGGCGAGGATGATCAAACGCTTGCCGTCAGGGAAGATCACGTGATCGACCTGGGGTTTGATGTTTTCCCATTTGTACTGCTTCAGCGATGCGATCTCGATTTCCGAATCGAAATGGCCGATGTTGCAGACGATGGAATTGTGCTTCATCCGCTTCATGTGATCGTGGGTGATCACGCCCAGGTTTCCTGTGGCGGTGACGAAAATGTCGGCCTTGTCAGCAGCGTATTCCATGGTGACCACGCGGAAGCCTTCCATCGCGGCCTGCAGTGCGCAGATCGGGTCAATCTCGGTGACCCAGACCTGTGCCGACAGCGCGCGCAGGGCCTCGGCGCTGCCTTTGCCGACATCGCCATAACCGCAGACCACGGCGATCTTGCCGGCCACCATCACATCGGTGGCGCGCTTGATGGCATCGACCAGGGATTCGCGGCAGCCGTAGAGGTTGTCGAACTTGGACTTGGTGACCGAATCGTTGACGTTGATTGCCGGGAACGGCAGGCGTTTTTCCTTTTCCATCTGGTAGAGGCGGTGCACGCCGGTGGTCGTCTCTTCGGTGACGCCACGGATATTTTTCTCGATGTTCGAGTAGTAGCCGGGTTTTTCCTTCAGGCGCTTTCTCATTGCCGCGAACAGCACCCGCTCTTCCTCGTTGGTGCCCTCAGGCGGCTGCGTCTTGTTGCGCTCGTGCTGGGCGCCCAGCGTCACCAGCAACGTAGCGTCGCCGCCGTCGTCGAGGATCATGTTCGGCGTGCCGCCGTCAGACCATTCGAGGATGCGATGGGTGTATTCCCAGTAATCTTCCAGCGTTTCGCCCTTGTAGGCGAAGACGGGGATGCCGCGGGCGGCAATCGCCGCTGCAGCGTGGTCCTGGGTCGAGAAAATGTTGCAGGATGCCCAGCGGATGTCGGCGCCGAGGTCGGCCAGCGTTTCGATCAGCACGGCGGTCTGGATGGTCATGTGCAGCGAGCCGGCGATGCGCGCGCCTTTGAGCGGCTTCTTGCCCTTGTATTCCTCGCGCAGCGCCATCAGGCCGGGCATCTCGGTCTCGGCGATGGCGATTTCCTTGCGGCCGAAGTCGGCCTGTTTGATGTCGGCGACCTTGTAATCGGCGGTTTTGGTGTTCATGGATCGATCCTTTTGATGTTAGGGCGCCGTTGTTGCCGGTGTCTTCCGAGCCTGGCCGGCAATCATCCGGTCGCAGCGCCCCTCGAAAGCACTTTTGTTCAATACAAAATAAAAACGCCCGCACCGTTTCCGGTGCGAGCGCCGTTGGTTCTTGCTGAGCCTGGCCGTAAATCGGGGAAACCCCGTCCGGTCGCAACGCTCCTCAGCAGTGCCGATTATACCTTATTTGATGCCGGCATCGGCCTTCAATGCCGGGGCCTTGTCCATGTGCTCCCAGGTGAATTCGGGCTCATCGCGACCGAAATGGCCATGGGCCGCGGTCTTGGTATAGATCGGGCGCAGCAGGTCGAGCGACTGGATGATGCCTTTCGGCCGCAGGTCGAAGTGCTTCTCGACCAGCGCGCCGATCTTGTCGTCGCTGATCTTGCCGGTACCGAAGGTGTCGACCAGTACGCTGACCGGGCGCGCCACGCCGATGGCATAGGCGACCTGCAGTTCGCACTTGGTGGCGAGTCCGGCGGCGACGATGTTCTTCGCCACGTAACGCGCTGCATAGGCGGCCGAGCGGTCGACCTTGGACGGATCCTTGCCCGAGAAGGCGCCGCCACCGTGGCGCGAGTAGCCGCCGTAGGTGTCGACGATGATCTTGCGGCCGGTGAGGCCGGTGTCGCCCTGCGGGCCGCCGATGACGAAACGGCCGGTCGGGTTGATCAGGTACTTGGTGTCCTTGGTGATCATGTTCTTCGGCAGCACCGGTTTGCACACCTGCTCGATGATCGCTTCCTCAATCTGCTTGTGGGTGACCTCTTCGCGGTGCTGGGTGGAGATCACCACGGTGTCGATGTGATGGGGTTTGCCGTCGACGTAGCGGACCGAAACCTGCGACTTGGCGTCGGGACGCGCCCACGGCAGGCGACCGTCGCGGCGCAGTTCGGCATGGCGCTCCATCAGCCGGTGCGAGTAATAAATCGGCATCGGCATCAGTTGCGGGGTTTCGTCACAGGCGTAGCCGAACATCAGGCCCTGGTCGCCGGCACCCTGGTCGAGGTCGATGCCCTTGCCTTCATCGACGCCCTGCGCGATGTCCGGTGACTGCTGGTCGTAGCACACCATCACGCCGCAGCTCTTGTAGTCGAACCCGATCTCGGAGTCGTCATAGCCGATCTGCTTGATGATCTTGCGCGCAACCTGCGCGTAATCGACACGCGCACTGGTGGTGACCTGTCCGGCCAGCACGACCAGACCGGTATGCGTCAGTGTTTCGGCGGCAACGCGGCCGTTCTTGTCCTGGGCGAGGATGGCGTCGAGGATGGCGTCGGAAATCTGGTCGGCGATCTTGTCGGGGTGACCTTCGGAGACCGACTCGGAGGTAAACAGATAATTACTCATGGCAGGGCTGTGGAATCCAAACGGGGTTGAAAGAGCCGGGTTGGCCGACAAAAAGGCCGCTAGAATAGCATATAACCCCCGATTTTTTAACGGATTTCCCCCGCCAGACCGCCATGCTGCTGACAGTAATGAAATGGTGCTCACGTATGCCCTTGGCAGTGCTGCATTTTTTCGGGACCGGCCTGGGCTGGACGGTGTATCTGTTGTCTCCCACTTATCGTCGCCGCTGCCGTGAGAACCTGCAAATCAGCGGGTTATGTGCCGACGAAGGAGCAGCCCGGCGCATGCTGCATGCTGCAGTAGCCGAGGCCGGCAAGGGCATCGCCGAACTGTGCAAAATCTGGTTCGGCGACGAAGCCGAGCTTCAACGGCTCGTAACCTGTGACGATTGGCCGGTGGTGGAAGCTGCGCAACGTACGGGCAAGGGCATCATTTTTCTGACGCCTCATATCGGCTGCTTTGATGTGTCAGCCTGGTACGGCGCACAGCGCATGCCGTTGACCGTGCTTTATCGCCCGCCGAAGCGACCGGATCTGGAGCCGTTGATGATCGCGGGTCGCCGCCGCGGAAAAATGCAACTGGCCCCGGCGACGTTGGTCGGCGTACGCCAGCTCTACAAGGCATTGCGGCGGGGTGAGGCCATCGGGGTATTGCCAGACCAGGCCCCGGGTACAGGGGAAGGTGAATGGGCGGATTTTTTCGGCCGACCCGCCTATACCATGACTTTGGTTTCGCGCCTGAAAGCCACCAGCGGCGCGGCAGTGATCATGGCGTTTGCCGAGCGCCTGCCGCAGGGGCGCGGCTACCGGCTCCATCTGACGCCGGTCGTGACAAAAGCGCTGGATCCCGCTGCCCTCAATCGTGCAATCGAAGACGTGGTGAGGCGCTGTCCGGGGCAATACCTCTGGGGATACAACCGCTACAAGGTTCCCGCGGGTGCGCAACCGCCGGCAGTGAAACAATGATGACCCGTTTCGGGCTGGCTTTGGTCTGGCTGCTGCACGGACTGCCGCTGCGCTGGCTGGCGCCACTGGGCAGGGGACTGGGTAGGCTGCTTTATGCGCTGGCCGCCGAGCGCAGGCGGGTGGTGCTGACCAACCTGAAGCTGTGCTTTCCGCAACTTGATGAGGCATCCCGCAAGGATCTGGCGCGCCGTCACTTTGCCGCATTCGGGCGCAGCCTCCTTGAGCACGGCATTCTGTGGTGGGGCAGCCGCGAGCGTGTGATGCAACTGGTCAGTATCGAGGGACTGGAGCACTGGCGTGCGGTAGGCGATCGTCCGGTCATCTGGCTGGTACCGCATTTCGTCGGCCTGGACATGGGGGCAATCAGGCTGACCGCCGAACATCCTTTTGTCGCCATGTACAGCCGCCAGAAAAATCCCGCGTTCGACGCGGTGCTGTATCAAGGACGCACCCGACTGGGTCCGGCACAGATGATTTCCCGCCAGGAAGGACTGCGGCCGGTGGCCCGGGCTATGAAGTCGGGCATGCCCTTCTATTACCTGCCCGACATGGATTACGGCGAACGCGATTCGATCTTTGTACCGTTTTTTGGGGTTTCGGCAGCCACCATCACCGGTCTTTCCCGCATTGCCGCACTGACCGGGGCAGTTGTGGTGCCTGCAGTGACCGAGCAGTTGCCGGATGATAAGGGCTATCGCCTGCGCTTTCATCCTGCGTGGAGCGATTTCCCCAGCGGCGATCTTGCTGCGGACACGCGACGCATGAACGCGTTCATCGAAGACCAGGTGCGAGCGATGCCCGAGCAGTATTACTGGTTGCACAAGCGCTTCAAGACCCGGCCGCCGGGCGAGGCGCGCATTTACTGATCGCGACATACGGATGGCGCCGATATAATCCCGCACTGCCGACATGTTTGAAAATCCCGACGCCGAAGCGCGCTGTGCGCTGCTGAAAAAAATCAAGACGATTGCCGTGGTCGGGCTGTCGCCCAATGCTGCGCGCCCCAGTCATGGCGTGTCGCGCGCGATGCAGCAGTACGGCTTCAGGGTCATCCCGGTGCATCCGGCAGCGAAGGAAATCCTCGGTGAAAAGGTCTATCCCGCGCTGAGGGACATCCCGGAGGCAGTCGACCTGGTCGACGTGTTCCGCAGCGCCGAGTTCATCGACGACGTCGTCGACGAATGCTTGGCACTGGGGCTGAAGGCGATCTGGATCCAGGAGGGCATCGTCAACCTGCCTGCGGCTCAACGTGCCGTTGACGGTGGTATGACGGTAGTGATGGATCGCTGCATATACCGCGATTACCGCGACCAGTGCCGCTGAACCCATGCCGTCCATGCCTGCTCTTGCCGAAACTTCGTTGCCCGCTGCGCAGCTCCTCGCCTTACTTCAGGGTAATGTCTCGTCGCGTGCTCGAGGGCGCCTTGCCTAGGCTGCGCTCGGCGGATGGAGGGCACGGGTTCAGGGTAAATTGTTGAAACGATGAAACTGGAATTTACGAAAATGCACGGCCTTGGCAACGACTTCGTTGTCGTTGACGCGACGCGCGGTCCGGTCAACCTGACGCCGGCGCAGTTGCGTTTCATCGCCGACCGCCATTGCGGCGTCGGCTGTGACCAGCTCCTGCTGGTTGAGCCGGCACGGGAGCCCAACACCGATTTTTTCTACCGCATATTCAATTCCGATGGCGGAGAGGTTGAACAATGCGGCAACGGCGCGCGCTGTTTCGTGCGTTTCGTGCACGAACGCGGGCTGAGCGGAAAAACCGCGATACGCGTCGGCACGCTGGGCGGGGTCATCGAGCCCAGGCTCGAAGCCGACGGACAGGTCACGGTGAACATGGGGGTTCCCCGGTTCGAACCGGCCATGGTTCCCTTCGATGCGCCGGCGGCATCGCCCTTGTACGATTTGCGCATCGCAAATAAATCAATAAAAATCAATGTTTTATCGATGGGAAATCCGCACGCGGTACAGGTGGTCGACGATATCGATACTGCACCGGTAGCCGAAGAGGGGCCCTTGATCGAGGCGCATCCGCGATTCCCGCAGCGGGTGAATGCGGGTTTCATGCAGGTCGTCGATCGTGCGCGCATACGCCTGCGGGTATACGAGCGTGGTGCCGGCGAGACGCTGTCGTGCGGAACGGGAGCCTGCGCTGCAGCGGTTGCCGGCAACCTGCGCGGATTGCTTGATCAGCGGGTCACGGTTTCGACGCGCGGCGGCGACCTCGTTATAGTATGGTCAGGGAAGGGCGCACCGGTCATGATGACCGGGCCCGCGGTAACTGTTTACACCGGTGTTGTTACGTTGCCGCAGTGAAGGACTTTATGTCAGGAAAACAAGGAAGACCCGCCGATGAAGCCCGATGACGTTGCAGCATATCTCAAGGACCATCCGGAGTTTTTCGAGCAGTATGCGGAGATTGTTGCCGACGTGTTCATTCCTCACCCGCACGGCGGGAGGGCGATATCGATCAGCGAGCGCCAGATACTGACGCTGCGGGAACGCGGCAAACAGCTCGAAAGCAAACTGGGCGAACTGATCCAGTTCGGCGAAGAAAACGATGTCATCGGCGAGAAAGTTCACCGCCTGACCCTGGCACTGATTGCCGCCAGGGACCTGGCGGCGCTGATGCATGTCGCCGGGTTCAATCTGCGTGAGGACTTTTCGGTTCCCCATGTGGCGCTGCGCGTATGGCACCCTGAGGCTGCGGGCGACGAGCCGGAATTTTCCGCCAGCGAGGCCACTCGTTCATTTGCCTCGGGCCTGCTCCATCCCCATTGCGGTCCGCTGGCGATGGCAGATACCGCGGAGTTTTTTGGCGAGGCGGCGCCGCTGCTCAAGTCCTGGGCCTACGTGCCGTTGCGTGGTCGTGAAACTTTCGGGCTGCTGGCACTGGCCAGCGAGGATCCGCAGCGGTTTTATCCGGAGATGGGCACCCTGTATCTGACACGTATCGGTGAAGTGGCGGCCGCATGCCTGCTTCGTCATCTCGATCCCGGGTAAATTCGCCCCGGCGGGCGGCGGGGCCTGATACATCCGCGACGGCGGTTCCGGCGGAGGCCCAGCGATTAATCGAAGAGTATGTTGCGCATCTCGGCCATGAGCGGCGCCTGGCAGCGCATACCCTGAAAAACTACCGGCGCGATATCGAAACGCTGGCCATCCTGGCGGGGTCCGTGCCATTTGCCCGGTTGCGCGCGCCGGACGTCAGGCGTTTCATCGCGCAACTCCACGGCAAGGGGCTTGATGGCCGCAGCCTGGCACGCATGCTCTCGGCGTGGCGCGGTTTCTACCGGTATCTGGCCCGTGATCATGATTGCAATCACAATCCCTGCATGGGTATCCGTGCCCCCAAAAGCGCGAAACGCCTGCCCCAGGCGCTTTCTCCCGACGAGATGCGGCAACTGGTTGAAATCGATCACGGCGACAGTCTGGCCACTCGCGATCGCGCCATATTGGAACTTTTTTATTCTTCGGGATTGCGCCTCGCAGAATTGGCGGGATTGGCACCCAAGGACGTGAATTTCGCTGATGCCACGGTGAGGGTCACCGGCAAGGGCAGCAAAACCCGCGTCGTGCCGGTCGGCAGTCATGCGCTGACCGCATTGCGCCGATGGCTTGCCGAACGTGAAGCCATCCGGCAGGTCGACGCCGATGCGCTGTTTGTCGGAGCGCAGGGCAGAAGACTGGGGCCGCGTGCGATCCAGGGCTGTGTACGCAGGCGCGCCTTGCAGCAGGGTATCGCCGCCAGGGTGCATCCGCACATGTTGCGGCATTCATTTGCGTCGCATGTGCTGCAATCGAGCAGCGACCTGCGCGCGGTACAGGAAATGCTGGGCCATTCGAGCATCTCGACGACGCAGGTTTATACCCAGCTGGATTTTCAGCATCTGGCCAAAATCTATGACGCCGCGCATCCGCGCGCGCGACGTAAAGACAAATAAGGATCAGGGAGGATCATTGATGGGCATGCCGGATTTCCAGGTGACCGGCACGGGCAGGGTCACCATTTTTCTGCTGCACGGCATCTACGGGTCCAAGGAATACTGGCGTTACCAGACCGAACGCCTGATCGCACGCGGCTACCGCGTCGTCGCGTGGGATGCGCCGGGTTACGGGCTGTCGCCGCTGCCCGCGAATTTCGGTTTCGAGCAGGTCGCCGCGGCCGGTGTGGAATTGATCCGCGCGCAGGGCACGGAGCGCAACGTGGTGCACGGCCACAGCATGGGCGGGCAGATTTCGTCACGCATCCGGCTGCAGGCGCCAGAGCTTGTGCACGGTGTGGTGATCTCCTCGACCATCGGTTATTTCGGCAACCGCACCAAGGAAGAGCAGGAAGAGTTCGTGCGCAAACGCACCGCGCCGCCGCCGCCCGGCACCGACCCGGTGACGGTGAACCGCATGGTTGTCGATTCGATGCTGGGCCCGGAGTCAAAAGGCCACGAGGTCGACCTGGTGCGGCAGTGGGCCTCACTGACACCACCCGATACGGTCAAGGCGGCGGTAAAGGCGGTGCAGACCTTTCCCGAAGCCGATGCCGTGGCGGGATTCAAGTCGATCAACGTGCCCACGCTGCTGGTCGCAGGTGAAGTCGACCAGGTTGGTCATCCCGCGGGCATGCGGCGCGTTGCCGACATGATTCCGGGCTGCGCTTTCAGCACGGTTCCCGGCGCAGGCCATTATCCCTGGGCGGAGAATCCGGAATCCTTCAACGCGCATTATTTCCGGTTCCTCGATCAGCATTTTCCGGCGCGTTCCTGAGCGCGCGTTTCCCGCCATGCACAAGCTTGTGTTGAAGTCCGGACGAGAGAAATCGCTGAAGCGCCGGCATCCCTGGATATTTTCCGGCGCAATCGCCAGGGTCGAGGGCAAGCCGCAGCCCGGCGACAGCGTCGCCGTGCATGCGGCCGACGGCGCCTTCCTCGCGGTCGCTGCGTACAGCCCGGAATCGCAGATCCGTGCCCGCGTCTGGTCATGGACTGCGGGGGATATTGATGCCGCTTTTTTTGCGCAGCGTGTGGCGCGCGCTGCTGCTGCACGCAGCGCTTCCGTGGACGACAGCGTGCGCCTCGTGCACGGTGAATCCGACGGCCTGCCCGGAGTCGTCGCCGACCGTTATGGCGATACCGTGGTCGTTCAGTTGCTGAGCGCCGGCGCCGAACGCTGGCGCGGCGCGATCGCCGACGCTCTGGCAGCGCTATCCGGCGTTTCGCGCGTCATCGAGCGTTCAGATGCCGACGTCCGCGAACTCGAAGGATTGCCTGCGCAGTCCGGTTTGCTGCGTGGAGAACCGGCGACGGAACCTCTCGTCGTACGAGAGCATGCCCTCGAGTTCGTGGTAGACACTGTGCAGGGCCACAAGACCGGCTTCTACCTCGACCAGCGTGACAACCGGTTGCTGCTGCGCGGACTTGCCAAAGGCAGGGCCGTGCTCGACTGTTTCTGCTACAGCGGCGGCTTTGCGCTCAACGCGCTTGCCGGTGGTGCGAAAGCCGTGACCGCCATCGACAGCTCGGGCCCGGCGCTGGCGGCGGCGCAGGCCAACGCGCTACGCAATCAATTGCCCGCGGCGGAATGGCTGGAGACCGATGTGTTCCAGGCGCTGCGCAAGTTCCGTGACGGCGGCCGCAAGTTCGACCTGATCGTGCTCGACCCGCCGAAATTCGCGCCGACCGCTGCCCATGCAGAGAAGGCCGCGCGCGCCTACAAGGACATCAACCTGCTCGGCTTCAAGCTCCTTAATCCCGGCGGCACGCTGATGACCTATTCCTGCTCCGGCGGTGTCAGCGCAGACCTGTTACAGAAAATCGTCGCCGGCGCGGCGCTTGATGCCGGAGCCGATGCGCGCATCGAGCGCTGGCTGCATGCCTCTGCGGATCATCCGGTGACGATGAATTTTCCGGAAGGGGAATACCTGAAGGGGTTGCTGTTACGCGTCAGTGCTTGACCGGGGGTACGTTGTCGATCCCACCCTCATGCCAGGGATGGCATTTGGAAAGACGCCGCAGTGTCAGCCAGCTGCCTTTGAGGGCACCGTGGATATCAATGGCTTCGCGGGCATAGGCCGAGCAGGTCGGCAGAAAACGGCATTGCGTGCCGAAAAACGGCGACAGCAGCAGCCGGTAAGCATCAATTAGCGCGATCAGCACGGTTTTCATGTCCGGGGCAGTATAGCGTGCAGCCAGTGGCGGTGCGTTGCGCATTGGCCGGTCCTCTGGTCTAATCGCGGCCGGATATTTTCCGGCAGCGGGCGAGGCGCAACATGTTTGCAGTCCGGCAGGTCGTGCACGGTTACGAGGGCACCGAGGTGCTGCGCGTGTCGTCGTGGTCGGCCGGGCAGGGCTCGCACTGGCTGCTGCTCGGGCCCTCGGGCAGCGGTAAAACCACGCTGCTGCACATTCTCGCCGGCATCCTGCGCCCTACATCAGGCGGGGTGCAGGTGGCGGATCAGGAGCTCACGGCGCTGGCGGCTTCCGCGCTGGATCGCTTCCGCGGCCGCAATGTCGGCATCGTGCTGCAGCGCCTGCACTTGCTGCCCAGCCTGACGGTCGCGCAGAATGTCGCACTGGCGCAGTATCTCGCCGGCGTGCCGCAGGATGCGGCCCGTGTCAGCGAAGTACTGCACAGCCTCGACCTCGCCGACAAGGCGCAGGCTTTTCCGCATGCGTTGTCGCACGGGCAGGCGCAGCGTGTCGCGATTGCGCGCGCCGTGGTCAACCGGCCGCGCATCCTGCTTGCTGACGAGCCGACGTCGAACCTCGACGATGCGCGCTGCCTGCAGGCCCTTGATCTGCTGGTCACGCAGGCGCAGGCCTGCAACGCGACGCTGGTGATCGCGACGCATGACCAGCGCATCAAGGCGCGCATCCCCAACCAGCATGTGCTCGGCGCTGCGGCGCCTTCATCGTCATGAACCTCGCCAAGCTTATCTTCGCCTACCTGCGCGCGCGTGCTTTGAATACGGTTTTGCACATCGTGCTGCTCGGGCTCGGCATCGGCACCATCACGCTGCTGCTGCTCGCGACCGAGCAGCTCGACCAGCGCATGCGCCGCGATGCCCAGAACATCGACCTCGTGGTCGGCGCCAAGGGCAGCCCGATGCAGATCATCCTCTCGGCGATCTATCACCTCGACGTGCCCACGGGGAACATCGCCTACACGCAGGCAAAGGAAATCGCTGCGCACCGCGCGGTGAAGAAAACCATTCCGCTGGCGCTGGGCGACAGCTACCGGGGCTTCCGCATTGCCGGGACCACGCACGACTATGTCGCGCATTACGGCGCGAAACTCTCAACGGGTGCGCTGTGGCAGCGCCCGCTCGAGGCCGTGCTCGGTGCCACGGTCGCCGAGCAGACGGGTCATGGCGTGGGCGCGAAGTTTGCCGGCGCACACGGCATGGGCGACGGCGGCGATGCGCATGAGGGCGCGGATTACGTGGTCACCGGTGTGCTCGCCCCCAGCGGCACGGTCCTCGACCGTCTGGTGCTGACTTCGGTGGAAAGTGTGTGGGCTGTGCATGCGCAGCACCAGGGCGTGCATGACGTGGCGACTGCTGCAGAGCGCATGAAGGACGAGGAAAAGGAATACACGGCGCTGCTGATCCAGTATGCAAGCCCGCTCGCCACAGCCATCCTGCCGCGCTACGTGAACAACAACAGCGACATGCAGGCCGCGTCCCCGGTGCTGGAGACCGCGCGGCTGTTCAGCATCATCGGCGTAGGCGTGGACGTGCTGCGCGGCTTTGCGCTGGTGCTGGTGTTCAGTGCCGGGCTTTCGGTGTTCATCGCGCTCTACGGCGCGCTCAAGGAGCGGCGCTACGACCTCGCGATCATGCGCACGCTGGGGGCGTCGCCGGGCCGGCTGATGGCGCTGATGCTCGGTGAGGGCGTGTTGCTGGCGGGTGCCGGCGGCGTGCTCGGGCTTGCGCTCGGGCATGCCTTTGCGCAGCTGGTCGGCGTGGCCCTGAAAACCGCGCGCCAGGTCGAAATCACGGGACTGACCTGGCTACCGGAGGAACTGCTGCTGCTGGTGATGGCGCTGGTGGTGGGCGCCATTGCCGCACTGCTGCCGGCTTGGCGTGCCTACCGCACGGACATCGCGGGAACGCTGGCGCGCGGCTGAGGTCTGTGCCAGATCAACTTCAAACCGGAGGACACTCGATGAGGTTCATGCATAACATGCTGGTGGCGGTGTTGTTGGCGGCGGTGCCGGCGACGGTGGCGATCGCAGCGGACAAGGCGCATGGCGCCGCGGAAGTGAAAAAGGACATTGCCAATCACCGCGCGATGGCTGAGGCGCATCTCAACGCCGCGAAGTGCTTCGAATCGGGCAAACCGGAGAAGGAGTGCCACGAACAATTGCGCAAGGATTGCAAAGGCCTCGCAATCGGCAAATACTGCGGTATGCAGCACCGGCATTGAAACAGTTGGTCTACCGCGGTCGGGTGGCAAATTGTATTTAAATCATTGATTTAATTAATATTTTATGAAAATCACAGTGGGTGTGTTGTTGTTGCTGAGCAGCCTGTCGGTGCTTGCACAAGGAGTGCCGGGCCAGTCCAATGAACTGATGCGGCGGCCCATGGATGCCGAACCTGACCTGCCGCCGTCGCCCTACGCAGGCAAGCCGCTGCCGGAACTGAAGGGCGTGGTGTCCTGGAAAACCCTGGCCGACGTGAAGGTCGTGAAGCAGAAAGACCGCTATGCGCCCGAGTTCAGCAAGAGCGTAACCACGCTCGACAAGAAGGAAGTCAAAGTGCAGGGCTTCATGATGCCGCTGGAGATGGGCGACAAACAGAAGCGGTTCCTGCTGGTGGCGTTGCCGCCGACCTGCTCGTTCTGCCTGCCTGGCGGTCCCGAGCAGATCGTCGAGGTGCAGACCAAGGCACCGGTCAAATACGGCTTCGAGCCCATCGTCGTGTCGGGCCGTTTCGCCGTGCTGCAGGATGATGCGATGGGCCTGTATTACCGCATGACCAACGCCGTCGCGATCGGCAAATAAAAAAACCGGCAGTGGATTTTCCGACCCACCTGCGATTCCTGCTGCGCGTGCGCTGGCTGCGCGCGGCCCTGGTCGCGCTGCTTCTGGTTGCGCAGCATGATGCGCTGACCCACGCGCTGTTCCATGCCGGTCGGTCGACATATGCTGCGGCTGACGGCGTGGCGCACGATGACCACGCTGCACGATCTGGCACTGCGGCTGAGCATGACCACACCCCCGTCAACGCGGCAGCCGAGCGCTGCACGTTCGATCTCGCATACAGCCAGGTGCTGGGCGGCGTGCATACCGGTGCCACGGTCGACGCGCCTGCGTCGGCCTGCCACGCGCTTCCGATAGCCGAACTGCGGGTGCCGCGTGGCGATGCCTTCGTCGTTCCCTACGACAGCCGCGGCCCCCCCGCGTCCTCCTGACGTTCCGCCGGGCTGACCGGCGTCTTCATACATTTCGTTAATTCCAGGCGGCGCGCCAAGTGCGTTCGCGCCCTCACGTTATTTGGAGATCGTCATGAGACGTAATCGTTTTATGCTCGCCGTCATGGCCGTCGCGGTGCATGCCGCGGCCGCACAGGCACAGGTGAACAACCGTAATTCCGCAACACCTGCAGTGACCTTGCCCGAGGTGATGGTCACCGGAAATCCGTTGGGCAGCGAACTGTTTGAACTCTCGGCGCCGGTTTCGGTGCTGCGCGGGCAGGATTTATTTCTGCAACGCAAATCCACGCTGGGCGACACGCTGGACGGGTTGCCCGGCATCAGCGCCACGGGCTTCGGCCCTAATGCCAGCCGCCCGGTGATCCGCGGCCTCGAAGGCGACCGCATCCGTATTCTGCAAAACGGCGCAGGCATGCACGACGCCTCGTCGCTGAGTTTTGACCACGCAGTCAGCATTGATCCTCTGGTAATCGAGCGTGCCGAGGTGGTGCGAGGACCCGCAGCGTTGTTCTACGGCGGCAGCGCGGTCGGCGGCGTGGTTAATGTCATCGACAACCGCATTCCACAGTATCCGTTGGACGGTGTGAGCGGCCGCGCCGAAACGCGATTCGGCGGGCCGGATCGCGAAAAGGCAACAGGCCTGGTGTTCGAGGCCGGGAACGGCGGCCTGGTCCTGCATGCCGATGTCCATGTACGCGACACCGATGATCTGCGCATCAAGGGTTATGCGCGCTCGGCGCGGCTGCGTGCCGCCGATCCGCAGCCGATCGAGACGCAGGGCGCCTTGGCCAACAGCGCCGCGAAGTCGGACGGCGGCGCGGTCGGGCTGTCGCACACCTGGGCCAATGGCTATATCGGCATTTCGCGGTCGGGGTTCAACAGCTATTACGGTGTCGTGGCCGAGCCCGAGGTCACCATCGACATGCAAAGCAGCCGCTGGGATGTCGCTGGTGAAATGCGTGAACTAGGCAAGGTCATCAAATCGGTGAAGTTCAAGGCCAACTCTACTGACTACAAGCATGTCGAGCTGGATGCCGGTGCGCCGGCCACGCGTTTCCGCAACAAGGGCAAATACCTGCACTTCGAGGCTACCCACGGCAAACTCGGGCCGCTGCAGGGCGCCGTAGGCCTGCAGTACACGGATTTTGATTTTTCAGCGCTGGGCGCCGAGGCCTTTGTGCCGGTGACCAATACCAATGTGAAGTCCGGCTTTTTCTTCGAGGAACTGCCGCTGGGCCGGCTGAAGCTGACTTTCGGCGGACGGCATGAACGCACCGAAGTCAGCAGCCTGGGCGGAGGCATAGTGCCCTTCGGTGCGGTGGATCCGCGTTTCGATCCGGCGCAGACGCGCAGCTTCAGCGGCAACAGCGGCGCGCTGGGCGCGGTATTCAGCTTCACCCCGGGGCTGGCGGTGGCGGTCAACGGCGCTTACACCGAACGCGCGCCGACCTATTACGAGCTGTTCGCCAACGGCCCGCATGCGGCGACCGGCGTCTACGAACTGGGCAATCCGGCGTTCACAAAAGAGAAATCGAAGGCCCTGGATGTTTCATTGCGCATGAAGTCCGGCAAACATTCGGGGAGCATCAGCGTGTTTCAAAACCGCTTCGACAACTTCATCACGCTGTTCAATACCGGCAACACCCGCGGTGCCGATGGCGAACTCAATCCACCCGATGCCGGCGACGGCACTTCCCTGAACACCGGCGAGGAAATCCTGCAGGAATTCGCCTACCGCGCGGTGCCGGCACGCCTCCGCGGAGTTGAAGGCGAGGGACGTTTCCGTGTCATGGATCGCGGCGGCACCCTCGATCTGCTGGTGAGCGCTTCCCATGTGCGCGCCAGTGATCGCAGCACCGGGCAGCCGCTGCCGCGCATTGCCCCGTGGCGTTACGGCATCGGCTTCGAATACCGGCAGAATCGGCTGGGGGCGCGGGTCGATGCAGCGTTCTTTGCTGACCAGGATCGCGTCGCCGCCGGGGAATTGCCAACTGACGGTTACACGATGCTCAACGCTGCGGTGACCTACCGGCTTCCCGCAGCGGGCATGCGGCTGGAGGCTTTTCTGCGCGGCGTGAACCTGCTCGATGAGGAGGCGCGCAACCATGTGTCTTTCCTCAAGGACATTGCGCCGCTGGGCCGGCGCAGCGCGCAGATCGGCGTGCGCGGGCAGTTCTGAGTCATGCAAACGGCCGCGGCAATCCCGCGGCCGTTTGTGACGGTGCCGCGTTCTGCCGGATAATGCATGCACATATTGCTGGCGGCACCAATGGCCACGAACAAAACCATGCGCATCGGCAGCGCAGCTTTTCTGACACCGCAACGACTGCTGGCAGTTTGCCTGCTGGCCAGCATCCTCGTGCATGTCGGTGTGTTGGTATGGCTGCCGGGCTGGCAACGCTGGATGGACAAAGCATCGGCGCCAGTACTGGATGTGGTGCTGGTGGCGCAGCCGCAGCAGGTTGTCGCTGCCGAACCTGCCCCGCCGGTCAAACCTGCAGTTCCGCACAAAGTTATTGCCCGCAAGCAGGAACCAAGACTCGTGGAGGTTGCGCCGCAACCGGTTGTGCCGGCGCCTGTTGTTGCCGAATCGGCACCGGTGCCCGTTTCGTCCGCGACTGCAGCCCCGCGCGCAGCCGTCGAGACCAAAGCACCACCTGCACCCGTGGTAGCGCCGGCTACGCCACCGCAGTTCAATGCGGCGTACCTGAGAAATCCCGCGCCGGTGTATCCGGCCGTCGCGCGCCGCAGCGGCGATCAAGGCACGGTGATGCTGAAGGTGCTGGTCAATCCACAGGGCGCTCCGGTGCGGGTGGAACTCGAGCAGTCCAGTGGTTCGAAGCCGCTCGACAGCGCCGCGCTCGATGCCGTGAAAGGCTGGCGTTTCGTGCCGGCGCGGCGCGGTGAGCGCAATATCGAGGACTGGGTGCGGGTACCTATCGTGTTCAGGCTGGAAGGTGCTTCATGAAAACCAACAGCTTGACGCTCCTGCGCCGGGGTCCGTAACATCGCGTCCATGGGAATCCACGCAAAACGCCGTTTCATCGCGGGC
>Ga0222714_10001605_pt1 | contig 25343 bp, 35 predicted proteins | sample C33_3DmetaG_FD_165048 | JGI IMG/M metagenome (GOLD analysis project Ga0222714, IMG submission 165048) | Estuarine water microbial communities from San Francisco Bay, California, United States - C33_3D | ecosystem: Environmental > Aquatic > Marine > Unclassified | place: USA: California...
GAGTTTTCGCCAGACCAGAAAGTTGCGCAGATAGACCGGCAGGAATCGCAGCTGCGTCACAAGATCTGTACGAGCAAGCCGGTCTGGATCTGCTCAGTCACGCAGGTCCCGGCCGGTGAGTTTCAAAAACACGTCCTCGAGATTCGCTGGTCGCTTCAGGTAGCGCAAACCCTGGAACTGTTCAGCGGCAGCGATGACCGGTGACGCATCGTCACAGTACACGAAGGCGGTATCGCCGACGAGTTCCAACCGCCTGCAGCATTGCTGGACTGCGGCATGCGAAGCCCAGTCGGCCACCCGGTCGCCGCTGACTTCGACCACTTGCGGTTCGATCTGATCACGCACCAGTTGCTCCGGGGTATCCAGTGCGATGCGTTGTCCGTGATCAATGATGGCAAGACGCGAGCACAAACGCTGCGCCTCCTCCATGAAGTGCGTGGTCAGCACGATCGTCTTGCCGGCCGCCAGCAAATTGCGCAGTCGCTCCCAGATCAGGTGACGCGCCTGCGGATCAAGACCGGTCGTCGGTTCGTCCAGAAACAGCAGATCCGGATCGTTGACCAGGGCGCGCGCCAGCGCGAGTCGACGGCGCATGCCACCCGAGAGTTGATCCACCCGAGCCTCGGCGCGCTGCGACAGGCCCGCAAACTCCAAAAGCGCTGGCAAACGCTCGCGTATCTGATCGCCCGGCAGACCAAAGTAGCGCGCGTATACAACGAGATTCTCGGCGACCGTAAAATCCGGGTCGAGCGCATCCGCCTGCGGCACCACGCCGACCCGAAGGCGAGCAGTCTGCGCCTGCGCTGGAATCGAATGCCCGAGCAGCGAGATCTCGCCTGCATCCGGCATCATCAAGCCGAGCAACAGTTTCAGCGTCGTGCTCTTGCCGGCCCCATTTGGACCCAAAAGGCCGAAACACTCGCCTTGCCGGACCGCGAACGACAAGCCGTCGACCGCGGTCGCGTCACCAAAGCGCTTGACCAGCGAGCGCACGTCAAGCACCGTTCGCGCAGACTCAGGCGTGGGCATGCGAATGCCTGGCAGGCGTTCGAGTGATTCGTGGCGGGACATTCGGCATTCGGCAACGATGCGCTGTGACGACGGTCCTTCAAGACAAACGGGCGGCATGCCCGGGTAGGCACGACGCCCGTCGTCTACCCGCTCGCTGGCGGGCCAGTCAGCTCTCAGGCAGCTGCCGTATCGGCGCCAGCCTCTTCGACGATCTCGGGGCGATCCATCAGTTCGATCAGCGCCATCGGTGCATTGTCACCGACGCGAAAGCCAAACTTCAGGATGCGCAGGTAACCGCCGTTGCGATTCGCGTAGCGCGGTCCGAGCTCGTTAAAGATCTTGACGACCATTTCACGGTCGCGCAAGCGATCGAACGCAAGCCGGCGATTTGCCAGCGAGGGTTTCTTGCCGAGAGTGATGATCGGCTCGACAACCCGGCGCAATTCCTTCGCCTTGGGAAGCGTGGTTTTGATGGCCTCGTGCCGAAGCAGCGAGTTGCACATGTTACGCAGCATCGCTTCGCGATGGCTGCTGGTGCGGTTCAGTTTACGGAGTCCGTGACGATGACGCATGGTTCAGTCCTCGTGCCTTCAATGCGTTGTGCGGTCAGGGGCGCTCGAGTCCGGCCGGCGGCCAGCTCTCGAGAGTCATGCCCAGCGTAAGTCCGCGCGACGCAAGCACTTCCTTGATTTCGTTCAGCGATTTGCGACCCAGGTTAGGGGTCTTGAGCAGCTCGTTCTCGGTGCGCTGGATCAGATCACCGATATAGAAGATGTTCTCGGCCTTCAGGCAGTTCGCGGAGCGAACCGTGAGTTCGAGATCATCAACCGGACGCAGCAGAATCGGATCGACCTGCGGGCCACCGCGCACCCCGGCCAATGGCTCACCCACGCCGTCCACACCACCTTCGAGCGCGGCGAAGACCGACAACTGCTCGACCAGGATGCGAGCCGACTGGCGGACCGTCTCTTCCGGAGCGATGACACCATTGGTCTCGACATCGACGACCAGCCGATCGAGGTCGGTACGCTGCTCGACGCGAGCACTTTCGACCGCGTAGCTGACGCGACGAACCGGCGAAAACGATGCATCGAGCACGATCCGACCGATGGTCTTGCTCGCCTCGCCAAGGTTGCGCACGGTGCCCGGAACGTATCCGCGCCCACGCTCGACCTTGATCTGCATTTCAATGCGGCCACCCTCGGTAAGGGTTGCGATCTGATGCTCGGGGTTGACCACTTCGACGTCGTGAGGCGTGTCGATATCAGCTGCGGTAACCGGACCAGCACCTTCCTTGACAAGCGTCAGGAAGACTTCGTCACGGTTGTGCATCTTGAACACAACACCCTTGAGATTCAACAACAGGTCGACGACATCCTCACGAACACCATCGATGGTCGAGTACTCATGAACGACACCCGAAATCTGGACTTCGGTCGGCGCATAGCCAACCATCGAAGACAGCAGCACCCGGCGCAGCGCATTGCCCAACGTGTGACCATAGCCGCGTTCGAACGGTTCCATCACAACGCGAGCGTGCGACGGCCCGAGCTGTTCGACCTCGACGATTCGCGGCTTCAACATGGCAGTCTGCATAGAGGGATCCCTTTGATTAGCGCGAGTACAACTCGACGATCAGGCTCTCGTTGATGTCCTGCGACAGGTCTGCGCGATCAGGAACCGACTTGAAGATGCCTTCGAGTTTGGTGGTATCGACCGAGACCCAGCCGGGCAGTCCGCCCTGATCAGCCAAGCTCATTGATTCCTGAATTCGGGCCTGCTTCTTGGAGGCTTCACGCACGGCGACAACGTCGCTGGGCTTGACCATCGCGGACGGAATGTTGACCGTCTTGCCGTTGAGCACGATCGACTTGTGGCTGACGAGCTGACGGGCTTCGGCACGGGTGGAGCCAAACCCCATCCGATAGACGACGTTGTCGAGACGCGACTCGAGCAACTGAAGCAGATTTTCGCCGGTGTTGCCACGACGACGCACTGCCTCTGCGTAGTAGCGGCGAAATTGCCGCTCAAGAATGCCATACATCCGCTTGACCTTTTGCTTTTCGCGCAATTGCAAGCCGAAATCCGAGGTACGAGCCCCGGAGGTACGGCCGTGCTGGCCAGGCTTGCTGTCAAGCTTGCATTTGGAGTCGAGGCCGCGGCGGGCGCTCTTCAGAAACAGGTCCGTGCCTTCGCGGCGGGACAGTTTCGCCTTCGGTCCGGTGTAACGTGCCACTATGGTTCCTTAGTTGTTACGCAGGCGAACCCGGTAGTTCGCTTCGCGGTTAGTCTGCTCTTTGGCGCGATCCCGTGGCGGTAAGCAATCCGCGGGCGGCAGACGGTGGTCTTGCGTGCCCGGATGCTTGTGCTGCGCGGAAATTCCACACAGCACGGGCCGCCGGGCGACGGCCCAGAAAACTTGCTTCAGATCCGACGACGCTTCGGCGGACGGCAGCCGTTGTGCGGGATCGGCGTGACGTCCTGAATCTGCAGGATCTTGATGCCAAGGGCGTTCAGGGCGCGAACCGAGGACTCGCGACCCGGGCCCGGGCCACGGATCTGGACTTCCAGGTTCTTGATGCCGCATTCCTGCGCTGCGCGACCAGCAGTCTCGGCTGCGACCTGCGCCGCAAACGGAGTCGATTTGCGCGAACCCTTGAAGCCGGCACCACCCGATGATGCCCAGGACAACGCGTTGCCTTGGCGATCGGTGATCGTGATGATGGTGTTGTTGAACGACGCGTGCACGTGCGCGATGCCGTCCGACACATTTTTCTTGGACTTCTTACGAGCCCGGGATGCTGCAGCAGCAGCAGCCGACGACTGACCCTTAGTTGCCATGTCTAATTAGCCTCCAATTACTTCTTGAGCGCGATACCGGCTTTGCGCGGTCCCTTGCGGGTGCGGGCGTTGGTGCGCGTACGCTGACCGCGAACCGGCAGACCACGGCGATGACGCATACCGCGATAGCAGCCAAGATCCATCAGGCGCTTGATCGACATCGACACTTCACGTCGCAGGTCGCCCTCAACGGTGAAGCGCGATAGTTGCTCGCGAATGCGCTCGAGTTCCGCGTCGTTCAGGTCTTTGACCTTCTTCGAGTAAGCGACACCAGCGGCGTCACAAATCTCTCGGGCGCGGGTACGACCGATTCCATAGATGGCCGTCAGACCGATTTCGGTGTGCTGACGGTCGGGAATGTTGATTCCGGCGATACGTGCCATGTTTGACCTCTCAACCCTGCCGCTGCTTGTGACGCGGATCGGCGCAGATCACTCGGACCACGCCATTGCGCTTAATCACCTTGCACTTGCGGCACATTTTCTTAACCGATGCCATTACTTTCATCGTTCACCTCGAGCCTGCTTGATTCCAACCGGCCTTACTTGGCCCTGAACACGATCCGCGCCCGCGAAAGATCGTAGGGCGTCAATTCAACCGTAACCTTGTCACCCGGCAGGATGCGGATGTAGTGCATCCGCATCTTTCCGGAAATGTGACCGAGCACGACATGTCCGTTCTCCAGCTTGACGCGAAATGTCGCGTTGGGAAGGTTTTCGATGACCTCCCCCTGCACCTGGATTACGTCTTCCTTGCTCATCTCCCTGACTCAATACGCTCTCACCTTTAGTGGTTTGGCTTGCGCCGTGTTGGCTCAAACCCCCAACCCCTTCGATCCAGCCTTCTTGAGCAGACTTTCGTACTGATGCGACATCACGTAGGCCTGGACCTGGGACATGAAGTCCATGGTCACGACAACGATGATCAGTAGTGACGTCCCGCCGAAGTAGAACGGGACGTTCCACTTCAGCACCAGGAATTCTGGCAACAGACACACCAGGGTGATGTACACCGCCCCGGCCATTGTCAGTCGCATCAAAATCTTGTCGATGTAGCGTGCCGTTTGCTCGCCGGGACGAATACCCGGAACGAACGCCCCGCTTTTCTTCAAATTCTCAGACGTGTCCCTGCTGTTGAACACGAGCGCCGTGTAAAAGAAGCAGAAGAACACGATCGCCGCTGCGTACAGCAGGATGTAAACCGGCTGCCCCGGAGACAGTGTTGCTGCGACATCCTTGAGCACTCGCACGACCGGATTGGTCGAGTCGCCGGACGTGAACCACTGCGCGAGCGTTGCCGGGAACAAAATAATCGACGACGCGAAAATCGGCGGAATCACGCCAGACATGTTCAGCTTGAGCGGCAGATGCGACGACTGACCACCGTAGACCCGATTTCCAACCTGACGCTTGGCGTAGTTGACGACCAGCTTGCGTTGTCCACGCTCGACGAACACCACCGCTGCGGTCACCAGCAAGACCAGCACGACGATGAACAGACCAACCAGTGCGCTCATTGACCCGGTGCGAATCAGCTCACCCATCCCACCAAGCGCGCTGGGAAGACCTGCTGCGATACCGGCAAAAATGATGATCGAAATACCGTTCCCAAGACCACGCTCGGTGATCTGCTCGCCAAGCCACATCAGGAACATCGTTCCGGTGACCAGGGACACTGCCGCGGTGAAGCGAAACTGCACACCCGGATCAATCACCAGCCCGGGCTGCGACTCGAGAGCCACCGCGATACCCACCGCTTGAAACGTGGCCAAACCCGCAGTGAACCAACGGGTGTACTTCGTGATGGTCCGCCGCCCAGCCTCGCCTTCCTTCTTCAGCGCCTCAAGCTGCGGCACCACCACCGTCATCAGCTGCATGATGATCGATGCCGAAATGTACGGCATGATCCCCAACGCGAAGACAGTGAATCGGCTAAGCGCACCGCCGGAGAACATGTTGAACATGCCCAGGATGCCGCCTTGCTGACCCTTGAAAAGTTCCGCGAGTTGGTCAGGGTCGATTCCCGGAACCGGCACATGCGCACCCAGCCGGTAAACGATCAGCGCAAGCAACAGGAACCATAGGCGACGTTTCAGGTCGCCAAACTTCCCGTTTTTGCCAATCGCTGCGGAACCAGTTGCCACGCGCTTAGTGTCCTGAGATAGAAGGAGTGCCGGCTATCGGTGGTCAGGCCACCGAACCGCCAGCCGCCTCGATCGCTGCCTTGGCACCCTTGGTGGCGCCAATGCCGTTGAGCGCGACCCGACGGGTGATCTTGCCGGACAGGATCACCTTGGCACCCTTGGCCAGCTGGGGAAGCAATCCAGCGGCCCGCAGCGTCAGCAGATCGACTTCGGCAGCCTCGAGACGCTCGAGGTCAGACAAGCGGATCTCGGCGATGTCACCTGCGGACATCGACTTGAAGCCACGCTTGGGCAGGCGTCGCTGCAGCGGCATCTGGCCGCCTTCGAAACCAACCTTGTGGAAGCCGCCAGCGCGCGAGCGCTGACCCTTGTGTCCGCGGGTTGCGGTCTTGCCCATGCCGGAGCCGATGCCACGCCCGACGCGTTTGGCCGGGTGCTTGCTGCCCTCTGCGGGCTTAAGAGCGTTCAATCGCATGACTTGCTCCCGTTCACTCGACCCGAACCAGGTACGAGACCTTGTTGATCATTCCGCGTACCGCCGGCGTGTCTTCCAGCTCGCGGGTCTGGTGCAACTTCTTGAGTCCGAGCCCGAGAACGGTGGCCTTGTGCGTCGCACGAGTGCCGTTGGGGCTGCGAACCAGGGTGACTTTGACAGTCTTCTTGCTCATCACATTCTCCGTTGGGCCGGCCCGAAGCCAGCGCCCAAGCTACCGGGGATTCAGCCGAAAATTTCCTCGACCGACTTGCCGCGCTTGGCAGCAATCTCCGACGGCGTGTTCATGTTCTGCAGCGCATTGAGCGTTGCCCGAACCATGTTGTACGGGTTGCTCGACCCATGGCTCTTGGCAACGATATTGCTGATGCCCATCACCTCGAACACCGCGCGCATCGGGCCGCCGGCAATGATGCCGGTACCCGCAGGTGCCGGTGCGAGAAACACCGTGGCAGCACCATGACGCCCGTGCACCGTATGGTGCAGCGTGCCGCCCTTGAGGCTAACCTTGAACATCTTGCGGCGCGCTTCGTCCATCGCCTTCTGGACTGCAACCGGCACCTCACGGGCCTTGCCCTTGCCCATGCCGATACGACCGTCACCGTCACCGACAACGCTCAAAGCAGCGAAGCTCAGAATGCGCCCGCCCTTGACGACCTTGGTCACTCGATTGACCCCGATCATCTTTTCCTTCAAACCGTCGTCGCGCTCCTCGCCGCCGACCCTCGCCTGAATCTTAGCCATAGTGAATTCCTGTACGTCAGAACTTCAGGCCGGCTTCGCGAGCGGCCTCGGCCAGCGCCTTCACGCGACCGTGGAAACGGTATCCGGCGCGATCGAACGCAACGCTCGCTATGCCGGCTGCCAGTGCCTTTTCCGCGATGCGCTTGCCGACCGCAACCGCAGCGTCGGTGGTCTGGCCGCTGCCGGCCAGTTGGGTGCGCACCTCGGGCTCCACCGTCGAGGCGGAAACCAGCACCTTGGCGCCATCCGCATCGGTAATGCTTGCGTAGATATGCGCGTTCGAGCGGAAGACCGTGAGCCGGTTGACGCGCAGCTCGCGGATCTTGTGCCGCGTCTGGCGGGCACGCCGCAAACGGGTTTCTTTCTTGTCCATCGCCTGTTGTCCTGTGCTTTAGTGCAGACCGGTCACTTCTTCTTGACTTCCTTGAGGATGACGGTCTCGTCCGAGTACCGCACACCCTTGCCCTTGTAGGGCTCCGGCGGTCTGTAGGCCCTGATTTCCGCGGCAACCTGGCCAACTTTCTGGCGATCCGCCCCTTTGATCAGGATTTCGTTTTGCGCCGGAGTCTCAGCCTTGACGCCATCCGGGAGCTGATAGACAACCGGATGCGAAAAGCCCAGCGAGAGGTTCAGGCTGCTGCCTTGTGCCTGCGCGCGGTAACCGGTTCCGATCAGCATGAGCTTGCGCTCGAAACCCTTGGAGACGCCAACCACCATGTTGGAAACCAGCGCACGGAACGTTCCGCTCAGCGCGCGAGCCTCACGCGATTCGTCAGCAGCCTCGAAACCGAGCACCGACCCCTCGCGCTTGATCACCACCAGCGGATTGGCCCGCTGGCTCAGCGTACCCAAGGATCCCTTGACGGTGATCAGCTCGGGCGAAATCTGCACGTCGACGCCGGCAGGCAATTCGACGGGCATGCGTGCAACTCGTGACATCGCTTGCTCCTGCCTTTAGGCCACGTAGCCGATGACTTCGCCACCGACGCCATCAGCACGGGCTCGGCGGTCGGTCATCACGCCACGCGACGTGGTGACGATCGCCACACCGAGGCCATTCATGACCTGCGGCAGCGAATGACGGCCCTTGTAGATCCGCAGGCCAGGACGCGACACACGCTCCAGGCGCTCGATCACAGGACGACCGGCGTAATACTTGAGCCGGACTTCCAATTCGGGTTTGGCACTATCAGCCTTGACGCTGAAGCCGTCGATGTAGCCCTCGTCCTTCAGGACTTGGGCAATCGCAACTTTCAGCTTCGACGAAGGCATCGACACCGCATCTTTTTCCACGCGCTGACCATTACGGATACGCGTGAACATGTCGGCGATCGGATCGCTCATGCTCATGTTTGAATTCCTCGTTACCAGCTGGCCTTGACGATCCCGGGCACTTCACCGCGCAGGGCCTTCTCACGCAACTTGTTGCGCCCAAGGCCGAATTTGCGGTAGGTGCCACGCGGACGCCCGGTGAGTTCGCAGCGGTTGCGCATACGAGTCGGGCTCGAGTTGCGCGGCAACTGCTGCAGCTTCAGGCGAGCCTGGTACCGTTCCTCTTCGGAACGGGACTGGTCGTCGATGATCGCCTGCAGCTCGGCCCGCTTCTTGGCGTACTTCTTTACCGTAGCGGCGCGCTTCAGGTCGCGATTGATCATGGAGAGTTTGGCCACGTCTGTCACCCTCAGTTGCGGAACGGGAAGCGGAACGCCGTAAGGAGCGCCTTCGCCTCGTCGTCAGTCTTGGCCGATGTCGTGATGCTGATGTTCAGACCACGAATCGCGTCGACCTTGTCATACTCGATCTCGGGGAAAATGATTTGTTCCTTGACCCCGATGTTGTAATTGCCCCGTCCGTCGAATGCGCGGCCAGAAATGCCACGGAAGTCGCGGACGCGCGGCAGCGCGATGGTGACCAGGCGATCGAGAAACTCGAACATCCGGGCACCGCGCAGCGTCACCATGCAGCCGATCGGATAACCCTCGCGGATCTTGAAACCGGCGATCGGCTTGCGGGCCTTGGTGACGACCACTTTCTGGCCGGCGATCTTGGTCAGATCGGCGACGGCGTTATCCATCACCTTCTTGTCGGCCACGGCTTCAGACACACCCATATTGAGCGTGATCTTGGTGATCCGGGGCACCTCCATCACCGACTTGTATCCAAACTGCTGGATCAGGCCGGGAACGATTTTCTCGCGGTAGTGCTGTTGCAGGCGAGCCATGTTGCTTATCCCTTCAACTACGAGCTGACGCTCAGGCCTTCACAATCTCGCCGTTGGACTTGAAGAAGCGAACCTTCTTGCCGTCCTCTAGCGTGCGGATGCCGACGCGGTCGCCCTTGCCGGTGCCCGGGTTGAACAGCATCACGTTCGACTGATCGATCGGCATGGTCTTGTCGACGATACCGCCCGTCAGACCCTTCATCGGGTTCGGACGCTGATGTTTCTTGACGACGTTGACGCCTTCGACGAGCAGGTGCGCAGCATCGGAACGACCGAGAACGGTCCCGCGCTTGCCCTTGTCACGCCCGGCAATCACAACGACTTCATCACCCTTGCGGATCTTTTCCATCGAAGCCCCCGTGTCAAAGAACTTCAGGAGCCAGCGACACGATCTTCATGAAGCGCTCGGTACGCAACTCACGCGTCACCGGGCCGAAGATGCGGGTGCCGATCGGCTCCAGCTTGTTGTTCAGCAACACCGCGGCATTGCCATCAAAACGGACCAACGAGCCGTCCTGACGACGCACGCCCTTGGCGGTACGAACGACGACGGCGTTGTAGATCTCACCCTTCTTGACGCGTCCGCGAGGCTGAGCCTCTTTGACGCTCACTTTGATGATGTCACCGATGCCGGCGTAACGGCGTTTTGAGCCGCCCAGCACCTTGATACACATCACCGAGCGCGCGCCAGTATTGTCGGCGACGCCCAACGTCGATTGCATCTGAATCATTGCTAGTTCCGTCCCAACTTAACCCGCTGATGCCTGTCGCCCCTGTGGCTGCAGACCCGTTGCGGTCAGTCTTGGTCCCGTGGTTCGGGTTGAACTCCGGCCCGTGCGTCAAATTTGACGTTAGAAACCGGAAGCAAAAAAGTATGACACGTTTTTTAGGTCGTGTCAAACACCAACTTGGCGCCGGGTCAATCTCTGATCGACCCGACTGGAACGACCCGGTGTCAGACCGTCTGCACAGCCTCGACCAGACGCGTGACGCGCCAAGCCTTGGTCTTGGAGATCGGACGACCTTCCTGAATCTCGACCTTGTCGCCTTCGTTGTACGGCGTATCGGCATGAGCGTGGTACTTGGTGCTCTTGACGATGTACTTGCCGTAGATCGGATGCTTCACCTTGCGCTCGACGAGCACGGTGACGGTCTTTTGCATCTTGTTGCTCACGACGCGCCCGATCAGCGAACGCGTGAGCGCCGGAGTGGCTTGCGCTTCGGTCATTTGCCGGCTGCCTTCTGTTTGAGCACGGTCCGCACACGCGCGATGTCTCGGCGCGTCCGCTGCAACTGGCTGGTGTTCGACAATTGCTGGGTGCCATGCTGCATGCGCAACGAAAAATGCGCGCGCAGCAGGTCGCCGAGCTCTTTGTTCAGCGCCTCAACATCTTTGGCGCGAAGTTCACTGGCTTTCATTGAAATGCCTCGTTATCCGTAGCGGGGCGCCGATCAGGCGCCGACCATGCGGGCCACGAAAACCGTGGAAATCGGCAGCTTGGCAGCGGCCAGGGCGAAGGCCTCGCGAGCGAGCGCCTCATTGACCCCGTCCATCTCGTACAACACCTTGCCAGGCTGGATCTCGGCCACGTAGTACTCCACATTGCCCTTGCCGTTGCCCATGCGGACCTCAGCAGGCTTCTTGGAGATCGGCTTGTCCGGGAAGATCCGGATCCAGATCCGGCCGCCACGCTTGATGTGACGGGTCATCGCACGACGCGCCGCCTCGATCTGGCGTGCGGTCAGACGACCACGTCCGGTAGCCTTCAGGCCGAATTCGCCGAACGAAACGGACGCGCCACGTGTGGCGAGACCCTTGTTACGGCCCTTTTGTTCTTTACGGTACTTGCGTCGAGCGGGTTGCAGCATCGCTCACTCCTTCATTCGCCAGCTTTGTTGTCGGCTTGAGCCGCGGCAGGGGCCGGAGCCTTGCGCACGCGCTTGACCGCAGGCTTCGCATCACCGGACTTCTCGGGTGCGCTCTTGGCGTCGGCATCGGTCGACTCGGTGCGGCGACGGCCCGCACCGGCGCGAGCACCGGGCTTACCAGGGCCACGGCGACCACGACGATCTTCACGCTCGGGGGCTGCTTCTTTCTCAGCTGCCTGCGGCGCATCATTGCGTCCAAGGGTATCGCCTTTGTAGACCCAGACCTTGACACCAATGATGCCGTAGGTGGTCAGCGCCTCGGAAACGCCGTAATCGATATCGGCACGCAAGGTGTGGAGCGGCACCCGCCCCTCGCGATACCACTCGACTCGAGCGATCTCGGCACCGTTCAGACGGCCCGAACTCATGATCTTGATGCCCTGAGCGCCGAGACGCATCGCGTTTTGCATCGCACGCTTCATCGCGCGACGGAACATGATCCGGCGCTCGAGCTGCTGCGTGATGGAATCGGCGATCAGCTGCGCATCGGTCTCAGGCTTGCGGATCTCTTCGATGTTCACGTGGACCGGCACACCAATCAGGCGTGTCAGGTCGGCCTTGAGCATCTCGATGTCCTCGCCCTTCTTGCCGATCACCACACCCGGCCGGGCCGAGAAAATGGTGATGCGCGCATTCTTGGCCGGACGCTCGATGAGCACACGACCCACCGAGGCGTTCTTGAGCTTCTTGCGAAGGTATTCACGAACACGCAGATCTTCGTTAAGCATCTGCGGGAACATGCGGTCATTTGCGTACCAGCGCGAAGCCCAGTTGCGGCTGACCGAAAGTCGGAACCCTGTCGGGTGAATTTTCTGTCCCATATCTCTCTTCCGATCGCCGTTTACTTGCCAGCCTGGTCGCCGACCTTCACGAAGATGTGGCAGGTCTGCTTTTCGATACGCACGCCGCGGCCTTTGGCACGGGCGTCGAACCGGCGCAGCGACGCACCCTTCTCGACGTGAATGGAGGTGACCTTGAGCTCGTCGATATCGGCACCGTCGTTGTGCTCGGCGTTGGCGATTGCCGACTCGAGCACTTTCTTGACGATGCGCGCAGCCTTCTTCGGCGAGAACGCGAGGATGTTTAGCGCATGCTCGACCGGCTTACCCCGGACGAGATCGGCGACCAGTCGACCCTTTTGGGCCGAGAGGCGCACGCCGCGCAGTGACGCTTGAGTTTCCATCGTTGCCCCCTTAGCGCCGTGCCCCGGACTTCTTGTCCGCGGCGTGGCCCTTGAACGTGCGGGTCAGCGCAAATTCACCCAGCTTGTGACCAACCATGTTCTCGTTGATGAACACCGGAACATGCTGCTTGCCGTTGTGAACGGCGATGGTCAGACCAATGAATTCGGGAATCACCGTAGAACGACGCGACCAGGTCTTGATCGGCCGCTTGTCCTTGCTGGCGATTGCTGCGTCGACCTTGTGCAACAGGTGGGCGTCGACGAAGGGCCCTTTCTTTACTGAACGTGCCATGAATTATTCGCCTTTCACCTGTTACTTGCGGCCGCGGCGCTGCACGATCATTGAATCGGTGCGCTTGGTGCGGCGAGTCTTGTAGCCCTTGGCGGGAGTGCCCCACGGCGAGACCGGATGGCCGCCGCCGTTCGACTTACCGCCGTGCGGGTGATCGACCGGGTTCATCACGATGCCGCGAACCGTCGGACGGATACCACGCCAACGATTGGCACCAGCCTTGCCAATAGTGCGCAGACTGTGCTCTTCGTTGCCGACCTCGCCGATCGTCGCACGGCACTCGATGTGCACACGACGAATCTCGCCGGAACGCAGACGCAACTGCGCGTACGTGCCTTCACGAGCCAGCAGGCGAGCCGAGGTACCAGCCGAGCGAGCAAGCTGGGCACCCTTGCCCGGCTGCATCTCGATCGCATGGATCGACGAACCGACCGGAATATTGCGGATCGGCAGTGTATTGCCCGGGCGGATCGGCGCTTCGGAACCACTCATCAGCGTAGTGCCGGTCTCCACACCGCGCGGCGCGAGGATGTAACGACGCTCGCCGTCGGCGTAGCAAAGCAGGGCGATCCGTGCACTACGGTTCGGGTCGTACTCAATGCGCTCAACCTTCGCCGGAATACCGTCTTTGTTGCGACGGAAATCGACGACGCGGTAGTGCGCCTTGTGACCACCACCTTTGTGACGAACGGTGATGTGGCCGTTGTTGTTACGACCGGAGCCCCGTTTCTTGGCTTCGACGAGAGAGGCCTCCGGGGGTCCTTTATGCAGACCCGGCGTGACCACCTTCACCATCGAACGGCGGCCCGCGGAAGTGGGCTTGGTTTTGACGATGGCCATCAGACGGTCTCCGCGAAATTGATTTCCTGACCAGGGGCCAGGCTCACGTAGGCCTTACGCTCATTGCGACGACGACCTTCGAAGCGCCCGAAGCGCTTGGCCTTACCCTTGGTGTTGAGGACCTGCACGGACTCAACCTTGACCTTGAACAGCAGCTCGACAGCCGCCTTGATCTCGGGCTTGGTTGCATCCTGCAGAACACGAAACGCCACCTGGTCGTTTTTGTCGGCAAGTAGCGTGCTCTTTTCCGAAACGATCGGTGCGAGCAACACCTTCATCAGACGTTCCTGGTTCATGCCAGCATCTCCTGGAACTTGGCAAGCGCCGGACGGGTGATCAGCACTTTCTTGAAGTGCACCAGCGACACCGGATCGGCATGCCTGGGCTCGACGACCAGAATATTGTTCAGATTGCGAGCCGCGAGCATCAGGTTTTCGTCGGGCGAATCGGTGATCAGCAGTACCGAATCCAGGCCCATTGCCTTGATCTTTTGCGCGAGCAGTTTGGTCTTGGGTGCTTCGACCGAGATCGGCTCGATGACCGCGAGGCGATCGTCGCGAGCCAACTGCGAGAGGATCGAACACAAGCCAGCGCGGAACATCTTGCGGTTGACCTTGTGCGAGAAATTCTCGTCGGGCGAATTCGGGAACGTCACGCCGCCCCCACGCCAGATCGGGCTCGAAGTCATACCAGCGCGCGCGCGACCGGTACCCTTTTGGCGCCACGGCTTCTTGGTCGAATGCTTGACCTCGGCGCGAGTCTTTTGCTTGCGGTTGGCGCTACGGGCGTTTGCCTGGTAGGCAACCACGACCTGATGCACCAGTGGCTCGTTGAAGTCGCGACCGAAGATCGTGTCGAGCGCTTCAACCTTGGACGCCGGCTGGCCAAGATCGTTCAACAGATTGAGTTCCATGGACGCTCCTTAGGCCTTGGCAGCAACGCGAATCGCCGGAGTCACGACGACCTTGCCGTTCTTGGCACCAGGCACCGCACCACGAACCATCAGCAGCTGACGCTCGGTATCGACCCGGGCAATCTCGAGGTTCTGCACGGTACGCGCGACGGCACCCATGTGACCGGACATGCGCTTTCCAGGGAACACACGCCCAGGATCCTGCGCCATACCGATCGAACCAGGCACGTTGTGCGAACGAGAGTTACCGTGCGATGCGCGACCCGAACCGAAGTTGTGACGCTTGATGGTTCCGGCAAAACCCTTGCCGTGCGAAGTACCAGCGACGTCGACCTTTTGGCCAGCCTCGAAGATCTCGACCGAGACCACCGAACCAGGCTTGAGTTCGCCAATGCTGTCGGCTGCGACCCGGAATTCCTTCATGACGCTGCCGGCCTCGACACCCGCCTGCGCGAAATGTCCTGCCTGCGGCTTGGTAACGCGGGAGGCGCGGCGCTGTCCGTAGGCAACCTGGACGGCGCTGTATCCGTCGTTATCGACGGTCTTGATTTGGGTGACGCGGTTGTTCGACACGTCGAGCACCGTCACCGGGATGGAATCGCCATCGTTGGTGAAGATGCGCATCATGCCGACCTTGCGTCCCACAAGGCCAAGGCTCATTGTTATCTCCGATCCCGGCTGCGATTGGCCAGGTATGATTACTGCTCACGCCAATGGCGCAAGCGGAAAAGCTTTCGATTATAGCCTGACTTGATTAGCCAGGCAAGTACTAAACCGCGAAACTACGTTACTGCAACTTGATCTCGACATCGACACCAGCCGGCAGATCGAGCTTCATCAGCGCATCAACCGTTTTGTCGGTCGGCTCGACGATATCCATCAGCCGCTGGTGGGTGCGAATTTCGAACTGGTCGCGCGAGGTCTTGTTGACGTGCGGCGAACGAAGCACGTCGTAACGCTGCATGCGGGTCGGCAACGGAACCGGACCGCGCACGACCGCACCGGTGCGCTTGGCGGTCTCGACAATCTCAGCGGCAGATTGGTCGATCAGCTTGTAGTCGAACGCCTTGAGGCGGATCCGAATCTTTTGACCTTGCATGATGATTTCCTGAAAAGAACGATGCGGCAATGCCGCGATGCTTCGCGTTGGCGAAGAAAGCGGGGCGCATCAGCGCCCCCCAAGTACTTTACTCAATAACCTTGGCGACGACGCCGGCGCCGACGGTACGACCACCCTCACGGATCGCAAAGCGCAGGCCCTGCTCCATCGCGATCGGCGCAATCAGCGTCACCGTCATCTTCACGTTGTCTCCGGGCATCACCATCTCGGTGCCCTCGGGCAACTGCACCGAACCGGTCACATCCGTCGTACGGAAGTAAAACTGCGGACGGTAGTTGTTGAAGAACGGCGTGTGACGACCACCCTCGTCCTTGCTCAGCACGTACACCTCGCACTCAAACTTCGTGTGCGGCGTGATCGAGCCGGGCTTGGCCAGCACCTGACCGCGCTCCACCTCTTCACGCTTGGTGCCACGCAGCAGCACACCCACGTTGTCGCCCGCCTGACCCTGATCGAGCAGCTTGCGGAACATCTCAACGCCAGTGCAGGTCGTCTTGACCGTCGGGCGAATCCCCACGATCTCGATCTCCTCGCCAACCTTCACAATCCCGCGCTCGATCCGGCCCGTCACCACCGTGCCGCGACCCGAAATCGAGAACACGTCCTCGATCGGCATCAAAAACGCACCGTCCACCGCACGCTGCGGCTCCGGAATGTAGCTGTCCAGCGCATCGGCCAGCGCCAGGATCGCACCCTCGCCCAGCTCGCCCTTGTCGCCCTCGAGCGCCAACTTGGCCGAACCCTTGACGATCGGCGTGTCATCGCCCGGAAAATCGTACTTCGAGAGCAGCTCGCGAACCTCCATCTCCACCAGCTCGAGCAGCTCCGCATCATCAACCATGTCGCACTTGTTCATGAACACGATGATGTACGGCACGCCAACCTGGCGCGCCAGCAAAATGTGCTCGCGCGTCTGCGGCATCGGGCCGTCGGCTGCGCTCACCACCAGGATCGCGCCGTCCATCTGCGCCGCACCCGTGATCATGTTCTTCACATAGTCCGCGTGCCCCGGGCAGTCCACGTGCGCATAGTGACGCGACTTCGTCTCGTACTCCACGTGCGCCGTGTTGATCGTGATTCCGCGCGCCTTTTCTTCCGGCGCCGCATCAATCTGATCGTACCCCTTGGCCTCGCCACCAAACTTCGTCGACAGCACCGTCGTGATCGCCGCCGTCAGCGTCGTCTTGCCATGATCCACGTGACCAATCGTGCCCACATTCACATGCGGCTTGGTACGCTCAAACTTTCCCTTTGCCATTTGCTTCTCCAGTTTTCAGTTGCGCCGGCCTGCGACCGAGCTTATTTCGATCGCGCCGAGACGATGGCATCGGCCACGTTCTTCGGCGCTTCTGCGTACTGCTTGAATTCCATCGTGTACGTGGCACGACCCTGCGTCAGCGAACGCAGCGTGGTGGAGTACCCGAACATTTCGGCCAGCGGCACTTCGGCGCGAATGACCTTGCCGCCGCCCGCCATGTCGTCCATGCCCTGAACCATGCCACGCCGCGAGGACAAATCGCCCATGACGGTGCCGGCATAGTCTTCGGGGGTCTCGACCTCAACCGCCATCATCGGCTCAAGAAGGACCGGCGATGCACGACGCATGCCTTCCTTGAATGCCATCGATGCGGCCTGCTTGAACGCGTTCTCGTTCGAGTCGACGTCGTGGTACGAGCCAAAGTGCAACGTGACCTTCACGTCAACGACCGGGTATCCGGCCAGCACACCGGCCGGAAGCGTGTCTTCGACACCCTTCTGGACTGCCGGAATGTACTCGCGAGGCACCACACCGCCCTTGATCGCATCGACGAACTCAAAACCGGGACCACCGGGCTGGAGCGGCTCAACCTTGAGCACGACGTGGCCATACTGACCGCGACCGCCCGACTGCTTGATGAACTTGCCTTCGGCCTCATCGACCGTCTTGCGAATGGTTTCGCGGTAGGCAACCTGCGGCTTGCCGACGGAGGCCTCAACACCGAACTCGCGTTTCATGCGATCGACGATGATCTCCAGGTGCAGCTCGCCCATGCCCGAAATGATGGTCTGACCGGACTCTTCGTCGGTACGAACCCGGAACGACGGATCTTCCTGAGCCAGACGGCCCAGCGCGATACCCATCTTTTCCTGATCGGCCTTGGTCTTGGGCTCGACGGCCTGCGAGATCACGGGCTCCGGGAACACCATGCGCTCGAGCAACACCACGTTGTCCGGGTCGCACAGAGTCTCGCCGGTGGTGACTTCCTTGAGGCCGACACACGCAGCGATGTCGCCCGCACGCACCTCTTTGATTTCCGCGCGCTCGTTGGCGTGCATCTGCAGGATGCGACCGATGCGCTCTTTCTTGCTCTTGATCGGGTTGTAGACCGTGTCGCCCGAGTTCAGAACACCCGAGTAGACCCGAATAAAGGTGAGCTGGCCGACGTACGGATCGGTCATCAGCTTGAATGCGAGGGCGGAGAACTTCTCGCCGTCGTCGGCCTTACGGAAGGTCTCGGCTTCGCGCTCGTCAGTGCCCCTGACCGGCGGAATGTCGACCGGGGAGGGCATGTAGTCGATGACCGCGTCGAGCATCGCCTGCACACCCTTGTTCTTGAAGGCAGTGCCGCACAACATCGGTACGATCTCGCCGGCAATCGTGCGCTGGCGCAGACCGAACTTCAGCTCCTCGAGCGACAGATCGCCGGAATCGAGGTACTTGTTCATCAGCTCTTCGTTCGCCTCGGCGGCGGCCTCGAGCATCTTCTCGCGCCATTCGTTGCAGGTATCGGTGAGCTCGGCCGGAATGTCGACCAGGTCGAACTTCATGCCCTGGCTGGCGTCGTCCCAGAGGATCGCCTTCATACGGACCAGGTCGACCACACCCTTGAAGCCTTCTTCAGCGCCGATCGGCACTTGGATTGGCACAGGATTGGCACGCAGACGCTGACGCATCTGGTCGTAAACCTTGAAGAAGTTGGCACCAACCCGGTCCATCTTGTTCACGAAGGCCAGTCGCGGCACGCCGTACTTGTTGGCCTGACGCCAGACAGTCTCGGACTGCGGCTGAACGCCACCGACCGCGCAGTAAACCATGCATGCGCCGTCGAGCACGCGCATCGAGCGCTCAACTTCAATGGTGAAGTCGACGTGTCCCGGGGTGTCGATGATGTTGATGCGATGCTCCGGATAGGACATGTCCATGCCCTTCCAGAAACAGGTGGTGGCAGCCGACGTGATCGTGATGCCACGCTCTTGCTCCTGCTCCATCCAGTCCATCGTCGCGGCGCCGTCATGCACCTCGCCGATCTTGTGGTTGACACCGGTGTAATACAGGATGCGCTCGGTCGTCGTCGTCTTGCCCGCGTCAATGTGCGCGGAAATGCCGATGTTGCGATAACGCTCGATAGGGGTCTTGCGAGCCATGCTTGGATGCTCCAGAACTTCGGGTTCGGATCTTTTGGATCCGCGGCCGGCCGGGTTAGCCGGATCAGAATCGGAAGTGCGAAAACGCCTTGTTGGCCTCGGCCATGCGATGCACCTCATCGCGACGCTTGACTGCGCCACCGCGGTTTTCTGCCGCCTCGAGAATTTCGTTGGCCAGACGCTGGCCCATCGATTTCTCGCCGCGCTTTTTGGCCGCTTCGCGCAACCAGCGCATGGCCAGAGCCATGCGTCGCACAGGCCGAACCTCGACCGGAACCTGGTAGTTGGCACCACCGACGCGACGGCTCTTGACCTCAACCATCGGACGGCAGTTGGACAGCGCCTGCGAAAACACCTCAACCGGATCCTTGCCGGACTTGGTGCGAATCTGATCGAACGCGCCGTACAACATGCGCTCTGCGACGGCCTTCTTGCCATCGAGCATCAGCACGTTGACGAACTTGGAAACATCAACACTGCCGTAAAGCGGATCAGGCAGGATCTCACGCTTGGGAACTTCGCGACGACGTGGCATTTCTCACCTCATTAAAACTTCAGCTGCGAACCGCACCATTGCGGCCCACATGGTTGCCCTACTCGCCCGCACCTGTTGGCGCAAACCGCGGAAGCAACCGCTTACTCGACGCGAAGTCCCGGAGGCTCGCGCCAAAAACGAGAACGCGAGCCCCCGGAAAACCGGAGCAACTCGCGCTCACCCATAAAACCAGGCCGGGCCGACAGGCCCTGATCAGGCTTTCTTCGGGCGCTTGGCGCCGTACTTCGAACGAGCCTGCTTGCGATCCTTGACGCCCTGCAGATCGAGCGAGCCACGCACGATGTGGTAGCGCACACCCGGCAGATCCTTGACGCGACCGCCACGGATCAGCACGACCGAGTGCTCCTGCAGGTTGTGGCCCTCACCACCGATGTAGCTGATGACCTCGAAGCCGTTCGTCAGGCGCACTTTGGCGACCTTTCGCAGCGCCGAGTTCGGCTTTTTCGGAGTGGTGGTGTAAACACGCGTGCAAACGCCGCGCCGCTGAGGACTGTCCTCGAGCGCCGGGCTCTTGCTCTTGACGACCGCAGATTCGCGACCGTTGCGAACGAGCTGATTGATGGTAGGCATTGTCTAATCCCTTCTACCCTTCGACGACCTGCGCCCCGATTACCCTGACACGACCGACCTCCCTACAAGCGCAGGGAGAAACTGAATCGCGCCAATCGCAAAGCGAATCACAAGCCCCGGCGAACGATTGCGCCGGTTGGAAATTTGGAAAGCTTTCTAGTATAGGCTGAACCAGCCAATTACGCAACAGCGGCGAAGCTTACCAACAAACCCGCGTTGCATGACGGCGAGACCCTCATCCGGCAGCGGAGCTCGTCAAACGAGCCCCGCCAACCAGATCAGACCTCGGCCGACCCCGATGCACTTTCCTCGGAAGCCTCGACTTCATCCTGCTCGCCAGGGGCTGGAGCAAACAGCGCCTCGGCCTCGGCGGCGGCCATCGCGGCCTGCTCCTGGGCTTCAATCTGCTCCTTGGCCTTGCGGGCCCGATGGAACGCCAGACCGGTTCCAGCAGGAATCAGGCGTCCGACGATCACGTTTTCCTTCAGACCGCGAAGATCATCACGCTTGCCCATGATCGCCGCCTCGGTCAGCACCCGGGTGGTCTCCTGGAACGAAGCGGCCGAGATGAACGAGTCGGTCGACAGCGATGCCTTCGTGATGCCGAGCAACAGGTTGATGTAGATCGCTTCACGCTTGCCGGCTTCACGCGCCTTGTCGTTCTCGTCGAGCAACTCAGAACGCTCAACCTGCTCGCCGGTAATGAACGGTGTGTCGCCCGGATCGCTGACCTGGACGCGCCGCAGCATCTGCCGGACGATGACCTCGATGTGCTTGTCGTTGATCTTGACGCCCTGCAAACGATAAACGTCCTGAACTTCGTCAACGATGTAACGCGCAAGCGCCTCGATGCCAAGCAGACGCAGGATGTCATGCGGATCGGCCGGACCGTCGACGATCATCTCGCCCTTGTTGACCACCTGACCATCGTGGACGAGCACATTCTTTTCCTTCGGAATCAGGAACTCGTGTGCGTTTCCGTCCAGATCGGTGATGACCAGTCGCTGCTTGCCCTTAGTGTCCTTGCCGAACGACACGGTGCCGGTGACTTCAGCCAGCATGCCGGCATCCTTCGGGGCACGCGCCTCAAACAGCTCGGCCACGCGCGGCAGACCACCGGTGATGTCGCGTGTCTTTTGCGACTCGAGCGGAATCCGCGCGAGCGTCTCGCCGACACCGACGTCCTGCCCGTCACGAACCGTGATCAGGGAGCCGGTCGGGAAGCTGATCGTCACCGCGTGATCGGTACCTGCGATGCGCACCTCCTCGCCGGCGTCATTGATCAGCTTGACCTGCGGACGAATGGTCTTGGCGGTTGAGCCGCGGCGCTTGGCGTCAATGACCACCAGCGTCGACAGGCCGGTGACCTCGTCGATCTGCTTGGCGACAGTACCGCCTTCCTCAACGTTCTCGAACTTGATCCGCCCGGAGTACTCGGTAATGATCGGACGGGTCATCGGATCCCAGGTGGCCAGCTGTGTGCCAGCCTTGACCTGCTTGCCGTCACCGGCCAGCAGCGCGGCACCGTAGGGAACCTTGTGACGCTCGCGTTCACGTCCGGCATCGTCGGCGATCAGGATTTCGCCAGAACGGGAAATCACGATCAGCTCGTTGCGGGCGTTGGTCACGTAACGCATCGTCGAGGTGAATCGCACCGTGCCGTTGGACTTCGCCTCGACGGAACTGTCCACCGCGGCCCGCGATGCAGCACCACCGATGTGGAAGGTACGCATCGTGAGCTGGGTGCCAGGCTCGCCGATCGACTGCGCAGCGATGACCCCAACAGCCTCGCCGGAGTTGACCAACACGCCGCGGCCGAGATCACGACCGTAGCACTTCGCGCAAAGCCCGTAACGCGTTTCGCAGGTCAACGGAGTACGCACGCGAACTTCATCGATGCCCAGACGTTCGATTTCGTCGACCGCGTCTTCGTCAAGCAGTGTGCCCGATTCGAACAGCGTCTCTTCGTTCTCCGGGTTGACAACCTCGGCGACCGCGACGCGACCCAAAATCCGGTCACGCAAAGCCTCGATAACCTCGCCCCCTTCGATCAGCGCCTTCATGGCGACACCGTTGGTGGTACCGCAGTCATCCTCGATCACGACCAGATCCTGGGTCACATCGACGAGGCGACGCGTGAGGTAACCCGAGTTCGCGGTCTTGAGCGCGGTGTCCGCAAGACCTTTACGCGCACCGTGCGTCGAGATGAAGTACTGCAGGACGTTCAGGCCTTCGCGGAAGTTCGCGGTAATCGGCGTCTCGATGATGGAGCCGTCCGGCTTGGCCATCAGGCCACGCATACCGGCGAGCTGACGGATCTGCGCTGCCGAACCGCGGGCACCGGAGTCGGCCATCATGTAGATCGCGTTGAACGATTCCTGGTCGACTTCCTTACCGTCGCGGTCGATGACCTTCTGAACGCGCAGCTGCTCCATCATCGCCTTGCCAACGTCGTCGCCAGCGCGGCCCCAGATGTCGACAACCTTGTTGTACCGCTCGCCCTGGGTGACCAGACCCGAGGTGTACTGCTGCTCGATTTCCTTGACCTCGCGCTCGGCAGCCGACAGGATCGTGCTCTTTTGGCTGGGCACCAGCATGTCGTCGATGGCGATTGAGATGCCAGCACGGGTCGCCAGACGGAAACCGTTTTGCAGCAACTGGTCGGCCAGGATCACCGTGGCACGTAGTCCACAGCGACGGAACGACGCGTTGATCAGACGGCTGATTTCCTTCTTCTTGAGCGACCGGTTCATCAGATCGAAAGGCAGCCCTTTCGGCAGAATCTCGGACAGCAGCGCGCGACCGACTGTGGTCTGAACACGGATCGTGCGCTCGGTCAGCTCACCGGATTCGCGATCTTTCGTGAATTCGGGCAGACGTACGGTGATCCGGGTACCGAGCTCGACCTCGCCGTTGTCGTAGGCGCGCTGGACCTCGCCGCGGTCGGTGAAGAACATGCCCTCACCCTTGGCATTGATCTTCTCGCGGGTGGTGTAGTACAGACCCAGGACGATGTCCTGCGACGGCACGATCGAGGGCTCGCCGTTCGACGGGAACAGCACGTTGTTCGAAGCGAGCATCAGCGAGCGGGCCTCGAGCTGCGCCTCCAGCGACAAAGGCACGTGAACTGCCATCTGGTCGCCGTCGAAGTCGGCGTTAAACGCCGCGCAGACCAGCGGATGCAACTGGATCGCCTTGCCTTCGATCAGCACCGGCTCGAAAGCCTGGATGCCGAGACGGTGCAGCGTGGGCGCCCGGTTCAGCATGACCGGGTGCTCGCGGATGACCTCCTCGAGGATGTCCCAGACGATCGGCTCCTGCGACTCGACGTACTTCTTGGCCTGTTTGATCGTCGTGGCGATGCCCATGGCCTCAAGACGATTGAAGATGAAGGGCTTGAACAGCTCGAGCGCCATCAGCTTGGGCAGCCCGCACTGATGCAGCTTGAGCTGCGGGCCGACCACAATCACCGAACGGCCGGAGTAGTCAACGCGCTTGCCAAGCAGGTTCTGACGGAAGCGGCCGCCCTTGCCCTTGATCATGTCTGCCAGAGACTTCAGCGCACGCTTGTTCGCGCCAGTCATGGCTTTGCCACGACGCCCGTTATCGAGCAGCGAGTCGACCGATTCCTGCAGCATCCGCTTCTCGTTGCGCACGATGATCTCGGGCGCCTTGAGCTCAAGCAAACGCTTCAGACGGTTGTTGCGGTTGATGACGCGCCGATACAGATCATTGAGGTCGGAGGTGGCGAAACGCCCGCCATCGAGCGGCACCAGCGGGCGCAGCTCGGGCGGAAGCACCGGCAGCACTTCCATGACCATCCAGTTGGGTTTGATGCCTGAACGCTGGAAGCCTTCGAGAACCTTAAGCCGCTTGGCGATCTTCTTGATCTTGGCCTCTGAGCCGGTGGCCTCGAGTTCGCGACGCAGGTTCTCGATTTCACGGTCGATGTTGATCGTGCGCAGCAACTCACGCACACCCTCGGCGCCCATCTGGGCCGTGAAATCATCGCCGTATTCTTCCGTCTTGGCGATGTAGTCGTCCTCGGTCATGATCTGACCGCGCTTGAGCGGGGTCATGCCCGGATCGATGACCACGAACGCTTCGAAGTACAACACACGTTCGATGTCGCGCAGCGTCATGTCCAGGACCATGCCCAGGCGGGACGGCAGCGACTTCAGGAACCAGATGTGCGCGACCGGCGAGGCCAGCTCGATATGGCCCATGCGCTCCCGGCGCACTTTGGCGAGCGTGACTTCGACACCGCACTTCTCGCAGATCACTCCGCGATGCTTCAGGCGCTTGTACTTGCCGCACAGGCACTCGTAGTCTTTGATCGGGCCGAAAATCTTCGCGCAGAACAGGCCGTCGCGCTCAGGTTTGAACGTGCGGTAGTTGATGGTTTCCGGCTTTTTAACCTCGCCGTACGACCACGATCGGATCTTTTCCGGCGAAGCCAGTCCGATCTTGATCGCATCGAAGTGCTCTTCTTCCTGAACCTGTTTGAACAGATCGAGCAACGCTTTCATCGAGTACTCCTTGTTTGCCCAGGCCGAATTCAGTCGCGTTCGAGATCGATGTCGATCCCGAGCGAGCGGATTTCCTTGACCAGCACGTTGAACGACTCCGGCATGCCGGCTTCGATCGCGTGCTCGCCCTTGACCAGGTTTTCATAGACCTTGGTGCGACCGTTCACATCGTCAGACTTGACGGTAAGCATTTCCTGCAACGTGTAGGCAGCGCCGTAAGCCTCGAGCGCCCAGACCTCCATCTCGCCGAAACGCTGGCCACCGAACTGGGCCTTGCCGCCGAGCGGCTGTTGCGTGACGAGCGAATACGGACCGGTGGAACGCGCGTGCATCTTGTCGTCGACCAGGTGATGCAGTTTGAGCATGTGCATGTAGCCGACGGTGACCGGACGATCGAAGGCATCACCGGTACGGCCGTCATGCAGTGCGACCTGGGTCTTGCTAGGCGTGAAACCGACCTGCGCGGTATGCGGATCATCGTCGGGGAACGCGATGTCGAGCATCTGGTGGATCTCGGCCTCGGACGCTCCGTCAAACACCGGCGTCGCAAACG
>Ga0222714_10001606_pt1 | contig 25335 bp, 37 predicted proteins | sample C33_3DmetaG_FD_165048 | JGI IMG/M metagenome (GOLD analysis project Ga0222714, IMG submission 165048) | Estuarine water microbial communities from San Francisco Bay, California, United States - C33_3D | ecosystem: Environmental > Aquatic > Marine > Unclassified | place: USA: California...
TGTATTCCCTCACAATGTCTATGGACTCGTCAATCCTAAGGACAAACTTGCAGTCATTGGTTAGGGTTCGGCAGTTTATTTCACTGGGGTCGATATTTTTGCGAAGAATCATGCCGTCTGCTAAGTTGTTATAATTTTTACCTATTACAGATTTTCTTTATATTACAGGACAACATCTTCCCAGGAAACGCTGGCGAAGATACCCTGAGTATTATTGGCAGGTGCTACCTCCAGTACAACTTCAAATGGAGTGGCGGTGAAAGGATTGCGCTCCAACTGGTTGGTAAAGAGAGAGCCTTTGAGAATGTCAATAATCGGGGAACCCTGGTTAGAGGCATTGGTGAAACCTGATGCCAGCACTGTGCCACCGGCGGAAGATGTGCCAGTAAGGTTGTATTCCACCGGAGATGTGGCACTCGGTGTGTCCCAAGTTCCTCCAGTTACGGTGCCACGACCTACAAGACGCCAAGCATAAGTTTCGTTGTTACCTTCACCTAGGAGGGTCAATCCAGTTACGATTGAGATGGCGTCAAGGCGAGTGGCTTTGAGGCGCAGAGCGGCGACGGGATAGTAAGTGCCTGCCGTAGCAAGAGCGTAGGCAGCAGTGATTGGAGTGGAAACACTGTGCTGCTCACCAGTCAATGTGTAGCCACCCTCGGAAATAGCAGTGGAGCAAATCTGTTTGAGGGTTCCACCTGCTGCCGAAGAGAGATTTTCAATCTCGTAACGGAAAGGCAGAGTGGCAGTGGTGATGTAGGTGGAGTCAACAATGTTGGCGTGCTGGAAATAATGCGCAGGCAGGAGTTGACCGTCGACAACGAAGCCAGTGCGCACGGTGCCTACACCGAGCCACTCCATGTCGATCCAGAGGATTTGAGCTTTTGTGAAATCCAGGGTAATGCCGGAAGGACCCGTCCCATTGAAGGGGTCCACATTCCATGCAGTTTGAGGAATGGGGTCATCCGCACCAGGAGTAGATACGCTCGACCGTTCTACTAAGTACACAGAGTTGTCGGTCTCTTTGCTTATGTAATAACCATTATCCTCGTTGTAGTATCCCACGGACTGACGAAGACCAGTTTCGCCACTCATTACGAATGTAGTGTAAAGCAGCAGGGATTTGCCAGGCTGATATGCGAAAACCTTTGTGGTTTCTCTGCGGACAAGGCTGTTTGCAGCGTTGGTGACGGTCAGATCCATCAAGCCTTGGTCAGCGTTGAAATTGGCTGCACCACCTGCCAGAGTTTCTGTAGACCACTTCCCATTCGCAGTGTAACGGGTGCTGGAATCAAAAAGTGTGTATGGTTGGGAAATGCGGAGGCGACCGAAAGCATCCGTGGAAGTCACAGGGAATGCCTGCAAAGTTGACTGTGCGTTTACTGTACCGCTAACAACCCACGGGCTCGTACCCTGAGTTACCTCCTGCTGAGCGGGGAAGTTGGTTACCTGAACGTCTTGAACGGCAGGGAAGTTATTGACATCTACGCTACCAGTTACAGTGGCGGTTCCATCTACGATCCACGGGGTAGTGCCTTGCGTTACTTCTTGAGTTGCAGGGAAGTTACCTACATCGACGACGCCATTTACGTTTTGAGATACAGGCCAGTTTTGGACATCGACGTTAGCCGTGGGGCCACCACCTGTAGGTGTTGGATAGTAAAGCAAGATACGGAGATCATCGGTGGCTTCTACGCCTACTTCTGCGTTCCGCACAATAACGGTTGTCTCAAGTCCGTCGTCAGAAACACTGATAGAGCCCAGATGACTTCCTGAGGCACTATAGAGAACATCGTTCTTGGTAGCATTCTCGATCACAGCAAACCGTTCAATGCTGTACACACCGGATACAACGACTTCGGTAAATTCCGACGAGATTGGAGTAAATGTGTAATCAGAAACTACAAACATTGATGGCGCCCACTTTTTACGGTTTTACCCGGATGCAAGAAAAGGGAGGTTGCCCTCCCTATAACTCAAAGTTTACACTGCTGAAAGCCACGATACTGTTTACCACGATAGGTAAACCAGCGTGTAGCATCACAGTGAATGCGATTCCACCAAGCTTTGAAGTTGGATTGGTGGGTCTCGGTGTTGTAGGAAACACCACGGTAAGTAGCGATTGACATTGCGGTCTCCAGAAGAAATGCAATGCGTTCCTTCCGCTCGGCGTTTGCGTCCCCGAAGGGATCAACGATCCGTTGCGCGTCGGCGTACTTCCGTTCGCTATTCGGAAATAGCGAATGAACGGTAGTTATTGTTACCCTGTCACACGTTGGTAACCCAAGTTCGAAAGGCGTGATGTCCCCATTGAGCGTAATCGGTTGTGTCCATTGCCATAGGGTTGTTCTTGGCTTTTTCAACCATAGCGTTGAAAGCTGGATCCGGTGAAAACCGAAGTGATTTTGCGTAATCCCAGAACGGAGTGTCAAACTTAGATCCAAACTGATAGTGCCATAAGATGAAATTCTGTATGTTTAGCATTTCCGTTCTCATGCCCTGATCGCAAATATCCTTCGGGGATCCTTGCACAATGTGGTCATAACTAAACCGGCAAACTTTTTGGTAAAAGCCTACAGAAGTTGCCTCAAGGGGCTCCAAAAAAGAGCTTCGATTACCATTTAGTATGGTACGCTCTCCCTCAAAAAAAGATTTGGCAATATAATTTTGAAATGTCAGTCCCTCGTCGGGATAGACATCAAACATTTCCGTAAAATTTTTAGATGCTTGCTCTTTTTCAGTTATGTCTTTATTGTAGAGATACCCGTAGGATACACTGTCATGGTTAGGGATCACAAATGTCCAACCATCCGGAGTTGCCACACACCGGGTGTAATGTAATTCGGGATCAGGAGTTTCGGTCCTGCCTAAAAGAACGGCATTCAGCGGATTAACCAAGGGTACATAGAGGCTCTCATCCCTGTTGTGTCTGCCCCTGCAGTCAAAGATGAAGTCAGCGTCAATCTCTTTTTCCGGGTCTTGAATGTTCTGGGTAACTACATCAAACAGACCGCTATTCAACACCAACTCCGACAGTAGTTTCGGAACATAGTGAATTGAGCAGGAGCTTAAGGGGAAAGCATGGATGAATTTTTCTGTTTTAGTCCCCCAATTCTCATAAAGGATACCGTCTTTTCTTGTCCCCCTTAGGAGGGAATCTTGATTGTACCAGTTTACTCCGAGAACATCAAAGATAAGGTCCGGTATGGTTAAGGTTGACCCCTGACCAACACGTTCGATGGGCATCGATGGGTCATGGTATATGGTAATCTTGTCAAATATCCCTTGACCGTACCGATAGAAGTGCAAAGCTGTAATACATGCGGCATTCCCAGCCCCGATGATTGCTAGTTTTTTTGTGGTTCGCATATCAGATGCTAATCTCGTACCCACCCTCAATATTCAACCACCAATCACAACCTTTACCGTCGGTGTCGCTATCGTCGTAGTAATCTTCACCATCGTAACTGAATCCAGTTACAACCTCCGATAGGCCTTCAATTTCAGTGACATCAAAGCAGAGTTTTCGGACATCAAATTCCTCCTCATCTGGAAGTTCAATCTCACTACCCCAGCCACCCTTGTGGGTGTACATATATCCGATGCCCGGAACAGGAGTGAACTCGTTGGTTTCCTCAGAGAAGGATACGGTAGGATCCTCACAGTTCCACTTCACTCTGGCAGTCTCGGTGTCATCACCCTCGGAATCTTCCAGATGGATCAAATCTCCAACACTACCGCTCCAGATGATTTCCTCTTCACCGTTTTCTAGGACCTTAGCAACGCCAAAGGTCTGGTCGGTGAATGCCCCGTAGCCTAAGCACCCGTTCTCAATCTCGTCACGGGAGGGTAGGTCAGAGGGATCATCGCTCGCGTCCCAATCTGTGATTCGATCGTGAATGGCCTCGGTATCAATGTCATCAATATCTTCGGGAATCCAGCGTTCAATTTGCTCGGGGGTGAGGGCGAGGAAACCCACTTCGCCGCCGTAGGAACGGTGCCAGGAGCTTTCACCACCGACCCAAACGTTATACTTAGTCATAAATACAAAAAGACCACCCCAAGCATAGCCAGAGGTGGTGTCTGTAAACCAGATCAGAGAGCGTTGCCACGAGGCAGCACTTCCTCAGGGAATACGAAGTTCTCGTGAGGTTGATCTACTGGTGCCATCCACGCTCTAAGTCCCTCGTTCAGAAGGATGTTCTTTGTATAGAACGTTTCAAATTCTGGATCCTCTGCTGCTCTAACTTCCTGACTTACAAAATCGTAAGCACGAAGATTAAGGGCAAGACCAATAATGCCAATGGAAGAAGTCCAAAGACCCATAACAGGCACAAAGAGCATAAAGAAATGAAGCCACCTCTTGTTGCTAAAAGCAATACCAAAAATCTGAGACCAGAAACGGTTCGCCGTAACCATTGAGTAAGTCTCCTCTTCCTGAGTTGGTTCAAACGCCTTGAAAGTATTTGCTTGATCACTGTCTTCAAAGAGTGTGTTTTCAACTGTTGCTCCGTGAATCGCACAGAGAAGTGCGCCACCCAGAATACCAGCAACTCCCATCATATGGAATGGATTGAGCGTCCAGTTGTGGAAGCCCTGTAGGAAGAGCAGGAAACGGAAGATAGCAGCGACACCAAAGGAAGGTGCGAAGAACCAGGAGGATTGACCCAGAGGATACATCAGGAACACGCTGACAAAAACAGCGATCGGACCAGAGAATGCAATTGCGTTGTAGGGACGAATGCCTACAAGACGGGCAATTTCAAACTGGCGAAGCATAAATCCAATCAGGCTGAAAGCCCCGTGGAGCGCCACAAAAGTCCATAATCCCCCAAGTTGGATCCAGCGGACGAAATCTCCCTGAGCTTCTGGACCCCATAGGAGTAAGAGGCTATGTCCGAGAGCGTCAGCAGGAGTAGAAACAGCAGCAGTAAGAAAGTTGCAGCCCTCAAGATATGAAGACGCAATGCCGTGGGTGTACCAACTGGTAGCAAAGGTGGTTCCTGTAAGCCACCCGCCAAGAGCGAGATAAGCTGTAGGGAAAAGGAGAAGGCCAGACCAACCGACAAAAACAAACCTATCACGCTTAAGCCAATCATCGAGGACATCAAACCAACCTCTCTGTGAAAGAGTAAGAGTAGAAGCAGTCATAGACAGATAACCACAAGTAGTGGGATTAGAATGGTTGCGATAGAGATAAAAAATCCCCCGACTTGTTCAGCCAGGGGCAGCAAACTATAACTGTCCATCAACCGATAGCAGGAGCAGTCAGAGCCACGGGGGTGGACTCAGCAGCAGCAAGATCCAGAGGGAAGTTATGTGCGTTTCTCTCGTGCATTACTTCCATACCGAGACCAGCACGGTTCAGAACATCGGCCCAAGTGTTGATCACTTTACCTTGGCTGTCAACGATCGACTGGTTGAAGTTGAAACCGTTGAGGTTGAACGCCATGGTGGAGACACCAAGAGCAGTGAACCAGATGCCGACCACAGGCCAGGCAGCCAGGAAGAAGTGCAGGCTGCGGCTGTTGTTGAAGCTGGCGTATTGGAAGATCAGGCGACCGAAGTAACCGTGAGCAGCTACAATGTTGTAGGTCTCTTCCTCTTGACCGAACTTGTATCCATAGTTCTGAGACTCGTTTTCAGTAGTCTCACGAACGAGCGAGGACGTAACCAACGAACCGTGCATCGCACTAAACAGGGAACCACCAAACACACCTGCAACTCCGAGCATGTGGAACGGGTGCATAAGAATGTTGTGTTCTGCCTGGAAGACAAGCATGTAGTTGAACGTGCCCGAAATGCCAAGAGGCATAGCGTCAGAGAAAGAACCCTGACCGAATGGATAGACAAGGAACACCGCAGAAGCGGCGGCCACAGGCGCAGAGTAAGCGACACAGATCCAAGGGCGCATGCCCAGGCGGTAGGAGAGTTCCCACTCACGTCCCATGTAGGCGTAGATGCCGATCAGGAAGTGGAAAACAACCAGCTGGAAAGGACCGCCGTTGTACAGCCACTCGTCGAGGCTGGCGGCTTCCCAGATGGGGTAGAAGTGCAGACCGATGGCGTTGCTGCTGGGGATCACAGCGCCAGAGATGATGTTGTTGCCGTACATCAGGGAGCCGGCAACGGGCTCACGGATGCCGTCGATGTCCACAGGGGGAGCACCGATGAAGGCGATGATGAAGCAAGTTGTAGCAGCCAGCAGGCAGGGAATCATGAGAGTTCCGAACCAGCCCACGTAGAGGCGGTTATCGGTCGAAGTAACCCACTGACAGAAGCGGTCCCAGTTATTAGATGCGGGACGAGAAAGAACAGAAGCAGACATTAGTCATAAAAGTACGTGTGCAAGCGCATCACTCAGCGACAGGGAACCTTGCACAGGAACGTCGCCTACACCCTTATTCTATCATAATGTAACGTCGTGTAAAGCTCTCTCAGGTAGGTATTTTTACTTATCTTTGGGGGTGAGCTTCTTGGGCTGAGGCTTGGGGGCTTTCTATTTGTTGTTCACCAGCCACGCTGCCTTAGCTTTCTCTTCTTTTGTCATCTCTCGACCCGTCTTTTTCCTGAATGCCGCTTTCAGTTTGGCCATCCGTACATCTGCGGGCTCGTCTTTTGCATCTTTCGCCCGGAGTTTTGTTGCCTGCTCGTCAGAGATTTGCTTCCCTTTCTCACATTTTTCGCCCGGCTCCACTCCGTAAATATCCCCACTGGACATCAGGCACTGAACGAAATCATAGGGCTCACCCTCACCGAAATCCATGCCTTCGGCGCACATGTCTTGAAATTTGCGCAAAGTTTCTTCGGTGAAGGTGCCCATTGCTATCTACTTGTCGTTCCTGTTTTTACCCTACCAGTGGCACTCGAAGTCATCACAGTCAAAATGTTTATGAAGGTGTTCTAGTTGAACCGCCATCTCCTCTAAGGTTTCACTCCCGTGGACATCAATCAAGTAATGGTCTATGTCCCTTTTTCGGTCAAGTGCGGATTGACGATTGGATGCCATCAGAAGCACAGGACCAGTAAAAGCCGCTTGAAAAGATAGCATTAGATTGAGCAATACGTATGGTGGCTTATCCCATTTCGCTTTGGCTGGTGCCCAGGTGTTTATCACTATCCACAGCACTAAGATACACGCTTGTCCCCCGATAAAATACCAACTGCCAATGATGCTAGCGCATTTGTCGGCCAGTGTGTTATTTGGGAGTTGTTTCGGATTATGTCTCCGAAACTTGAAGCCCATTGAAATTTGACGCAGGGTAAGTACTTTTACCCTGGGGTTTTACAAATTGTTATATTGAGTTTACCGCAGCTCATCAGACTCCGAATACGGCATATCGGAATAAGGAAAGGGTGCGGGAGAGATGTCTCGAACTCACCCCTTGGTCCCGCATACTTCCTTTCGCTAGGGGGTCACCACCGATTTAACGGGCTGGGCCTCACGGACACCAACTTGACCATGCGTGTTTATTTTACCCTATTTACTCTCTGGTAAACTCCAAGGAGATTTGATTTCCATTGCCCCTCCAAGCAGGTTCTGAGCCTCTGACCCATCGGCAGGATGCTCTATGCGTACAGCACCTTGCTCGTTATGGGTGCTCACCTTACTTTCTGAAAAAACTTTTGAAAAATTTTTTAGAACTTTTTCATTCTCTTCGTCTCGCCATTGTTGTTTGAGGTCTTCTACCTGTTTATCCACGGACTTCATAGTTGTTTCGGTCTTCCACTCCACCCAGTCGGGGAAGCAGTAGTTCATAGCAAAGCGGACCCACTTCTTCCCCCGAAGGGAAGGAAATGAGTCGCACAGTCGCCACAAAATGTCATAGACAATGGCGTTTAGAAGGCTATAATTCACGGTGTGTCCTTTGGAGGCGGCGGCACGGGAGTTTTAGTCCCTCGCTGAAAAGCCTCTTCTTCTTCCCTGCGGGCGGCAAGGATACCAAAGTTAGCTAGTACGCTGGTGAATACTCCGGCTACGAAAGTGGAGTCGGCATGTTTCTGCCCACTAGCCCAGCTTGCCGTTAGGACTACCCCACACCATAATAGGACGACAACTTGTATTACCGTATTAACTTTGGGGTGGGGAGTTTGTCTTTTCCGTGGTTTTGGTCGTGGACTTGGAGAAGTCATGACCTTACCTTTTCTAACCGATTTTACCCGGCGTGATCAAGAATCACCGTTGTGCTACGATGCCCCAACCACTTGTTTCGCCGTCGGGCGTCCAGCGTGCGGTAAGCATACTCTTGCTATACTTCAGGTGACTACCATTTGTGGAAACATAGTTGCCGCTGCCGTTGTCCAACTCTCCCCACGGATCATTCACAATGTAGTAGGCACCTCCCGGAGCCTTGGGATCAACTTCCTTGCCAATGACGATAATCCAGTGACCCCCTCCAGATGGTGCGGAAGCAGGACCGTGGTGGAGAATACCGATAGGCATTGGGATCCCTTTGCTTAGCAGATTATCCAAGTCGGCAAAGCGCAAGGTGCTAGAGAAACGAGAATCTACACCGAAGTACTTCAGGGTTTCTACCTGTACAGTGGAGGAGGTTGTGTCTCCTCGTTTGAATACTTCCCGAATGTAGTCATCATCGTTGTTGATGGAGTTGGGCTCCATATACTTACACAGCATTGCACAGCTAGAGCTGAAACAAGTGCGATTAGCGTCCCGATAGTTGTCCCTTTGAGAGAAATACGGAACATTTAGAAGCAAGCCATTACTGGTGGAAGTATCACTAGAAGTCCTATAGATACGAACCCAGTTGGCTTCGTCCGTCATCAAAGACGAATCCAGAGCGTCTACCTTTGAATAAAGATCATCAAAAGCAGCTCGATGCTTGGGGTTTTTATCGTCGTAATACTTGATAAAATCTCTAAACTTAGAATTGTCGAAGTGAGCCATAACTCCTCTTTATAAAAAAAGGAGGGAGTGATATCTCCCCCCTATAAATCAACCCTGGTAGTTGATGTCTTTGAGAAACCCGACATTTTTCAGTCGAGTATCTACAACGTGAAGTGTGTCAACAAGTTTCTTGACTTGTTTTTCCAGGACGATAAGTCGTGCGATGACTTTCTCTAGGCGATCTTCTAGTTTCTCTTCGCCGGTTAGTACTGTTTCGGGGCTCATTGTTGCTCCACTTTTACTTCAACAATTTTAGCATCCCTTTTGGGAATACGAATGGTGAGCAAACCGTGTTTCAGGCTGGCTACAGTGTGTTCAGCATCAATTCTCTGACCGAGAGTAAAGAAGGCATTCCCCCTTGGCGTCTCAACGGTCAAGCTACGGCCTTCGATGCGAACTTTTACATCTTCGGGCGAAACTCCAGGAACTTCTACCTCGGCTACAGCGGCATCATCCTCTGAAGCAATACGGTAATTGAGGCTGGAACGAGCGTTCGACGAGGCAAAAGGGGTCTGAGTGAGGTTCAACAGGGAGTTGAATTCGTCAAACAGAGGGCTACGAACGAGATTAGTCATGGTTCTCAGGACCTAAAAAGGTAATGGGTGAGAGAGGCATATGCCTCAAGCACATTATACCCTAGGGTTGCTGAGGTAAACTCGGTTGCTGAGGTGGATTTGGTTTTGCTGATTTACACTTTGCTCTGGTAGCCGCAGCTTTTTTAGCTGCCTCTGAGCGATTACCTCGATTGACACCGGCTCTGGCGGTTTGGGCTCTCTTCTGGTCAGCCGATTCTTGAGCGGGAGTTCGAGCTTTTGCTTTGGCCTGCCGCTTTGCTTTTTGATTACACTCTCCCTCCAGAGGGTTGACTTGACCCTCTGCAAACAGAAGCTGGTGGACGGCTTCTAGGGACTCAGTTGTAAAACCTGGAATGTTCATCCTAGCATCTGCATCCCGTTGACTGATTTGCTACTACCTCCTTGAGGGTTGCCCGGACCTTTCGGTAGAGCGGGACCGGCAATCATTCCGGATTCTTCCTTCATTTTGCCCATATTGCCTTTGCCTTTTCCAGCCTCCCACTGAGCTGGACCTTTGGGGTGGCTAATACCCGTGTCGTAATTATTTTTCTCCTCCGGCCCCGGTCCTTTCCCTGTGCGAAACTGTTTAGCCCAGTCCATCTCGGCAAATAGTTCCACAACTTCGTCTGCTACAGACGCAGGAAAACCCATACTCTGGAGTTGCTCCGAGTACTTACTTTCACCGCAGGCGCTTAGAGCAATTGCCCTTGCTTGCTTGGGGTCTGTAACAACCTTACCGCCTTTTCCGGAGTGCAACTCACCTCGTCCAAAGCGTTTCATTTCGGATGCTACACAGCCTTCACCCTTGACAACAGGCATTATTATTTAGCGGGGGTTTTACTGAGCAGGGCTTTGATGCCGTTGGAAACCAGTTGGAAGGTGGAGTTGGACTTCATTTTCGGGTTAGCGGCAATTAGCTGCTCCAGAAGCACCCAGATGCCAAGAATCTCAGCGGCGTGAGCGGTTACAAATGCGTAAACAGCGGCAATGGTTGCCATGATCGTTTCCGTAACTATTTGATTTTACCCTCTAGCTCCAGAACATAGTCCCTAAGTTGGGTGATTTGATGGGTCATCTTAGTAAGAAGCGAGAGGGACTCCGTAAGGAATTCCTCAAGCTCTTCTCTGGTCAGATCCGGAAGGCGTCTCCGGATTGACAACACTCTAAACTCTGACTCAATTGGGAGGGGTGTCAGGTGAAACGGCTTCTGAGAGTCCATGGGCAACGGCTTGTAACTCGTAGAATTTATTAGCAGCCCACTCACGCTCTTCGTCGCTAATGGGTGCTTCCTCAATGTATTGTAAAAGCATTTTCATTTCTGCGTCGCTCAAATTTCGAATTTCTGATACGAGCTCTGGTGACAGAAGGGTTGCTTTATGTTCCTCAAAGTCATAAACGAACTCCGGGCTCACCCAGTCTTCGGGAGTACTATCGTAAGATAGGTGGTAATTGTTGCTGGCAAGTTCGCAAAGAGAAACTTTTTCTTCGTCAATGCCCAAGATTGAGGCGATCTCGGCATGACTTTTGCCTTCTTCGAAGAGGGCTAAAATCCTGGTCTTGTAGTTAGTAATCCAGCGAGGAGTACGCACCATTCGAGAGTAATCTCGAAGAGCATGTTGAATATACCCCCGAGCCGTGTTCCAGGCGTAGGTACTATACTTGACTTGCATCTCCGGGCGATAGCGAGTAGCTGCCACGCAAAGAGCAAAGTTAGCGATTGACTCCAGGTCCTCCCGTGTGAGAGAACCCGTATGACCACCCGTAAGGCACCGAGCACCGTGCGCCAATCTCCCTGCTATCCATTTGTGCTCTTCAACTAAAAGTTGTTGCTCTGGCGTTAGACCAGGGTAGCGTTTATAGCGGCGGCGAGTCATTTTATGCTTCGCAGGAGAGACAGTCGGCATAGACTCGTTCCGTAGGTTTAGTGTTGAGGTTTACATATTCAGTGTATCCGCCAATGTGTTTCTTATAGAGCCACATTTGGGGAACTGTTTTCCAGCCGGGATCCCAATAACCCTTCTCTACAGCCTCCTGTTTTGTAATCTCTTTGTAGCGGATGCCGTCTGCGGCGAGGGCTTCCTTGAGTTTGACACACCAGGGGCAGTCGTCTTTTGTGACGACGAGAGCTGGGACAACCTTCTTATTCGTCAGAAGTGACGAAGACTTCAGGTAATACAGAGATTTGAGACCCATCTTCCAGGCGGAAAGGTGAAGACGCATGATGTAGGCTGCGTCGCATTCCGGGTCTACAAATAAGTTTAGCGATTGACCTTGGCAGATAAACTCTTGACGGTCTGCAGCCTGTTTGATGAGCTCAAACTGGTCAATCTCTCGAGCAGTTTTGAAAATTTCTTTTTCAGTTTCCGTGAAAAAGTCCAAATCCTGAATACTTCCCTTGGCAGCAAGGATCTCATCCCACACCTCGGGTCCAACTCCCCTGTCACAAAGCAGCTTCTCTAGGACTGGATTTTTTCGAACGTAAGTCCCTTTAGCTTGCTTCGCAACGAAATAGTTAGAATCGATTGGTTCAATCCCTTGACTAAACGCTCCCGAAATAACAGAATTTGTCCGAGTAGGAGCAACAGCAGTAAGATGAGTATGGCGCATACCGCTCCCCACGCACCACTCAGGTTCTCCAAATCGTTGTGCCAATTCTCGTGAAGCTGCTTCGGACTGCTCTTTGATCCAACGGTGGGCTTCGATGTTGAGTTCACGGGCGCCTGCTGAGCTGAAAGGTAGTCCACGTTTCTGGTAAAGGGTGTGAAGACCCATCGTACCAAGTCCTAGGGCACGAGATTTTTCGGCAAACCGGACCGAACGTCCGAGACCAACCTTGTCTTTTGCCTTACGAATGAATTCCGAAACGACTGCATCGAGGAGATGAATCGCGAGTTCGGGGACTGTACGTCCAGAACTAGGAGATTTCCAATTGCGATACTCGTCGTACCGACTAAGATTGAGGCTGCTAAGGACGCAGACGAACGAATGATGCTCATCGGTATGAAGGAAAATTTCAGAGCAAAGGTTACTTGTTTTTACGGAAAGCCCACGTTCGGTGTAACACTCAGGGTTTTGACGATTGGCATTATCAATAAATACCAGGTACGGTGATCCCGAGATCATGCGGGTTTTGAGAACTTCGCCAAACAATTCTTGTTTGTGCTGATCGCCCGCTATCATGGACTCCACCCACTCATCACTGATGGTCAGAGCAACGTTCGAATCGATGAACTTTCGGGGATCTCCCTTGGAGTGATCTTTAGCACGCAATAGTTCTGGCACATCGGGATGATCGATGGGCAGGTACACTGCGAATGAGCCCCTACGGACGCCGCCTTGAGACACTACTCGTGCTGCCAAATCGTACTGTTGAGCCCAGGGCACGATCCCTGTCGACTTACCTCCGCCAGAGATAGGTGCTCCAGAGGGGCGCACATCTCCCATGTAGATACCTACGCCACCCCCGTTTTTGCTCAGTTGGGCGACTTCTTTGAGATGACTGTAGATGCTACTAACGCTATCACTGAGGTGTACTGAATAGCAACTAATCGGGAGGGCTCGACTCGTTCCGAAATTAGCAGCCACGGGAGAAGCGAGGCCAATCCAACCGTTCCATAGACACGTAAACAGGTCTTGCTCAAGGTCACTATCGAGATTGATGAGGGAAGCAGCTTTTGCAACTCTTTCAAACATTGCACGAGGTGTCTCTCCTGGCAGGAGATAACCTGCCGATAGTGTGTGCATGCCCTCTTCTGAGAGCCATTCGGGAGCAATACTCATGAGAGGACGAGATCGAGTGTTTTCAAATTTACACCACTGAAGTCTTGAGTGGGTTTACTAATATAGTTACCTCCGTCTTTGGATTGGGCAAAGAAGTCGGTGCTGGTGGCTCCGGCCATCAGGGGATGGAACCAACCTTTGATGCGGTCTGCAGAAGCACTGTCATACTTGAAGGTTTTCTGCACACCCAGACGCGCCAATCGGTCGTTAGCCCGATAGAGAATGTATTCTCGAACATCATCTTTGCTGATGGTGCCCAGGGTACGACCCTCAAAAATCTTATCAAGGAAGGCGAACTCGTTGGTGATCACCGCTTCAAATCCTTCCGTGATCCCTTCTACTTCAGCCGCAGTAATTGGGTCTTCCTCTACGAGTTTTCGGAAGAGTTTGATTCCGGTGTCGGAGTGCTGCTGCTCGTCAAGCGCAGACCAAGAAATGATTTGAGCGATTCCTTTGAAGCGTCCGGTGAGGTTGAGAGATAGCAAAACGGCGAAAGAGCTAAATAGAGACACCCCTTCACCAGCACCGCTGAACACAGCAAGAGACTCTTTAATTCCTCGATTTTCAAGGAAGTATCCGATCTTTTGTTGAGCGACGGGGTCCCCGAGGAATGCTTCAAACTCGTCAAGTCCGAGAGTATCAGAGAGAAGGTTGTAGGCTTCCGCATGTACCACTTCCGAAAGAGAGAAAGCACGGGCAACAGCAGCTACCTCGTGTTTAGGGAACCAGGTGGGGATGTTTGCCCAATAGTCACTGACGTGGCATTCAAGTTGAGTGAATCCACGAAGGATTCCCGCCACGATTTCTCTTTCGTCTGGTGAGGCGTTCTGCCAATCCCGTATGTCACTTTCGAAGGAAACTTCCTGAGGTCTCCACACAGACGACAATGCTTTCTGGTATGCCTCAAAAAACTCAGGGAACTCAAACTCCCCGTTAATTTTATAGGCTTGTCTGTAATTTTGAATGCTGCTTGTCATGCTTTCGCTTCATACGTTTGGCTTCTCGCTCAGCGAGGTATAGTTTTCGGCAGGGCTCATGCTTTACTTCGTCCCACCAGTTGGGTTTTTCGCTATAGCGCCACTCGGCATAACCTTTGTAACCATTGATGTAGTTACGGTATGCGGTAACTGGGTCATCTGCGATCTTGAATTCTTCAGGCATAGCCTGAACGAACGGTGTGTGATCGTGCCAGTTGTGATCAGAGTGGTTATGAAGGATCAACCAGCTGAGCTGGTCAAGAGCGCCGAAAACTCCGTGTTCTTTACCGTAGCGTCGGGTGTATTCTTCGGACATGGAGATTGCATGATAAAGCAACCACCAAACATTTGAGGGACTTTCGTAGAGCCATTTTGCACAAGGATGGTGTGCGAATCCTTTGGTGCCGTAATTAGTTCCGTCAGGTTTCCGAATGTATACGCCATGTGTGTTAAAAGCCCACGGAGTTAGCAACTGAATGCTCTCCGTAGGCATTTTTACAATGAGTTTATCGGGTAGATCTTGAGCCGCTGATTTTGGGTTGTCGTTTACAGCGAAAATGTTCACGGTGGTTTGGAACAGGTGAGTTTAGTATAGCAAGAAGGGGAGAGGTAAACCGTTAGGTTAACCTTCCATTTGAGCATATTTACGCAATCGTTCAGCTTCTCGTTCTCTCATTTCAAGAAACTGTGCCTGTAGTCGATGCAGTTCCTCGGTTTGTTGTTTTTCCATGCGTTTTGCAAGCAGGCCGAGAATGTAAAACACCAGCGTGTTTCCGGCGATGGAGCCGAGAAGAGCGGCGGAAAAACCAAGAAGAAAAGTCATTTACCTTGACCTCTGTAGCGGCGCTGCTTAGCTCGAGTGGGCGTGGCGCCCAAGTGAGTGTTACGAGAGCATCCCTGCCGTGTTTTCTTCGGTTTGCTCTCGATCAGAACTTTGTTCGTCAGGGATTGCTTCAGTTTCGCCATGTTGTTCTAAGGTTTTGAGGGCGTGTTTGGTGATGACACTAACGAAGGCTTTGTTGAACACTTCGTGATGGGCTTCATCCTGGTTCCAGAAGTTTAGCCAAGCACCTAGTTCGGTGTCGTCCGGGGCAATGAGGTCCCATCCTTCCTCTGTGTCGGTTACCGTCAAGTCTTCGAAAGCCTCGGGTGACGGCCACCACATTTCAGGCGGAGTCTCGGTCATCGTAAGTTAGGATCCAGTAGATAATATAGACAGTGCCTAGCAGCAGTAAAGTTATTAGTAACGTTATGCTGTGGACAGGGTCGGTCACCACAGGCCTGGCACGATCTGTCCCGTGAATGCATAGGAGCCCATTGCGGCCACGATTCCGAGCATTGCTGCCCAGCCGTTGATTCGTTCTGCTTTTTCGTTGAACATCTTCAGTATTTCCTGGTAAGGTAAGGGGTCAGTAAGAGTTGTTTCAGAGTCAGTGTATTCAGTTTTTCATGGTCAGAGGGAGAGAGTTTCCCCCACCGTAGTTTAGAGAGGATGACTTTCAGTGTGGTCAAAGATTCTCCTCCTGCTCAGTAAGGATCACACAGTCGCTAGTGGGGTAGGCAACACAAGTAAGTACCCAGCCCTCAGCCATTTGCTCATCATCGAGGAAGGATTGCTCCTCATTATCCACAGTGCCGCTAATCAATTTGCCAGCGCAAGAAGAGCAGGCACCAGCACGACAGGAATAAGGGAGATCAACACCAGACTCTTCTGCCGCTTCAAGGATGTACTGGTCAGGGGCACATTGAATGACGGTCTCAGTGCCGTCGGGTTGACGAAGAGTAATCGAGTAGGACATCAGAACGTGTCAGAAAGATTGTTAATTGAGTGAGCCAGTAGCACAAAGAATGCTACCGAGATAAGGGTCCAAAAGGCTTCAGTCATTGGGGTCCTCAGATCATTCCGAAGAAGAAGTTACCAGTGAGAGAATAAGAAATAAACCCAGCAATAATACCGAGCATTGCAAGGCGTCCATTCAATTTCTCAGCAACTTCATTGTGGGGGACACCCCAGGGGTGATCAGTGTAGGTCATCATAGGCTCTTTGGCCCACATGTTTTGCTGGCCCCGGTCGTTCGTGGTTACAGTCATGGTTAGAACGGATTTGCGTTCTATCATAGCTAATATAAAGTTTTGTAAACTACTTTTGTTTGGTTTTCTTTTTTCCTTTGCGGAGTTTGTGACTTGAGAGCCACCGACGGAAGAAAGCTAGTTCATCCCAGCTCCAGCGTTCTGGATGCTTGAGTGCGTCTTTCACGAGCTTTTTTGTCTTCATCGGTTGATCTCCTGAATGCTGACCTCCACAGGATTGAAGTGCTCGATGAGTAGTTTCATAGCATCCATTGATTTCATCGACCCACAAGTGTAGACGTCAATGGCGCAGCACCCGTTTTCAGGGAATGTGTGAATCGACAGATGGCTTTCCGCTAAAGCATATACAATCGTGACACCCTGAGGGCGGAACTGATGAGAGAACCGATTGAGAACAGTTGCCCCACAGGCCTCGACTGCTTTCTCGAAAGCTGCTCGAATTCCGTCGATATCATCCAGCAAATTGAATGTGATGCCATAAAGGCTAACTAAAATGTGATGTCCCAATTTGCATAAAACCTCGTTTATTCAAGTTTTTCGAGACACCCTGTAATTACATCCCGAAGTTCTACGATTGTAGCGGCACCTTGCTGATGTCCCTTGTACTTCCCTTTGCGGTCCATGATTAGATAGACCGGCAGGTCAATCTCATAGGTGGGACTAAGACAATGGGTTTCCAGGAGATGGTACAATCGGACTTTGGTTGGATTGTTCTCGTGATTGATCACACTGTCAAGGGAAATTTCTTGATATGCGATCTCGTCAAAGTTCTCGAAAGTTGCCTTATCGTGCTTACTCATATGCAAGCACACATCGCAATTTTCGTCAAAAACTTTGGTGGCAATGTAATTTTTACCCGAGGTAGAGTTACTCATTTGATTAGGGCTTCCAGTTCAGGGTGTTTTTCCCGGATAATGCGGGAGAAGCGGGCGATGTGAGAATTGATTGCTTGCTTAGTCATGCCGTACTTTTCGGCAACTTCCCCCTGACGAAGAGGTTTGCGACCCAGCAACCCGTAACGATCACACACAATTTGTGCCCGCTTACTGTGGACGGAACCGCAACCTGCTACGATGAGGTCATGAATGAAGGTGGCTTTATACTCGTCTTTCACTTCATATTGAACCGTGTCTTCCAGATTATGCCCCCAGTCACTTTGCTCCAGAGACAGCGGGTACTTGGGGAGACGGTTGTCTTTACGGGCGATGCCTTGCACGGCACCACGAACCTGCGGGTAGACCCAAGTCATGAAACGAGTGCCACGCTTGAGGTCAAAGGTTTCAATTGCCTTCACGATACCCAGCAAACCCTCTTGCACAAGGTCCTCCCGACTGTGAGTCGGAGACATCCACGCATACTTGTTTACGATCTTATGGACAAGGGGGGTGTATTGGTTTACAATGGCAGTGATTGAGCGAGCATCGCCCTTGATGGCTTTCTGGAGAAGGTCAGTGGTCACCATGTGTCTTTCAAACTCCATATAATATACGATAAAAAGCCCCTAAAGTCAAGGGGCTGCTGGTGCGGTTAACCGCCCTACATTTCAAATTTTGTCAGTGCATCTGCCGCCATTTTCAATCTTTCGGCCCAGCCTACTCCCCCGTCTTTCCCTTGGCACGGGTTTACGCATCCTTCAGCCTTCTCGGGAGGAAGGTTTCGGCAGACAAGGGCATTGAGGTCGATGTCTTTTCCGGGTTTTCCGGTTGCCCAGTAGAGTTGGCCATCGATCCAGTTAGCGCCACAGACGGGGCAGTTTCGGTTGGACATTGCAAATCAGCCTCAGAATAGTAGAAAAGTTTCACGCCAGATTCATATAACATGGTATTCGCCAGCTTGAAACTTGCCCTCCACCTCTCAGGGGCATATGCTGGATCGGGACATACAACCGTTGCCACCCCTGCCTGAATCAGAGCGGCAGCACATTGACTGCACGGGGGGAAGGTTACATATGCGGTGCAGGATTGTGTTTTAGCACCGTTTTTTGCAGCGTTCATAATTGCGTTGGCTTCTGCATGAACTGTGACTGCTAATTTGTAATCACGGTCCTCGTACAGATCTAAAGAATCTGACAGAGTGCTGGGGAAACCGTTGTACCCAGACGCAATCATTCGCCGTTCTTGAACAAGGACGCATCCGACCTTGGTGCCTGGATCTTTACTCCAGAGGCGAACTTCTTCCGCAATGCGAAGAAACCTGATATCCCAATGACTCAGGAATGGGTTCGCCGAGGTACTCGAGATACTCGTTGAGGGCATTTGAGAACTCTTGGTAGATTTCTTTACGTGACTTGAATGTCTGATCGTAGGCATCAGAGGTATGGACAAAACCGTCCCAACATGCTTCTAGCTCAGAGATCCCGTACTCTACCTGCATGTAACTGGCCGGGACACCCAGCTCGGGGTTGTTGCGAGCGTTCCGTCGCATTTGCTCAAAAGTAACGTCTGAGGCCAGCATCAGCGGTTATCCCCGCTGCCAGACAGTACACCACGCTCCTTGCGAGAGGCGAGTTTGTCCAGATTCATCTGCATGATTTCCTCCAGAGTGTAGTCAAGCTCGTAAGCAAGCACGGCTACATACCAGCACACATCAGAGAGTTCCATAGCCATCTTCTCCCGAGTTTCAGGAGTGAGAGTGCCGTCACCATCACGGATGATTTTCTTGGCTTTCTCGGCTACCTCGCCAGCTTCACCCACTAGACCCAAGGTCGGGTAGATGAAATTATTGGCCATATTAGGGTAGATGGCCGTTTGGAGAGCGCCTGTTTGATAGGTGTTTGCGGAAAGGGTCATTTGGTTTGTGGTTACGGGGTCATAGTAGCAGGGGTCTGAGCAGGTAAACTCAGAAGCCTACGTCCACCTCAAGGGCGCAGCCACGCTCTACAAGGTCATCCCACTCCATCGACACAGCGCCAATGGTAAACCGGATGGTTGTAGGGGTCTTACCCGCAAAGTTTGCCACGTTACACAAGAGGGCTTGAAAAAAGGTAACCTCTGTAACAAATTCCGATACTATCGATGTTGGAATAAACACCATTGCTGACATTTCGTTCCCCTCTGCTACAAAATACACTGTGTTGATTTCTTGGTTCCTGAGGAAGGAAATAGGAAAAACTATCCCGTCACCGTTTCTCCGAGTATCAACCAGGAGAGCATTCCAATTGCCTACATCGTGTGAAAAAAGATTTTGAATATCTTTCTCGATGCTCTCAAGAGAGACAGGGTAATCGTAACTCTCAGTGGCAGACGCCAAAATATTGACGCCCGTGAGATAAACTCCGTAGAGTTCGCTTCGGCCCTTCCGAGAAACAAGGTTGATTAGAAAAGTGTTTGGGTCGGTTAGTTTGGGGGACATGTTAGTATTTTGGTTGCGATGCTTGAGGCTGGTTCTGTCGAATTAGGTACCCACCGTTCTCAACCGTTTTTGTTGAGTCATTGGGCATAACCTCACGGGTGTTATTTTCTACCCGGTTCATCTGGGTGTTATCCCTTTTATCAAACTTGGGGTGGTTCTTCAGCAAGTCCATCACGTTGCGTTTGGCTTCGATACTAAAAGAACCAAAGTATCGAGATGTCGCATCGTCAGTTTCGGTACCACCAGTGTTGAGGGGACCTTCGATGTATTCCGGCGCCGTATTATCTCGCATGGGTTCCTCGCCGTCTTTTGGCTGATCGAGATCTTTGCGAGACTTTACTTTACGGCTACCCCAAGCATTTTTTAGATTGAAATCTCCGGCAGCATTGCGATACTTTTGAGTGGGAGTGCCTGCGCTAGTAATAGGCGTGGGCGTGTCTGGCACTTGACTGCTGAAGAGTTCATCCATATCAAGTCAATGGTAAACGAAGACTGGGGACAAATGCATTTTCGCCTACTCGCCGAATACCGACAACATATTTTGCCGTGAAATATTCGCCTGGCTGAGGAATGATGTAGTTAAATTTGATGATCTGCCAAAGAGGGCACAGGTAGAATGAGTGCTCCAGATCTTCTGTACCCTTGGCGTAAAGCTTACACAAGAGGCGAGGAGTGTAGAGTTGGCAGAAGGTTTCGATTTCTTGAACGGTTCCGATCTTGTCATAGAGACCGGCCGGGTCATCGATGCAAGTAAATCCTTCGGACTCCAGTTGTTCTTTCAACCGAGACTGTTTCTGGCACTCATAGGAAAAAGCGTCCACAGTTTCGTTGGGGATAGTAGTCAGCATTAGCTTTTACCCCCATTAGTGTTTTGTGCGTACATTTTTTCACGAGCAGCGGCACGGAACTTCTCCGCCCGGTCCGGACTGTATTGTTTGTTTTCAATCCACTTATCGGAACATGTTTTATTGATGTCGAGCAAGCGTTGAACATCTCTATCCTCCAGACCTGCGAGAAGTTGTTCACCCTCTTCACGGAGTTCCTCACTGGCGTGACGCATGTTCTCCCAGTTCTCGATGACATAGTTAGCAGAGCCACCGATTTTGAAACCATCTCGCATCACTAGCTTCTCCATCATATCCTTGATGATCTCGGCAGTTGTATTGTTACCAGTTGAGTTCCGCCCAAACTGTTCGAAATAGGTTACGGCTTTCTTGATAGACTCCCACCGTATCTCCCGGAAACCCTGGTAATAGTGAGTGGAGGGTCTACCTGCCAGCTCCCACTGCCGCTTCATTTGCGTCATTAGGCGCAAGCCGGACGGATCGACCCCGAGAAAATAGAAATGATCTAGGCATTCCTGGAGAATCTCCGGTGTGAGCTCAGGGATTTCCGTGTCTCTTGTCCGGAGCATCCACGCAAATGCCATGCCATTGACGAGTGCCTGTGTAACATCCGCCTTGAAGCGGATCCTCTGCCGAGTCGTCCAGTACCGGACCTCGACCTGGAGTCGGTTAATTGACGGATCGCGAGTGTCCGTAATAACTTCCCAGAATCGATCTGTTGCCAGTCGCAGGCACCACAGATAAAGAGCCTCTTGGCTGACCCCGAGTTTGTTCGCAAGATACGGGATATGTGCCCGTGGACGGAGATCCGGGGAGCCTTCCGAAACGGTTCCCTCAAGGTTCTCCCGATTTTTCGCAACTTCGTACTCGCGGTAGGTCGATATGATTTTGATCCGGTCAATAATACCAGGGTCGAGATCATAAGCAAACTTACTATTCCAGTCGTTGGAGTTAACGAGAATAACAGATTTCGGCCAAATCTGTTCAGCGTCCTGGAATTTTTCCTCAACTTGAAAGAGACCATTGGTGATCAGGATTTTGGTTTCCTCCGCCGCCAGAAACTTTTTCAGACTGGCGAGGCTCGTGTCATCTTTGTAAGCAATATCGCTTAGGGCAGCAGCCTTGAGACCGAAACGGTCTTCCGTGGATTTGAAGGTGTGAGTGATAAATCCACACCGCTGCAGAGCTGCAGTCAAACCGTTGAACAGGGTGGACTTGCCGAGACCAGCATCCTTACCGACGATCACACCTGCCATACGGGCGGTATGGTCTACAGGTTCCATCCTGCCGGGGGGCAGATGATTTGCTCTCCCAACGCCAACACGGCCAAGGATAAGCATGAGCATCTCTCGCTCGGCTTCTGGGAAAATGGTAAAGACATCCGCAAAAGTAACATCATAGAGAGCGGGATCAAACCAATCTCGGTCAGGAACCCAGATGCGGGGGCTGTGAACAACGGCCCCTCCCCATCGACCGGCAGGGTCAAAAGTGTGACCGTAGTCCAGAACTTGGTGGATATTTTTATGTTGGTTTACCCGCTTCATTTTCAGAAGACGGAGAGTAAAACTCAGGAGATCGTTGTCGCCTGCTTTAGGTTTGTACAGGGGGGACCAGAATTCTCTTACGGCATCATCATCGCAACCCGACAGGAAAGCTGCCTCAATGTCTTCAAAGTCACGCCCTGTGCTGATGTCTTGTAGGGGATTGAACGTGTGAGGGTAGCGAATACCGGCAGGCATTTCCGGGGGTTGAGGCTTCATGATCCGGTGATTGATATGGTCACCACCTTCCAGAAGCTCTACGGTGTATCCACGGGATTCCAGAAGGGCTATGCCCGCATTGTATAGTTCGCTTACCTTTACAGGCTTTTTCTCTTCTTTTGCTTTTCCTTTATTACTGCCAAAACTTTTAGCCTTTCGGCGTTCTTTTACTTCGCCGAGGATATTTTCCTCTTGCTTGGTTGTTCCAATTGATCCGGAGTAGGGGTCTGCCACTAGGTTCGTTGTTTGATGGTGGTTTCCGTGGGCATTATAGCAAAGGGGAGAAGAGTCGTAAACCCTTCCCCCCAATGTGTTATAATATGTAAGATAAATATTGTCTAAAGGACCCCCGACTATGCGGGGGCTCAGTTACTCAGAACGAGAGATCGAAGCTGTCAGGATCTTCCGCAAATGCGGTGCACTTGAGGGCGACCTTGGCGGTTGGGAAACCGTTGTACACACCGTGCTCCAGAACTTGGAGAGTAGCAGGAGATTCTCGTGAAATCACAGGCTCTGCAGCCAGAGTTTTCTTGAGAGCGTTGTTTGGGCGGACGATGCACCAATCAGAGATCTCCGTCTCCTGGTCTACCCATTCGCCCTCTACTTGGGCACGAACGGGAGCAACGAAAGCTTCTGGAACCTTGACCTGAAGGTAGTAGTCAGTTCCGTACTGACCGCCTTCTTTGACTCGGTAAGTGGTAACCGTGTAGTCACCGATCGGGAGGTGAGCAACTTTCACAAAAGGTCCGACCATGCGTTCGCCAGAGCTCTCGCCACGCTTGGAAAGATCCGAGGCAATAGCAACTTTTTCTGCGATTGCTTCCGGATTTTCATCCAGCAGGAGGTCAAGCAGGTCAGCCGACAGAGGATCCTCGTAGTCAGCAGAACGAATGGGGATAGGCAATGAATATAGAGTTCCGTCTGAAGTTACGGAAACATTCAACACCGGCTCAGTGTACTTGCCAACGGATTCTTCCTTGAAGGCGAATTTAGTGCCTTTGACGGACGAAGCGGTAGAGATCTTACCAGGAGCAATCTGCAGAGGGATGTCCTGAGAACCCCAGCGGATTACCAGACCTTTCTCCTCGGTGGAGAACACGGTCGGGGAATACAGTCGCTTGAATACTCCATTAGCGTCAGCCCGGACAGTGAAGGTAGAGCCAGCCGGATCCAGTTCTTCGCCAGTGAGGGCTTTGAAAACAGCCGAAAGCCCTTGCTTCAGGGACTCAGGCAGAGCGGTGTTAGGGATGTCCGTGTATGCCCGGGTGTAGCTTTTGGCTTCCAGGCGAGCACGGTTACGCTCGTCGAGCTGTGGGTTGATTTTGAAAGTAGTAACTGCCATTTTAATGTTTAGCGTTGGGTAAGTCAGGCTCGAATCCCCAGCCTTTTCTGGGGCACCTGACACAGGTATTATACCTTAGCGGGAGGGAGGTAAACCGTTTAGATCAGCGAGGGGGGCCAAGCGTACTTCTGCCAAGCTTCCACAGTTGCGAGGGGACCCAACAGACCGACTCCAATTGCGTAAGCAAGATACTGAGCGGCAACGGCGGGCTGCATAGCGTTTCCCAGGCCATAGGGGCGTGTCGCCTGGATACTCAAAGAAATTTTTCCACCGTCTTGCTCATAGCCAACTGATTCAACTACCCAGTCTTCCATATATTTGCCCGTCAGACTCGGGACAAATACTATGTCGTGTGGTTTAATTCCCGTTAGCGCTGGGCACATAAATAACTGTGCTGTTAGTTTTGACTGAGTTTCTTTATTCAGAAGCTCTTGTTTCTTAGGTCCATCTCCATTAGCTTTGAGTTGCAGGTTGGGGGCAGATCGACTGCTAGATGGATTTGTTGGTGCGGAGGTGGGCGTTGCCGCCGCTACCCGGGTATTTAGGTCAGGTCGAGAAGCAGGGTTTTGGTTGGTTACTGGCACTCTTGATTGAGGGATCGGGGTATTGGATGGCGTATTCACGTTTGTTTGTTGGGGAGGTTGCCACTCGGTAGATCTCTCAATCGTGTCTATAATTGCAGGACCCAGTATGTACCCGTAGCGCAATTGAGGTTGTGGGTTTGTCTGCACGGCAAGAGCGGCGGCATTGATCACAACGGGCGCTTTTTCCCAAGAGTAAGGAGTAAAAATTGTTATTCCTGCTTTACCTAAATTATGAGCAAACGGGACATTTCCGTTGGCTTTGACCAAGTTACCTAACGCCGAAGTGAATACGGTGTCCGAGGCATAGGCGGACTCTACTTGTGCCTTAGTTAAATCTATGGTTGCTTGAGGAGTGTAAGTAACTATGTTACCAGGCACCCCAAACTGTTTCTGTAGTTTTGAAATGGCGGCAACCATTGGAGCTGCAGCAGGATCGTAGGCTTGAGCATAAGAGCGAAGGCTGCCGTTGATAAGACCGTCAAGCTCCGACCGAAGTTTTACCTCGATGCCCATATTATTTCCGTAACTTATACTTTGACCGCCCCACACAAAAACGAATCCAATGGACTTACCGCCGGGGTAGAAGAACCGCACGGTAATTTGCAAGTTCATGCTGGAGGTTACCAGCTTCTGATAGACCTCGACGGCAGGTCCTGACGGGTTCCATGATAGTGTTCCCGTGGGGGTACTTCCCGTAGAACTTATATCGACAGACGCTTTGGTTATAAGAGGTTGAGGTTCTGTAGATCCTGGCAAAGGGTAAAGCATCAAATTGACGGCTCCCCAGTAAACCTCAACACGGGGGGAAATTAGATTACCTGACATTGGTTATACGAACATTGTGGATCGTTGAGTTTCGGCAACGGCGTTCCAGAGTTCTCTGGCCACGATGGCAGCTAACTCTTCTGGATTTTGTCCCGCTTGCTGATGTATAGTAATTGGAGCATTGACGGTAACCGTTCCACCACCACTTGTTCGATTGGCAGAGGCAACGGCCATTTTTACCTGTCCCAAGAAGTTCTTCATCCCGTATCCGCCTGCGGCAGGAATGATGGTCTCGGAGCTATTGGCAACCACAAGGTTAGAGCCACGGGGTTTGTTCCTCATCTCGGAAGCAATGGCGTCGCT
>Ga0222714_10001607_pt1 | contig 25331 bp, 51 predicted proteins | sample C33_3DmetaG_FD_165048 | JGI IMG/M metagenome (GOLD analysis project Ga0222714, IMG submission 165048) | Estuarine water microbial communities from San Francisco Bay, California, United States - C33_3D | ecosystem: Environmental > Aquatic > Marine > Unclassified | place: USA: California...
TTGTCCAAGTAAAATCTGGTTGAAAATTAACCCCTGTTATTGTTCTTGGTGAAACATCATTTCCAGTCCAAATAACTGTATTAAAATAATCGTCTGATTTATCTATTGGTGTGTAAGCCATTATCCAAACTCCGCTAAATTGTTAGTGCATAGTGCATAGTATCCTGCTGGTACTGCGTATTCAAAATTTCCATAACCATTAGCATCACTATTTCCTGAAGCTATTGTGAATGGTGGGTTGCCGAAGTTAAATTGAGCAGTAGTATTATTACTGCCACTATAATCACCATAAGCTGGAAAATAATTTTGAAGAACTGTACTAGATGAAACTGTTATTGAATAAGGAGTACCAGAGTTTTGAACAGTTCCATTAATATAAAATTTTATTGTATTATTATCTAAATCTAAAGCAACACTAACAATATCACCTAAAGATATGGCACTTCCATATGTATTGTTTGTGCTATTTGTTCTTATATTTCCGCTAAATGTAGCAAATCCATAATCATTAGCAGAATAACCTAATTCTTGTGATGCAGAAGAACATTGTGTTGATGCAACTCCTATCATTGGTAATACACCAGAATCACTTTGTGCTGTAACTTTTACTTCCCAATACCATTTTCCTTTTGAAACACCTATAGTTCCATAATTTGGAGAATAAGGAGTATTAGATGTTTGAACTTGTAGATTTCCTTGTGTAAATGTAGATACTTGGTAGTAATTGTCTAAAGGATTCATAGTACAAAAATTATTAGTAGGAGTGTCAGTTGTTTGGTCTATGCTAGTTAAATTATTAACTGTGAAATTATTTCCATTACCTGATTGGTCAGCACCTAAGCTACCGCTATTCTCAAAGTCTAAATAGAAACCATTGCTTCCGTATGAACCTGTATATTTAATTGGCTTCCATATGCCTGTGTCTTGGTCAAATTCTCCAAAGTCAGTAGGTGTTAGTTGTTGTCCGTCAATGAAATAGGTTTCTGACATATAGCCATCAAAATATTCTGTATATAAAAAATCTTTTCCAATATTATGAACTACTCCATAATTCATAGATGGGTTATAATTTTGTGATGGATAACTTGCAGTTGAAAAAGATGTTACTTGTTCTCCATTGACATATAATTTTATACGATTACTTGCTGTTGCTTGAGTTGTATCTACTGCCATAACAATATGATACCAAGCAGATACATCTCTAAAAACTTGAGTAGTAATTAAACTTGCAGATGCAACTTCATTAAAAAATATATGTATTACATCATTATTATTAAATCTTATGGTATCCCTTAGTCCACCACCAACATCAGCACCTATTAATGTTTGATAATCACTTAATTCACCTCTTTTTACCCAAGTGCTAAATGTAAATATTTTTCTATTTGTTGGAGAATTAGAGAAAGTTCTATTTAAATAATCTGAACTACCATCATTAAATCTCAATGAATTAGCTATCTCGTAACCGCCAGTTAGAGAATTTGCTGGGAGTATTAAACTCATTAGATTACCTCTTTAGGAAATGTAGGTAATGGTCTTGCAGTTGTTCCGTCTTGTTGTTCGGTATATTCGTATAATGCTTTTAGTTCATCAACAGTAGTACAAGCATCAATCATACTTTCCATTTCATTAGACTTAGTTCTTACTTCTGCTCTAAACGAAGATATGTTAGCTGGAATAGTATAAACTTCAACTTCATTAGCTTTGACTACATACCAATCAGTTGGTGCAAGTAATCCACTAGCTTGTTGTTTGATAATAGATTTCTTTTGAGATTTTAAACCTTTAATGACTACTTGTTTCCCATCTTCAAGAATAGGTTTGTTATCTTCATCTACTGCGTCTTTATCTTCTAATGCTTTAGGTGTAGCAGTACCAAAATAAGATATTACTTTATTGTTCTCAAACTTAAATTGTTCATTAGTATTGATGTAGTATTCTTCATCTTTTTTATTAGAGTGATTAAATTCTACTTCATAAATTCCGATAGCTTCTTTTTCTGCTTTAGACCATTTAGTAAATATATCTGCTGGGTATTGATTACCATTTAATACAAATCCTTTTGGATAAGCAAAAAGTTTTTCAATAGAGTTCTTAATTACAAGTGCGTACATTAGCTTAATACCAAGTTAAGGTTTCTACCTACTTCTAACCATTTAGCACCATTATATCTAAAGGTAAATAAATCGCCATAGTTAGCAGTAGTAGTTAGGGTTGGTGCTGTATCTGCTGTAAATTCATATACTGCGTTCCATGTTAAAGTTCTTGAGCCAGTTCCATCTTGTATCACTAGCAAAGAAATAAATTGTCCAGCAACACTATTAGAAGGTGCGTTTAAAGTTCTGTTTCCACCTAATGTTACTTTAGCAATAGGTGCTGATTGTGCGTTCCAACTAATATTTGCACCATCAGTTAAAGTTGCTTCTGCATAACTAAACTTAGAAGCGGTTACTGTGTTATCAGAAGGTACTCCAATGTTTAAAGTATCTCCTAATACAGTTATAAAATCTATTGAATCCGAAGCTGTAAGTGCAGATGAGAAAACAATGTTAGAACCTTGTATTGAGTATGAATCAAAAGGTGCTTGGATAACTCCGTTTAATGATACGATACAATTAGCTGGTGTTTGCGGGAATACCGCAACACTAGCTTTAGTTAAAGCATAAGTGTCAGTAGTGGTAGCTGTAAGTGGATCAAGTACAGTATAATTTCCTACAAGTGGTTGTTTGCCTATATATGCCATGTTATCCTATAATAGCTTTTATCTCAGCTTCGGTTAAACCTAAAGCAGATAATTTAGTTAATGCTGATTGTTTGTTAGCTAATTTATTTTGTATTTCTTGTTCTCTTGCGATTTTTTCTTGTTCTTGTTGAATCTTTTTTATATTCAATTCATTAATTTCTTGTTCTGTTAATTGAATAATTTTTTCTTCGCCTGTAATTATATTTATTTCTTTTCTAATCATATTTATAAATAAGTTATATTAACTTCTCCCGCATCAAAAGTATCAGTACCACCAGTTGTAGTAATTCGTATTCTATCTAATGTTCCGCTTAAAGTTTTACCACCAAATGAATAACAAGGATATGTTGTATCTCTAATACCACCACCAAAAATAAACCAATTATTTGCATATCGTTTTAATGTATAATATCCTGTTAAAATCCAAGTTGCAGAAGTGCTATCCGCTAAAACAAAACCATTTGTAAATTGTGTATTAGTCAAACTTGTTGCTGACATACCACCGCCAATATTAGTATATCCAGTTGTTACGATTGAACCATCTCCTATTTGAATAGAAAGAGCAGAACTTCCATTTGTACTTACAGCTTTAAACAAAACAGTTATTTCTGTTACACCTGATGGAATACTTGTAAAATCAATAGATGTTCCTGATGTTGTTGCAACTGGTGTTCCAGAAGTAAATCCTACACCAGAAAGTTTAGTAGAAACTATACCAGCACTAGCATTAATATCTGCATTAACGATTGTACCATCAGCAATCTTAGCACTTGTGATAATTCCATCAGTTAGATCAGCACCAGTTAAAGGTACTGCTGTTGGTTGGTTACCAATAAACGGCATTTATTTTCTCCTATGAACTAATTGCATCAACTGTGGAAACCCAAACATCTAGTGAACTTGCAGTATTAGAAATAACTTTTAAAGCATCTCCTGATTGTACTACAAACTTTGCTCCACCATCTAATACTTGTAATGCAGATCCTGCTGGGATTGGTGCATCTTTAACTAGATAGATGTCGTTTGTTCCATCGTTGATATAAACCGAAGCTGTTACACTTGAAGCAGTTACATTCGCTACTGAAATACCTACTACTGTATCGTAACTGTCAGATGTAAATAATGTTGCAGCAGATGTTCCTACATCGTTGCTTGTATATCTTCTAAAATTTTGTGCCATATAAACTCCTATATTATAATGCGATTGCCATAGCAATAGCAAATCCTGGACTTGCTGCGTCTATGCCTGTTAATTGACTACCATCTACAGCAGGTAGTTGTGCTGATCCATTTAATTGTACTATATTATTAGCAGATGTTCCAACGTCTAAAGTAGCTGCTGTTCCTAGTCCAGATATTTTAGCATTACTAATACTATTAACCGCTAAACTTATAGTTCCTGAAGATGTAATAGGTGAACCTGTTACAGTAAATTCTGAAGCACCTGAATCTGCTACTGCTACTTGTGTTACTGTTCCACCAGATGATGGAAATACTTTAGTAAATGTAATATCAGAAACACCTAATGAAGCTGAAGTGTCAGTTGTGCAAAGGTATAAATCATCACCATTAGTTGTACCTTCTTGGACTACTACAATTTGTCCAGCTAATTCTGCAATAGTATCATAGTCTGTATTTCTAGTTGCAGCACCACTTGCTACTACATCATAAATACCATTGGCACTTGCTGAAGTTTGGTTTTTAACCAAAACTTTATTACCTGTTACTAGTGTAATACCATCTAACGTATCACCATTTTCTAAGTCAGTAGATAAATTAATATTAGCAGTAGTTGCTACTCTAACGATAATTCTTGTTTTAAGTCCTGTTACTAAATTATCAACGTAAGTTTTAGTAGCTGCATCTGAACCTGCACTTGGACTTCCTAATCCTGTTACAGTTCCGCCAGATATAGAAACATTGTTTGCATTTTGTACTGCAATAGTTCCTAATCCTAAAGTTGTTCTTTGAGCAGAAGCATCTGCGTCATCTAATAGAGCTTTACCAGCAGTTGTTAAATCATAAGTTGCTGCTGTGCCTGAACCTGTAAATTGAATACCTTTATCTGCTGCTGAAGTTAATCCTGCAATTGCTTGTAGTTCAGCATCATATGCTTGTACGTTAGTTCCAATTGCTACACCTAAGTTTGTTCTAGCAGTAGCAGTATTGGTTAAGTCAGATAAATTATTTGCTTTAACAAGTTTAGCATCTAATTGAGTTTGTATATTAGAAGATACATTATTTAAGTAACTAAATTCTGTATTAGAAATACTACCGTCATGAATTTTTGTTGCGTCAATTGCTGCACTAGCATTAATGTCTGCATTAACAATAGTTCCATCAGCGATCTTAGCTGAAGTTACACTTGAGTCTGCTAGTTTGGCAGTTGTGATTTGTGAGTCTGCAATATGTGCAGTATCAATAGAACCATCTACATAATGTTCTGAGTCAATACTATCATCTGCAATTTTAGAACCATTGACAGCATCTGCTGCAATCTTGGCCGTAGTAACAGATCCATCTGCTAATACAGAAGTTGAAACTGAACCTGCTGGTATAGAAGTATTAGTTGCAGATAAAGCACCAACATAAACTGTAATGCTTTCATTTTGAATTGCACCTGAATCTAAAGTTACATTAACAGTTGTATTAGTTGAAAATGAAGATGAACTAATTGTTCCATAAATAGTTCCTGTAGAAGAGCCTACAATTTTAACTCTACGATTTGCATGATAAAAAGATGTTACGTCTGCACCTGCTACAGTAAATGATGTTGCGCTAGCATAGGCAAAAGTAAATGATGCATCGCCATCTCCATAAATAACCCATTGACTATCGTTATACCATTCTCTTGTATCTGCAAGAATAGCTCTTAATGCGTTATTAATATTAGAAGGTAACATACCTTCTGCAATACTGATTCCACCTACTGCTGTATTATTTGCTGCTGTACTTGAGTAATCTTTAATTCCTGACATTTATTATCCTATAAACCATGCAAAAACTTTGTCAGTTTCTACATTATTTTTATTAATTAAACTATTTACTGATTCTTCCAATTGTCTTTGGAAAAATTCTTGAGTTTCAAAACTATATCTAACATTATCTATATCTCGTTCAACAACGTCAGCCATTATCTTAAACCTGCTTTACTTGCTATTATATCAATACCTTGAGCGTGAGTAAACAAAGTGCCAGAAGGTACTTTTATATTTGCTTTAAAATATCTACCAGATTGTCTAACTGGGTTAATACCTGTGCTATTCATGATAACTGATGAAGATTCTGTAGCAGTATCAGCTAATCTATCTCTAGTTTTTATAGTAACAGTTGCTTCAGCATCTACAATAGGTCTTATTCCTTGTACACTTGCACGTAATCCTGGGAATATTTCAAATTCTCCTGTTTCAATTTCAGCCTCATTTGAAGTTCCTGAAAATATAGCTGCTTTATAATTAGTATCAATAGCACCTAAATATTTTTGTCCACCAGCCCAAAAATCTGTATCTAATGCAATATTAATATTTTCTAAGTTTTCAGAAATAATATCCATTAATTCTACAGTATAAGCTCCCACAAACTGTGAAAATATAAATGATGCATTAGCTTCTGCTAATGACCATTTTTGTGTACTGTAATTATAAATTAAAATTCTATCACAAATACCTGTAGTATTATTAGTATTTTGAGAGGAAGGATATAACCATAAAGCTAATTGATTAAAAGGATCTGTAGTAGCTACAATTCTATCAGAAAATGCTTTGTTTAAATCTAGTTCAAAAAATCTATTTACTTTTTCTGCTCCAATAGGAACAACGCTATCACCATTAATTTGATAAAATCCATCATCTGCATAAAAGAATACTTGTCTATTATCTTGACAAACAGTTTGACCATATACAGCTCCTCTATTAGGAGAGATAACTGAAAATCTAAATACAGTAGCTCCACCTACAAAGTCCATACGAACTATTTGGTTTTGTCTAAATATATAACCTACTTCTCCAGAAGTTATAGCAACAATTTCACCTCCTGAACCTGGCAGATCTTGATAATCTGCTAATTTTTTTCCAGGAGTCCATGTTCCAATATCATTAATTCCAGACCATTGTACTCTATTAGTATTACCTGATTGATTACCTGTAACTAAAAAATCTCGTATAACACCACTTGTTCTAAATACTGGTGGAGTACCATCTGTAGCAATTGTAGATAAGTCTGCAAAATTAGTAGACGTACCCATTAAAAAATATTGAGGATTATCTACACCATTACTTGCTATAATATAATTACCAAATTGGGTAAATGTCCAAAAGTCTGTATTGTCACCAGTCAATGATCCTTTTTTTGAAGTAAAAGTTCCACCATCTAATTGATAGATATTAGTATTATTAGCAACAAAGTTATAAACATTATTGGAACCATCTCTAAATGAACCTCCTCCTCTACAATCTGCACCAATATTATTAGACGAATAACTAACTAATGATGGAAATCGTTTGTATGAATTTAATGCATAATATACATTAGTTGCTACATTAGATCCAGGATTATTATGACTTGGTTGATCTGGTAACCATTCGCCAAAAGGAATTTGCATAAGACTCCTAACTTGATGCTTTTCTACGATAGAAAGATAAATCTGTTCCTACATCTGTTCTTTGTACAACAGGTGCTGCACCATAAGAGTCTGTTCTATCATTGTTCTCACATCTTTCTAAATTTACTTGATACATAGCTAACCATTGTTGTTGTTGGTTAGGATCGATACCACCCAAAAAATTAGATGCATGATACAAGCTACCATAAAGATAAATACCAGGATGATTGGCAAGGATATAGTTACTAGCATTTCCAGAAGATAAACTAGGAAACGCTTTATAATATTGTAAGTATCCTGTATACGAAAGATCAGGTGATGGAGCAAATCTAAAACTTTCTGTAGCATTATCAGATTCTATACCATAAACTCTAGGTATGCCAGAAGTACTTGCTCCTCTAGTTTTAAACATATTTGCTGGAGATATATATTCTAATTGATATTTAGTTCCTCCAGATAAAATATAAAATGATCTTACGCCAATAAATCCAGTAGGAACAGTTATTGTTTCAGCATTAATAGTTACTTCATCAATCTGTTCCATTTGTCTAATTCTAAGTTTAGCATTAAAATCTGCTTCACAAAGTTTGATAAAGTCTTCAGATATTTCTGAAGTTAGATCAGATCTATTAAGCCAATTAGCTATTGATGCTTTTAATTCTGTATAAGTTGTTAATGCCATTAAAATCTTCCTGATGCAGTTCTAAAATATTTATAATCACTGCTATTTAATTTTTGTTTTAAAATTTTACGTCTAGTTTCTTGTGGTAAGGCAAACCAATTGTTTGTACCATTGTATTCTTTAGTCCAAAGAGTTAATACAAGTGTAGGTATACTTGCAACACGCTTCATATCTTTACCTACATTATATCCAGAATCTCCTTGATTATATAAATTTTTATTTTTTTTTAAGATAGCATCTGTATTTTGGGATTGCTTAATTGTAAGCTTACCATCTTCTTCAAAATAGTACTTTGTACCATCAGAATCTACAGATCTTAAAATACTCATTACTCACTTAATTCAGTTACGTATACATTGGCACTTCCAATAACAGCAATTTTTTCTCCAGCAGAAACTTTGAAATATTCAACGTCATCTGCAGGTATATAAATTTTAGAAGTAGTAGCTGTTGGATTGACACCAAACTCAATATGACATGCTGCATCTGATATTACTCTTACGTATTCAATGTTAGCACTAAATGCTGAAGACTGAACAGAACTACCTGATGAAGTTACTTTTTTTGTACTTATTGGTCGCATAGCTATATGCATAATATTCTCCTATATTGTTAGATGATGGGGGATTTATATCCCCCACCATAGTATTTTACTACGAAGTAGTTAGATCGTAAACTCCACCTGAAGCAGCTTCGTTTCTAGAGATCAATGTGAATTCGACAAGCATTTGTCTTTTCTCACTGTCACCAGTCTTAGCTAATTCATGCATAGTGAAATCTCTCAAGAATCCGATAGACCAATAGTCCATGTCTAGGACATGAGCATCTCTATCTCTTGAGAATCTGTTAGGTACAACTTCTAGATCACCGAAGTCTGAAGAATATACATCAATAGAAGTATATAAAGTTTTATCTTCAGAAGCATCGAATCTAGTAGATCCACCAGTAAAACCAGAAATTTTCTGTTTATTGAATGGGCCTACCATGATGATAGAAGGATTACCACCAGCGTTCCATACGTTTTTGATAACTGTTTTCAAGTTAGCTTCAGTTAACGCTGCTGCAGTACCATCAGTTCTAGCTGTATTACCAAGACCGCCTGAAGCACCATCAGCCGCGAATACGTCATTAGATGCAATCCAAGAGTTAATAGAACCAAATTTTCTAGCTGTTGAACTATCGCCAGAAACTTCAGCTTGGTTAGCTAACAATGTAGCTTCCATATCTCTTTTAAGCTCTTTAGATTTTTTAGCGATTTGGTACGCTAATTCTGATGCTCTACCAGCTTTGTCAACTGATTCTTGAGTACCAGTGATCACGACAGTTTTGTCCATGATCTGAGTTGTGTTTGATAATCTAGATGTTGCAGTTACAGCATCTAGACTTGCATCGTCACCTTCAACTACTGCGTTAGAAGTAGAAGCTGCAGCTAAACTATCAGTTTGCCACTCATGCAATGTGTTTCTTACTGCTTCTCTTGCTGCTGAACTCATAAATGGAGTGTCAGTAGGAGAGATAGAGTAAATAACATCTTGCAAATCTTCTCTAATACCTACAGCATCGTAAGTGTCGAATGTATTAGTTGGTTGTGCCATTTTATTTTCTCCGTTAGGTTATTTAGTTAACATACCTAAAATAGCAGATTGAGCATCTTCAATTCGCCCACTCTTCTTTAGTTTAGATATCTTGTTCCTTACGTCAATCCTCTTAGAGTTTTCTGATTTAGCAATACCAGGTTTGATAATTTTAGGTGCGTTTGCAATTTTCTTTTGAACAATAGGTTTAGAATTTTTTAAACCTTTGTAAGACATTGCATCCTTGATAACCATTAACATTCTATGATCTGCTAATGATGCTATTTCTTGATCTGAAAAACCATAAGTTTTTAAAGTAGATTTAATTCCACTTTTAAATCCTTCAGATTTTACAGGATCACTAAATTCAGGGATACGCTCCTGTGCCAATCTTCTTTGTTCAGCTAGATATGCATTATATTGTGCTTGTGCTGCTTGATTTGCTTTTAATTTTGTTTGGTTGATCTTTTCTTGTTGCTGTCTAAGTTGAAAGTCATACTTAGCTGCTTGAGCAGGATCTTCCTCATAAAGTTTTTGCAATTCAGCAGGGTCTAGTTGTTGTCTGGTAAGTGATTCAGCACTAGCAATTGCTTCATTCAATTCTCTAAGTTTCATGTCGTATTGTTGACGCAAAACATTTTTCTCTTCTTCAATTTGTTTTCGTTCTAAAGAAAGAGAATGAGTTTTTTGTCTATAGTCGGAATCTCTAGAATAACCTGCTTTAAGTTCGTCAAGTGTAACCTCTAGCTCTTGACCTTGTACTTTGACTCGGTGGAGATTAGGTTTCTCGACTTCTACTTCTGACGCAGTTTCTTCTGTTACTTCCTCATTTACAGTAGCTTCGACTTCTGCTGGAGCTTCTTCAGACAAAGATTGGCTCTCTTGAGATGTAACCTGTTCCTCTACAGGCTCTACTGCTGGTTCTGCTGTTACTTTAGGTTCTGATTGTCCTTCAGTCTGTTTTGACTCTTTTGGAGTTTCAGGCTGAGGATTCAGTAATCCTAAAATTTTATCAGCAGCACCTTTTACTGATTGATCAGTTACTTGCATTATATGCTCCTTTGTTAACGCTACTATTCATTTGTAGTTTGGCGTGTTAAGTTTTCTAGCTCCGAGGAGGCTAGTTTACCTGTTTCCATGACAGTTATTAAATGCCCTTTTATTTTGTTTAGCAAATTATATGCCATCCAAAGAACTTGGCGTTGTTCATGGTCATTGTAACTCGTATTAAAAATCTCTTTTTTATATTCTTCAAAGAGATATTCAAAAGCTTCTTTTAGTAAAGGTTCATCCAATAGGCGTTTCGCCTGATGACCCTTCTGTATTTGTTTGTCCAGATTGCTCATTGTTTTTAAAAAACTTTTCTTGTCCTTCCATTATTTTTTTAAATATATCACCTGATTGTCTAACTTGTTGTTGTTCTATCATAGATCTATTTTTGATAGCAAGTTCATCAATCTTAGTATTATATTTAAGTTCCATATCTTTAACTTGAAGTTCAAAGTCTAATAATTTTTCTCTCATTTTAGCTTCAAGTTTTTTGATCTCTACTTGAGATTGTAATACAGCTCTTTCATTTTCACCTTGTACTTGAGCCAATGTAACCTTCTCAAATTCAGTAGGCCCTTTAGGTGGAAGTTGAGGCATTTGTGCTTGACCAACTTCAGGATCCATAAAGTATGGTTCAACATTACCTAATCCAGCATTTTCTACTAGTTTACGTAAAGTATGATAAATGTTTTTAACATTAACAACTGGCCCAAATACGTTTTGTTGTAAGTTAATTGCTTGTAATTGACGTTCTAAAATAGAGTTTAATAAAATTAATTGTTGTTCTTTAGAACCTGTACCTAATCCTACAGCTACAGTAATGTTCATTCTATCTCTCCATTCATATGGTCGCATAGGAATAAACTTACCTCTAATACGAACAATTTTTTCTTTTTGTTGGTATTTGCAAACTAATTCAAATATTTTTTTAGCTAAATCTTTAACACCTGTTTCAGCAAATACTCTAGCAACTAATTCCATTCTCATTTGAGATTGGGTTAATATTTGGTTAATACCTGTTGCAGTTTTAGTATTTAATGTATCTGGCATTAAACCTTGTGATTGTCTAGTTTGACCAGTTCTAGATTCTTTTACAGCATCTAAATAATTTAACATTCCTGATGCTTGATCAGTAATAGGTTGTGCTTGTAAAGGCATGATAACATTTTGTGGTGGTTGTTTAGTTCTAACAATTCCACCTGGTCTATTAGTTAATAAATCATCCATAGCAACTTGGCCATCTTGAATAGCTACACGATTATTATTAGTTAGATACATGTTGTCTAACATTTGACGCATAACAGTAGATTTAATTAATTGTATATCTTCAACAAGTTCTGCAATAGATCTTCCATAAAATCTATGTGGCATTAAGATTGGAGTTACAGAAATAAATGGCATAGAATCAATTTCTTCAATACCTAATATTTTATATGCTGCATCACCAGCTATACAAACTTTAACTAATTCTGATTTACCATCACCATTAATATCAATTCTTGCATAACATTCATGTATTAATATTTCATCAGTAGATGAGTCACCTTTATCTTGTGGTGCAGAAAAATCTGTATCTTGAAATCTAACATGTCTATCTTCAGAATAATAATTAGTATCACCAACTGGCAATGTCATAACTACTTCTGGATCATAACCCATTTCAATTAATTGAGTTCTGCTCATGTTAGTTCTATGAGCTATAAAATTTGCATCTTCAATAGACTTAGCTCTACGTTCAATTAAAAATTCTTCAGGTGGTACTGGTTCAATTTTTACTTTGCCATACTTTTGTGTTTTATGAATTACACAATCATGCAATTTAATAGTGTCAATTATTTCATCATTATCATCTTTTAATTCTTCTTCATATTCAGAATGTTCTGTAACAGATACTTCTTCATCAATTACTAATTGATTAAACTCATCATCAGTTAGTCGTTTATATTCTTCTCTAGATGTTTTTTCAGACTCATCCCAGAATACTTTTAGTATTCCATTTTTTTGAATTAATGCATCTTTAAATGCTGTATATAAACTTATAAAACCATTGTTCTCTTTATAAAAAACATAATTTAAATAATCAGTAGCTTGTTTAGCTAACTCTTCATCTTCTGCTCCAACTGGTTCACATTCAAATACATTGTCACTTGCAGTAAAGATACGCATTAAAGATGGCATTAAAGATTCTACTGTATCTGAAACATCAGTAGATATAACTTGAGATCTTCCTTCTTGTTCATTACCGAAAGGTTTGCCAAGATAATATTCTAAAGATCTTTTTCTACGACTTACTATTTCACCACCAATATAACCTGATGATGCTCTAATTTCTCTATTAATGATGGATAAAATTTCTTGTTCTGTTTTTTCTTTTTTTATCATACTATATATTTTGTATCTATTTTAATTGGTTTATCCCAATCTGTAGATAGTATGGGATCATGAACAGCACCATATCTAAATGCATCTGCTGCATGTGAGCACCAATCATGTAGGGGTTTGTTCTTAAAAACTTGATTTTTTTCATCCCATTGTTTTCTATATTGTCGCAATGCATCAATACCAAGTTTACACTTTTCCCTATCAAACCAGCAATATGGTAACATATTTCTTACAGATTCGATACCATGATCTACTTCTAATTTAGGTGCTATCTCAAAGTCAATACCTAGCTCTCTAGATACTTCTAATCTTGATTTTCCAGTACCTAATTCTCTAGCTTGAATATCATGGGGTGCTACATGTCTAGAATATAAATATTGTTTATTTTCTAATACATCTGCATAATGCATTAAGCTTTCTCCACTATTTTCATAATAATCTATTACATGTATTTCGTCACCAATTCGTTGAACAAACCATATAGCAGTACTATCTCCAATACCTAAATCCCACCATGTTTCTACTCCTGCATGTTCATCGCATGGCACAGATCCAATTCTTCCTTCATTATCTGCAGCAGTCATAAGTTTACCAAAATAAGATCCAGATACTGCAGCAGTAAAAGAACATTCAAATTCTTGATTATATTGTTCTTCTGTCATAATAGATTTAGCTTGTGCTAATTCTTCTGGATCAACAACTCCTGTTTCACTAGCTCTATATAAAGCTCCAAACCAATCTTGATGCCCACGCAATGCATAGTCGTATACTTCCCAAAATTGATTATGTCCCATTGGCGTACCAATAAAAATTACAAATCCTTTTGTATCTGCAATAGCAGGTCGAATAATCTCAGTCCAAGTTCTTGGAGCCATAATGGCATACTCATCCATAACCACGCCATGAAAACCCATACCTCGAAGTGAGTCTGCATTGTCTGCACCAAATATTTGTATTCTAGATTCATTCCAAAAATCTACACGCAATTCAGATTCATTTCTTTGTCCACCTAAATCCATTAAAGGTTTGGTATAATATTTTAGATAATCCCAAACAATAGATTTACCTTGTCTATAGGTTGGTGCTATGTATGCAAGTTTTTGTCTAGGTTCTTTTGTTGCAGCTAAAATTAATTCGTTAATTGCTAAAACAGATTTACCAAATCGTCTATGACAAACTAATACATTAAAACGCTTTAATGATTTGTGTACTTCTTTTTGAAGAGGTCTTGGCTTATAGGGAATTTTAATATTTACTTGTTTAATCTTCCCACTTGAGATCGACTCTAATTGGGGAAGTTTCGATTCTATTTGTTGTTGGAGCTTTTCCATGTACATAAGGTGCAGCTTTTTCTGCTGCGTAAAGTTTTCGTTCAGGTGAACTTAATGGATGGTTTAACACAGAAAGTAAATAATCTAAAGGGGATGTTTGATATTTAACTGCAAGTTCTTGCATATCTTTCCACTTTTTACGGAAAGAAGATCCTTTAGGTCTACCTGCACCTTCTCGTTTACCACCTCTTTTAGTTTTTACTTCTTCAGTCATTAGTAATAATTTTTATACCCCATAGAAACAATAGTATCTTGTAGATCTCTATCTTCGCCCCATTTAGGTGCTTGTTCATATCTTCTAGAAGATGCACCTGAAGCATATAAAGCTCCACCAGCTAATGCTCCTGCAGCTCCAAATTTAATTCCTTTTTTAACTACTGCTCCAGTGCTTTTTAAAACTTTTCTACCAACTCCTCTAATAGCTTTCCCACTTCTTTCAAAAAAACCAGGTTCAGGCATTTTAGTTCTTTTAGCTGGTAATGTACTTACAGGTACTGGTGCATAAAATTTAGGCATTATTTTTTCTTACCTTTCTTAGGAAAACCTTTTTTCATATTAGCATAAGCTTTAGCACTAACAGTGCTTTTGCTTTTAGGTCTAGATATTCCTAGTTTTTTTCTTTTGTTAATATTGTCGTATAGTCCTTTTTTTTTCATTATTTTTTTCCTTTTGCTGCTAGTTGTTGAAATTTTTTTTTACCATATTTTTTTCTTCCAATAGCTGCGGCAAGTGCTTTTGGATCACGTACACCTTGTTTTTTTAACTTAGTAGTTAATTGTTTAAATCTAGTTCCTGTTCCTAGTTTTGCTTTTTTCATATTATGTCCTCCTCATCTAAGTATAGATCATCATCATTATCAAGTATATCTTCTATCTTGGATATGATCTGTTCTTGTTCATATTGCAATTCTTTAAGTTCTTCAAGTAGATGTCCTAAAGTTTTTCGCATTATCTTAATAAACCTCGCATAGCTATATCTCTAGTAGTTGGTGGTTGCATAGGCATTGCCTGAGGTTGTCCCATTTGAGCAGTTTGAGGATTAGCTGCCTGTTCATCTAATAATGCTTTTTGTTTTTCTACTTCAGGCATCATTTTAGCTTTAATGACTATTGCTAATTGTTCTGACTCTTCTGGTGATAAATTAATTAATTGATCTGCTAAAGATTCTATTTTATTTTTTGCCATTCTTTTTTCCTAAACCATAACCAGCAGTAAATATAGCTCCTGATCCTAAACCCATAGCTATAGATTTTTTATTTTGTTTTGCAAATGATTTTACTTTTTCTGCTGTTTTTGCAGTTTTTCTTTTAAAAGATCCATAAGCATCTTTAGCTTTCATTTTTAAAGACTTAGGTCTTTTGAATACGTTTATATATTTGGATATATTTTTAATCATGGTCTTCCTTGTCCTCTATAATTATTCTTATCTTTTTTGCTATGTCTGCCTGGGCGTTTGCGTCTTTTGTTTTTTATATAATTATTAACGCCAAACCCTTTGGCTTTTTTAGCCATTAATACTCGTCTTCATCATCCCCTGCAAGAAATGATCCTAAAGCAAAACCGCCCAATCCTGACATGGTAGCTTTTCTTCCTGCTGAAGTACCTAATGTTCCGCCATAAAGCTTCCTATAACCTTCATATCCCTTTTTGGCAGCACCTTCTATACCGCTAATCAGTTTCGCTTCTCCTGATGCGTATTTTGTGCCTTTAAACGCAGGTTTAACTGCCTTCTCATATGCAGGTGATAATATCTTTTTTACTTTGCTTGGTCGTAATGCTCTTGCAATACCATAACCAAATCTAGCTAATGCTGTATACATAATTTTTTTCTCCAGTATTTTTAGGATTATTATAGCAAACCAATAATTATAATTCTACTATATGTAAACAAACCCCCCCTATTTATTTGTAGTATCTACATTACCCCCCTATATATCATTCAACACCTATATCCAATATCGCTTGGGGTAACTTACAAACCCGTCATTCGCTGTTGCTCATGACTTCTTGTTGTTACTCATGTAACTCGCTGTTGCTCGTTGCATTGATATTGGTAAGGTTTCACCTTGCCCGCTATCCTTACAGGTAAGGAAGCGGTCAAGTTGTATGATTATAAGATATCCACATCTGATTGTTATCCCCATAACATAACAAGAAAGGATAATCCCATGTATAAAGTAGTACACACAAATGAGGCACAATACTCACTATTTGACTTAAGTGAATTGCCTATAACACCACTACCAAACAAAAAGAAACATCCTCATGATCTTAGAAAAGAACAGAAGAGGAACATAATAAGTACTTATCTAACTAAGTATAAAGCAAACAAATAAGGAGGTCTTACAATGATGACTTTGTTAATGTGGTTAATGGCGATTTATTTAACCATTCAAATAGGTAGCTTTGTAGTAAGTGTAGTATTTGGTTATTTAATAGCCAAAGAATTAAAAACAAAAGATAACAATGACACTAATTAATATAGTTCAATTAGTAATTGCATTGTTAATTACTGTTCTGGGTATTGCCACTGCAATCTTTGGTAATACTCAGATAGGTATTATATCAGCTAGTGCTGGAATAATTGCTGGATATATTACCATAAAAGAATTACGCAATCAAGCTGACCAGTAAGCTGATTGCTAATAAACCAAACAGAAAGGAAACAAATGGAAAACAAAACAGAAACAAAACCAATTAATGAGAAAGCTCAATGGATAAGAAATAACTTTGATCCTACTAAGCATGTATCTTATGTACAGTCCATCTTTAATAAAAGAATGGAAACAAAGTTAGATACTATTGAGCAGTTATTAAAATCTTTAATAATTAAATAAATATAGATGTGCTAAGCCCCGCTAAAATGTGGGGCTTAACACTATAATGAAAGGAAATGTATGTTAGATTTAAACGATTATGAAATAATTGAAGAAAAGAATTACGAACCATCAGAATATAAAAAAACATTAGTAAATATGGCTAATAGTGTAATTTTTTTATATCGTGAAAAGATTGTAAATTCAATTAAAGAAGTTAAAAATACATTCAATCATTGGGTGTATGTATCTAATAAAGAACTAGTTAGAGATATAAACTATGAAACAATATTAGATGATGTATTGTTATATATAGATGAAAATATACAAAAACAAAAATAAATAATGTTAGTACCCTACGCGCAGAATGGGTAGAGTACTAACTAAAAAGAAAGGATGTATGACTAAATATAGCACAGATAAACTAACCAGTCTACTAGATATGGTAGAAAAAATTGATGATCCTATCATCAGATTAAAAATATATATAAACATGAAAGAATGGGTAGAACAAAATGCGATTGATAATATTCAAAAACAAATTCTCGAGAAAGAAAATAGGAATTAAACGAGGATTGGAAATGATTTACAATCTAGAGTTTACTGGATTTGTTCAAATAGAGAGGATGTGGTGGTGGCGAAATTATATAGAGTACACCACTTATGTAGAAATAGAGTGGCCTAAGCCAGGATTTCTAAGTTTAGTGCGACTAAATAGCACTCATAAACATCCTAATACTATTAGAGCATTGACGAGAAAACAAATAGGTTCAGACAAGCGTGAACTATTTGTATTAAATAAATTATATGGAAAAGAGGAAGAAATGTATGAAAGAAGAAGAGTGTTCAAGGAAAATAGGGTGGCTAATACGAAATAAAAGAAAACATTTAAATTTAACCCAAAGTGAACTTGGTAAATCTATAAATGTTTCATTTCAACAAATACAAAAATATGAAAAAGGAAAAAATAGAATAGTATTTCCTAAATTAATATTATTATTTAAAGCCCTTAACGTAAAATTTGCAGAATTAGATTTTATGTTTGCTGATGTACAGCCTACAAGTAAGCTGTCCATGCAGCAGGAAAGGACTAATGATGTGGAACATAATTAGATTTGTAGGTTACACAATAGGTGGGTATGCCTTGAGAGCAAGTTATAACTGGCTAACTCAAGATGTAGACCCCAAGCCTGGAACAAAAGAATTTGCACAAGAATATAGAAAAACTTATGCAAAGTATCAACGACTAAGGAGGAAGTATGATGCGTATAAACAAAATAACTGATGTGGCAATTAAGATAATTACATTGCCTATCAGAATAGGTATAGGAATTGTCAATGCAATTGATAAAAATATGCCTGAAAAACTAACTATACCATTTGAAGTGAAAAGAAAGGAGAGCGAAAATGGAACAACCAATAGTTAAAAAAAGTCAAAAAGAAAGAGTAGATGAAAAATATGGGAATATGATTGACTACTATGCTAACGTATTAGCTAGATGTCATTATGCTGTAAGTAGAAATGAATACTTAAGCAAATTAGATCCCATGGGACAGAAGACTTCAGCTACCACACTATTCATTAGAGTGTGCAATAGAATGGATGAATCTGATAAATCTAAATCTTTTACGCCTGAAAAACTTATGGATATTTCAGCTAAATATGCTGAAAGTATTGATAAAGTAGTTCAAGCATAAATAAAAAATTGGGTGATGTGCTGTCCCCACAGGTAGCCATCACCCTAATAAGAAAGGATATATGACAACATTAACAATTATAGCTAGTGTATTTGCAGTATTATTTGCAATTATAGTTTTATTATTATTAGTTCAAACTTATTTGCAAAACGAAGAAATACATAAATTAAACAAACTAAAAAGTGAATTATATTTACAAGAAACATATAAACGATTGGAGAACAAATGATGCAAGAATTAGATTTAATTAAAGATTATCAAATCAAAAATAAAGATGATTATGGATGGTTTGATGAAAGATCAAGATTAGAAAAGAAATTTAATAACAATGATCTTAAAGAAATATTAAATGAATTTAAAGATGAATTTAAAGAAGCAGGTATCAACTATTTAGTTGGTCAGTTTGCTGGAGGTCATGATGAAGGAGGTTTTGATAAAGTATATTTTAGCAATAAACCTGAAGAAAAAGAAATAAAATACAATTTCAGTAAAAAATGGATATATCAAAATAGATTGTTTTTTTATAGAAATAAAAACAATGTTTTGTTTTATCATATAAAAGAACATAAACCAATAGATCTAAATGATATAGATTTAGTAGAAAATTTGTTATGGAAGACAGGATGTTTAGAACGATTTGGAAGCTTTGCTTTTGAAGGACATTGCAGTGGTACAGTATATTTAGATGTACATACTGGTAAATGGACTATGAGTGGAGAAGAAACATTCGAAACATATGAATCATTTGATGAGGAAGGAGAAGCAGCATGAGTGCAGAACTAGCAGTAGAAAAAGCATATAAACTATATCAATTACCAAATGATATAGATTTTAAAGTAATTAAAAAACCTATTTACTTTTTAGATTCAAATGAAGAATCTAGACAAGAAATAGAAATACCTAATAGATATGCATTAATCAATGAAGCAACTAAACAACCATTAAGTGTAGTATCTAATAAGTACAAACTAAGAACATATAGAGCTTTGGTATGGAAAGTTAGCAATGCAATTAGAGAAGCTAATATGACTGATAACATTACTATCAAAGATTGGGTAAATCCCAATGGTACAAAATTTAAACGTGATGTTTATTTCTGGAATAATGGTATTCCAGTAAAAGACAATTACAAAGAAAAAGCTGTACCGCACTTGAGAATATATGCAAGTTATGACTCAAGTTGGGCAGAACAAATTATATTTGGTTCTGTATATGTTCTTTGCATGAATGGTTTAGTTAGACCAGAATGGCAATTTAAAGTATATAATAAACATAGTGCTGCAAATGACACAGATTACACAGTCGAAATGTTTAAACAAGGTTTAAATGCTCAAAAAGACTTAGGTAATGAGTTATTTAAGTACATACAACGAAAGGTAAGTAACAATGAAGTCGAGTATTTATTTAAAAATACAATCGCTAAATTGGAAACTACGCTTAATGCAGGCCGTTTCAGTGATAATGTTATGTATGATCTTAGCAATTTATGGGATAAATATAGGAATAGCTATGGTAATACAGTTTTTGCAGTATACCAAGCAGTTACTGACTGGTCTTCACACCCTGTTACAAGAGGTTCAAAGGAACTTGTTAAAAGACGTAGAGAACAAAAGGTAATAAATATGTTAAACAGTAATTACTGGTTAACATTAACTAATTAAAAATTTTGGTGCTTAGTGCGTAATACTAGTTTAGTAAAGTTAAATGACAACGATTATATGCAAACGCTTGTACAGCCAAAAAAAACAATGTTACCATGACAACAAAGTGTGTATAGGTAATAGGTAATGCTAAACTTACGGTTCACACCATTGTTTAATAGAGGTGATACAGAAAACCTGTATTTTGCGTATTCTCATAAACTTTGTTTATGGCCCTGGTAGAGGGGAACACAAAGAAACAGAACTACCAACGTAAAATACAGAAAACCTACTAGCTCAAAAATTGCCGCTATTTAATAGCCGCCTTATAGAGCAGTTAAAATACTGTGATCGGTTAGGGTATGACCAAGGGGAGTTTCCCAAACTATACCCACAACAAAGAAAGGAACAAAATGGCAACACCAGTACATCATGCAATGTCTAGTGTAAATAACTGGAAAGGTACATTAGAAGATTATTTACCAATACATAATTGGTTTGACGATACCAAAGCTTATCATCCAGATTTTAGGCATAGAGCATTGCGACATCATTCTCATGGAATTAAAGAATGTATTGAAAAATTTGGAGATTACATTATAAATTCTGATGGTAAAAAAGTACCCACAAAATTAATAGCAGAACAACATGTTGTTGAAGATTGTGGATACATACCATCATTATCAGATTGGCTTAGGCACATAACGCCACAGACGTTTATGTACCAAGCCAAAAAATTATCAAAGGAGGTAGCGTGAAGTTAGATAACGAACTTAGAGAAATGGAAATAATACGTAGAGTGAGTGAAGAAGCTATAGAAGAAATGAATTTAAAATCACAAAAATTTAGTGCAATTAAAGATTTTCTTCATTGGATAGAGTTAATGAGAAATAAACTTTTAAAATATATGAATTGAGGGACACAATGAAATTAATACACAAACAAGAATTAAAACAAAGATTAAAACCTGTACAATTTCAAAACATATCTAAAGAAGATAGCTTTATGTACAAAATGGGTGTTAAAGCTGGTTATAGATTAGCTTTGCAACAACTTAATAATAATAAAGAATCATTACCGACAAGAACAAAAGTAGAACATATAAAAAGCAATTATAATACGGCAGAAATGAACAGATTAATTGAATTTGTAATTAATTCTGCATGTCTACAATTTAATGTAAATAAAGATAATTTATTAAGTGATAATAGATTTAGAAAATATGTAAGACCTAGATCAGTTATAATAAATGTATTAAGACATGTATCTAAATTCAGTACTCCACAAATAGCTACTGCAATTAATAGAGATCATACAACTGTATTACATCATCTTAAATCCAAAGATAATAAAAATTATTGTTGGAAAGATAGTCCAGAAGGTAAAACCTGTTGGAAAGTATATGACATCATTAGTCATCAATTGACGCAAAATAAACAAATAGCATAGGAGGATAAATGAGTAAATTAGAACTTAATATTAACAAAACACAAAGAGAATTAAATGAATTACAAATATTAGTAAATGCTTGGAATATGTGTGAATATAGCAATGCTTTGCATAAACATATGGAAATTGGAGATCAAGTAGCTTTACATAAGATAATAAATACGCTAGAAGAAAGGTTAAAAGATATACAAGAAAAGGTAGATGCAATATGAAAGAAAAACTATTACAAGCTAACATTAATAAACTTTTGTCTGAAAAACACGAGTATAAAAAAACAATAGATAATTTATATCGTGAAATTGAAGAATTAAAAAATCATAATTTATTATTAGAACAAAAGTTGAACAAGAGTAAAAAGAAAGATAATAAGGATGGACAGCAAAATAACTAGGTTAAGACATAGATATCAAGGATTATCTAGAGTAGCTGCAGCTATAAATGATTTATACATATATGGTATATATCCAGGAAATTTTCCAATATTAACTGCAGAATTAGAAAAAGCAAAAGATATTGTTAAAGAAGCAATAACTGAAACTAAAAAAGATATAGCTGAAATAGAAGGATTTGAACCTACAGATCCAGAACCAACTGATCCATTAAAGAAAAATTTAATAGATAATTATAGTGTTTAAACTATCCAAGTTTTTGGAATACAAATAACTTCACCAAACTCAATTGATTGAGATTCTTCATCAATAGAGTATGTACCAAATAATTTAATAAATTTATTATTTTCTTCATAAACCCAAGCATTAGTATGACATAATGCTGGTTCATGCTTATTCATTTCATCTAATGTTAACCAACCAGAATCAGAATTAGCATCATACCAAGATATAGATATCTTTTTATAAGGAAAATCAACTTTAGATTTTATTTTTTTAGTGGATCGTTTCTTTGCCATAAGAAGTTAGAAAATCTATAGGTTCTTCAAATAAACTTTGACAAGAATAGTTTTCTTCTTCACAAACCATGGAAAGATATGTCGAATAAATCATTGCTAAAGACATGGCAGCAATTATTCTTTCAGGAAGATCTGGATGTTGTTCAGTAAGATATTCTGATATAGATTTAGGATTAACTTTATCTATAAAGTTTTCAGATCTATTTTTACCTGTGAATTTGTAGATTTTAGCCATAATTAAAAGAATTAAACTATTCTATTTGACTGAAGTTAAGAAATCAATATTAGCTTTAATTAAAGGTGTAACCTTTTTATACATATTTTCCCACAAATATTGATCATATTCTAATTTATTTTGATTATAAGTAATATATAACAATTCAGAATAAAATTTAGGATTTATACCTAATTTTTGCCAAAACTTACGTTCACCTGTCATATGTAATAAATGATGATGTGGATAACATAAGGGTATAGTGTAATTATCAGATACCTTTTGACCAAAACCTCTATGTTCAGCAATTGTAATATGGTGTGCTTGGCAAGGTTCTGTCATGCATAATAAACAAGGTTTATTAGCAACCCACATCAAATACTTTTTACTTCTAAATTTTTTTTGTTTAGGGATCATATTACATTAATACGTATTTTAAAAAAAAAGTCTAGAAAAGAATAGTATTATATTAACTAGCTTGTGTAGTTAATATAACACAAAAAGATTGCTAATTAACATTAAATAGTTAATGTTTATTTAAGTGATTTGTTTTAAAAATAAAGGAGATATATGAGTATATTACGAGAAGATTATAGGCATAGTGCTAGTAGAGGCAATGCTTTTATAGATAGTCCAGCATATTGGATTATAACAGAATTATATGATTATAATGAACCAGCAAACCCAAGAATGATTATGGGTTTAGCTGCAGAAGAAGCTGCACAAGAAGGATTAAAAGCAGAAACTACAGAAGATCTAATTAAATCTGATGCTGAATCTGCATTTAGAAGATTGTATGCAGAAGCACATAATACTAAAACAAATGCAGAAGAAATAGAATGTGAAGAATTACATTGGTGTCAAGAAATTGCTGTACGATTTACTAATTCATTAAAAGAATTTGGTAAAGTTGTTTCATATCAAAATGAAAAAATAATTAATATAGATACATTAAAATATCCTATTAAGTGTATTACAGACTTTGAGTTTGAAGATGTAATTATAGATACTAAAGCAACAGCTTATCTTAAAAGATTAAAATCTGGTAAATTAGATGCTAATTGGTATCCAAAAGATAGTGATGTAAGACAACAGTATTTATATAAAAAGATGTATAACAAACCAACTATGTTATTGTATACGTCTGCAAAAGACCAAGAAGCCATAGATATGGTAGATAGAATTCCAAGTATAGATTTGGTGCAAGTATTTCATTCCATAGAACATATTTGCTCTATAGCTAAATCTAAAGAAGATGTTGTTAAAATGTTTCCATTAACAATGGATAACTTCCGTTGGGGAAAAGGAATGACATCAGCTAAAGAATTTGCTATGAATATTTGGAATAAAGCATGGAAAATATAAAACGTATAATAAACAAAATAAACAAAAGGAGAACAATGAGTGAAAATGTTGAGTCGTATGAAGCTACGATACAGGGGTTAAAAGACATTCATGATGATGAGAATCCAGTCAAGTATTGGTTATCTGTCAAATTGGATGACCAAACAGATAGAAAATTATTTGTACCTCAGAATTGTAGACAAATGAACAAAGGTGATAGGGTAAAAGTAACTGGCTATAAAATTAAAAAAGCTGGTTCTAATAATCAATCATGTATAAAGATTGAGCCATTAGATTGGAGTGAAGCTAAAGAAAGCAAACCACAATCTATAACATCATCTACAACTGCAGTAAAAGTTTCTAGTGTTCAGAATCCAACTGATCAGTGGAAAGAAAAATACAGATTAACTATGTCTAATTTGTTATCTTCCGTATTGCCACATAAAGAAGCTAGTGAATACGACAATGTGTTTGTAGAAGTAGATAAACTTTCTAGAAAAATTTTATCTGCTGAATTGGGAACTTCAGAAGAAGTACCATTTTAAATTAAACTTACGTACCTCTTAGATCCCCTCTAGGAGGTACGCCAATAATGAGGAAAGAATGTTATTAAAAACTGTTAAAAAATTATGGCAGGGCAAATACGCATCTATTAGAGATTATGAACATAGAGCAGCAATTAAAGAAGGTGGTATTGAATTAAGGTATAATGATGATGTCATGACTATGACAGCAACAGAATTATTAAAATACAAACCTGGTAATAAAGAGTTTGCTTCTAAGTTTGGCAAACCATATAAATTAGTAGATTTGCCATTTGTACCAAGAGAGGAATCGTTTGGTGAATAATTATAATTGTATATTAACTTGGAATACGCATTGTAACAAAGAAGAAATTGAAG
>Ga0222714_10001608_pt1 | contig 25326 bp, 20 predicted proteins | sample C33_3DmetaG_FD_165048 | JGI IMG/M metagenome (GOLD analysis project Ga0222714, IMG submission 165048) | Estuarine water microbial communities from San Francisco Bay, California, United States - C33_3D | ecosystem: Environmental > Aquatic > Marine > Unclassified | place: USA: California...
TAATCTGACCTCACTTATTCGCTCTTTATATACATTACAAACCTTCTAACGTTCCTTCGAACGTATTTTCTAGTACTGCGTGCGCATGGGCGACGATGGGGGTCGTGTGTTCGTTTTGTTCGTGTGTTCGAGGGGTCGTCGCCTGGTTGGCATCGGTCGGATCGGATCGGGCTCGCGGAACCCACGGGGTTCGGGGTCGACGTCGACGTCGACGTCGTCGTTCCGTGGGCGCACGCGGGCGCGCGCGGGTTGGAGGCGTGCGTCGACGTGGGTGCGATGCGCGCGCGCGAGGGATGGGATGCGCGGACGGGTCTGTGGGTGCGCGTCGCGCGCGTCGCGCGGTCGCGGTCGCGGTCGCGGTCGCGGGGTGTCGTGCGTCTGTGTCGTGTGTGCGTGGGCGCGCGTGTGTCGGTTGACGTTCCAAAGGGTTATCGCGCGCGCGTCGTTCAATCGTCTACTCGTCGTCGTCGTGGATGATGAGACCTGGATGGTCGGTGACGTACATGCCATCGAGCACGGGGCGGGGGATGCGGATGTCGAGCGAGGAGGCGTACCACGGCGCGGGCGAAGGGCTCGCGTCGGCGTCGTCGTCGGCGGCGAGGGCGAGGGCGAGGGCGTCGTCAAACACCCATCGTTCAAAGTCTGTGGTGTTTGATGCGGCGTTTAACGCGCGCGGGAGTGATTTCTTTAATCGCGTGCCGTATTGCCATCGCCGCACGTGCGTGCGCCAAGGGGCGGTGGTGCGATCGAAGACGTTGATTTTGCCGACGTTGGCGTGGAGAAACATCGGCTCGTCGTCTTCGAAGCGTTGAAGCATGCTGTTTCCAAAGACGCGGTGTTGCGTCGTGTACACGCCGACGTGTTCTGGAAGTGGTCGCACGAGTCCATACGAGCACCCGTGCGTGGCTTGTAAAGCGCGCGGTAATAGTTCTTTGTCGCCCCAGCCCATGTAGTTTACGGTGAGCGGCACAAACGCGTGCGCGTTGACGTTCATAAAGTGCGCGAGCATCAGCGCCGGCCAAACTCGAGGCTTGTCGATGAATACCTGTCCAGTTTCATGCGTGCTGTTGTGATGCGCCAAGTCTGGAAAGATGTCGAAAAGATCTGGCGCGGCGCTTGAGCGCCAAAAATCTTTAAACAGCACGGCGCCGTGCTCTCGCCACAAAGCGCTGTCGAACACCACCGATGGATCCCTGAGCGCAATGTTATCGGCATCCATGTACAGCACCGACTCGAAATCGCTGAAAATCATGGCGATAAGTTTATATGCAAATCTTGAATGCCAACCGCGCGCTGCAAACGGTGAAAATGATCGAGGCGTTGCGCCGAGACGCCGCAATTCGCGCACCTGACGACAGGTTGGAAATTCCCCTTTTGGAAACCAGATATCGACAGGAAGCGCACAGCCTGCGCGACGAATAGATAACAGTGCAATCCAATACGTCGTGGCGTAGTTCAAACCAGATCCACCGACGATGACGATACCCCGACCGCGAAACGTGTGCGTCGGGTATTCCGGCGCCTTGCGCAGAAACTCTTGAATAGCAACGCGGAGTCGCGCGACATCAGCGACATGCATGCGTTTGCCTTGATACACGAAATCATGCTTGATTGTTTTTCGCGAGTTCGGTGCGCTGATTGCTCGTAAAGTCTTTCCAGTCGCGAGCATTGCGTGGTGAAAGACATCGACTATTTCACGCCGGTGTCCGCCGAATCGACGCTTACCTTTGGTGAAGCACTCGGTGCGGCGACGACGGAACAACCAACGCCTCGGTCTATGACTAGAATAGTTTACTCCACTACTCAAATCATCTCGCGCTTTCGAGGCGTCTTTGTCGCATTCAACGTCGCAGTCGATTGGGAATTTGCCGCAGTGCCGATTTGCTACGACGACGGGAAGCGCCGACGTAAACGCGCACACACAAAAACCACTCTCCGACGTGAACGATCGACTTGACTTGCGCGAAAGTGACATCATACTAGTGCCATCGTATCCACGAATTGGTTTTGCAAATCCATGACACCCAACCGTTTGCACCCACACATTCGTACGCGACGGGAGTAGGAGCACCTCCATGACGATGAAACACGCGCACACGAACACGAGTCGACGCCCCGTCGTGTTCGATGATTTCTCCCTCGCGTACTGCCGAGAACTGTTCTTGTCGCAAGTGCGCAGCACCGCGCGCATATTGCACGCACCGCACGCGATGAAATGAGGCGCGTAAAATGCTAGCGTTGGACAAAGTGAATGAATAATGTGGATTTTTACAACGTGCGTCAAATGTGCGTCGTTCGAGTAGTACATGTTGGCAAGCGCTTAATTCTCCAAGTGAATTTGACCGTAGGGTTTGCCGTGCGTCGAAGGATCGATGTATTCCTTCTTGTTGATACAGTTGCTACCGTCTTCGTAGCACGCGTAGTTGATGTGCGTCCAGGTGCCTGGCGTCGCCCAAGCGACTTCGTCTTCGATACCGAGCGAGTTCACACCACGAACGATGCGGAAGAATCCCATCTCGCCCCAATATTGGCCCCAAGAGTTACGCACGACCCAATACTTCGTCCCGTCGTCCGCCGTGCCCCAGCCGACAATGGAGACGATGTGGTTGATTTCAAAGTCGGGCGTGTCGGTGTAAATGCCGCCGACGTACGCACGCAAGCCGTCAGCATCAATACCAGCGGACACGGGGCCACGAGCGTAAATTTCAGCCATGATGGCGTCTTCACCAGAAATCATGCCGTATTCTGCCACGGTGGCGTTCGGAAACGTACTCAACGCGCTGCAGAATCCGCCGTATTCTGCAAAAGTGCTGCACGTACGGCACGTATTCATCGCCGTGCACGTGTAATCCCCACCCTTTGCGCAGTTGCCCTCGGTGGATTCCGCACTGCACGCCTCATACGGCAAGCACGTGTCAAACGGGACGAACCCTGTGTCGTGCACGAACTGATACGCCCCGGTGTGGGATCCGCCGTGGCACGACCCCGCGATTTCGGTACCGCAATTCAAAATGTGCTGAATAGCCAAGTTCACGTCTTGCCCGCGATGCTTCCCGCTGGCGATTTGAATTCGGTCCGCCAACGCGCTCATCGCTCCGTGCGCCCAGCACGACCCGCAGTACTGCGGAATGTGCTGATTTAACGACTTGGACAAAAAGTTGTGCCCGCCGACGTTGTTCCACACAAACGTCTTCGGCAACGCCTTCGCCTCCACGTACGTGTGCGCCAAAGGCGAACGCACCACTGAACGCTTCGTGTGGCCGGGCATAATCTTATACTCGTTAAAGCGCTTGGGTGCGGGCGTGGTGTCCGCAGACGCGCTCGCAGAGGTGGCGATGTCGAGTCCGAGTCCGAGTCCGCGCGACCCTTCGCGCGCGGGCGCGATGGACCGCGCGCTGACGCTCAGCGCGAGCGCGGCGATGATGGCGAGCAATAGTGCGAACGAGAATGGTCGCTTCATGATTGTGTGACGCGTCCTGTGCGCGTGACGCGTCGACGCGGCGCGTTATGACGAGATCATGCGCGTGGTGCCGTGATGACGTGTCTCCAACTGAAATTTGAAACGTCTCGCGCGCGGTTCGCGTGTTTGGGGCTACGTTCTAGTTAATGCTACGCTACAAGGTGCGGCGCTGTGTGAATGCTAACGCGCGCGTGCCGCTACGGCTATGCAATGAAGGCGAGTCGTGCGAGCGTCGACTCTTCAGTCCCACCAATACGACACGGAGAACGACACGTCGAGCGCGCGCACGTGGTGCCACCATCCCGGTGGGATATACAACGCGTCTCCTGGGAATAGCGTGGCGTCGACGAACGATGCTGAGGCAAAGTCTGGAAATTCCTCGAGATTTGGATGCATGACGTCCACGCGGGAGGTGTTGGCCATTTTGCGTTCGTCGTGCGGGTACATGCGAGACGTTTCGCTCGGCGCGAAGAGACGCACGCGCTTGGCGCCGACAACTTGACACAGTAGATTATGATGGGGGTCCGTGTGTGCGGGAGACACCGTGTTCGCTGGGCCAAACCATGCGTTCACGGCGCACACGCCTCCGGTGCCCAAGACGCAATACATTGGCTCTTCGATGTCGCGCTTTAAATCTGGGCACTGCTCGAACAACTCGTGTTGCGCCAAATACGCGACATTCTTCGTCGAGTCATCGCGCGAGTGCTCGCCAGCGTCATCGACGTACTCATCGATGAACTCACGCACGGTCATGAGCTTCTGCGACCAAGCGTCGTGGACGTACGTCTCGCCTACTTCTATGGGTACCGTTCGGTCGCCGATGTTCTCGACGACGTATCCTCCGTCACGCCACTTTTCGATCGCTGGCCAATGTGACGCCGCACCTTGCAACACCACTGGCGTCCCGTAATCATCTACGCAACGTTCTCCGCTCGTCGACGTCGCACTCTTGGCCATGTAATCGCGATAAAACGCCTCTAACGACACATCTCTTCGTCGAGCAACCGTATCGTCCGCCGCCGTCTCCCGCGGCGACGCGTCCCACATCACTCCCGAACGCTTCGCGCGCTTCGCCACCGGTGCACCCACCACTGACGCGCCATCATATTCACGCACGCGTGCGATCACGCGATGCAACTCATCCTCAAACATTGGCCCGCCGAGCATCAGCGCGACGTCCAACGCGCGCGTCGCCTCGGCGCGCGTCTTCGCGCCGCCCTTACACACCCACATCAGCGTCGCCGCCGCGTACACCCCTCGCCACTCCACGCGCGCATCGCACCAATTCCCCACGTGCAGCGCTTCGTGCGCGAGCGCGCGCACGGCGTCGATATCGCTCGCATCTACCGCCGGTGCGCGCAAGACTCCAATCGCCGTGCTCGCACCACACGACTTTGCGCCCGCCTCCAGCGCGGCGAACGCGCTCGAACGCACCACGCGCGCGACGGCGTCGTCGTCCGTGAACGCATCTCGCTCGTTCGCGTCGGACATGCGACGGGCGCGGTCGTCCCGCGCGTCGATGTGTGGATTTCAGCGCCACAATTGCGCGCGCGCATTCGCATAATCCGCCTTCGCACGTCGCCGTCGGCACCATGATGTCCGCTCGAGACGAACGCGAGCTTCGCGGGGTTGAAATTGACATCATCGAGCTCGTCGAGCTTCACGCCTCGAGCGTCGACGTGCACGAGTTTGCGAGCGCCGAGTACGTGGATGCGTTGTCGTTTCAAAACTTTAAAAATACGTGGCGCACGCGCGCGTTTTCGAACGTGCATCTGGGCAAGCTGCAGCAACAGACGTATAATGCGTTCGTGCAGAGTGCGTATGATGCGGCGTTGAGGTTTGCGAGGACGGGGGCGACGTTGGCGACGCGCGTGACGGGGGCGTATACGTTGTACGCGTTGTACGAGACGCAATTGGTTGGACCGACGGTGCGGATATACATATGCCCACCAGCGTTAGATGCGATGAAAGCGTTGATTGCTGAGGCGATTGATATTGGGGTGCACGCGGTGCCAAAGTGCATGAAGGCGCTGTTCGACGCGGACGCGTTCGTGCTCGGCACGCGAGACGTGACCAAGACGGCGCTCACGCGCATGGGCGACGCCGTGGCTGAAGAGACCGCGTCTAAGGCTGAACATGATCATAGTACGCTGCATGAGGCATTAGAACATCTATTACACGGGGACTTGTCGTTGGAGATTGAGAATATGCGCAAGAGTGCGTCAGAGTACACGAGCGCGTTGAACGTCGCCGCGAATTTGAAGGAGCAAACGGCGGCGGCTCCGGTGACGATTTGCTCCACTGTCGATACGTTGATGCAGAAGACGAGAACCAAAGTAGAAAAGGCACTCGAGCCACCCATCAACGCAGGAGATCCGCTTAGCTTACCTGTGAATGACGCCGGCAAGGGTGCTGCGAGAAAGGATAATTTTGCCTCCATGCCGAGCTTTGGCGGCGGAGCGTTGCAGTGATTTTAGACTTTGTAATAGCGCGAGAGGAGAAACTTTGTAAAACAACGGCGACGTGTGCGTGAATGATACGTACGTTTACTATACGTGATATTTATATGCTGCTGATCTTGCTGCTGCGTCTAATAATGCGCGAAATTTACAAAAGCGTGCGTAGTTGAAACGCCGAAGCGAACTCATTGTAAACAAATACATTTTTCGACCTGATCAAAGCACGCGCCACAACCACATTCTCTATCCACGCGATCAACCACGTAGACGAGCGGGAGTGGGGCGCGCATGAGTACCAAGCCACTTAGTCGTGTGCCGGCGAAGTGCTTTGACGACCCTTCGAGGGGAAACGTCCCGCTCGGCGCGCGAAAGCCAAATCGATGATACAATCGTCTCGCCGCGACGTTATCGCAGTGCACGTGAGTCCACATCTCTGTCATCCCACGTTCAATGGCGAAATCACTCGCGCTCTCGAGCATCATCTTCGCCGCACCGCGTCTACGAGCAGACGCGTCCACGGCGACGTTGTCCACGTACGCGTACGTCGCGCCTTCGGCGACGCAAATCCCATTCACCTGACTCGCGCACGGGCCTTGACGCACGCTCACATCTAAACAACCAACTAATCCTAACGCCCCAATATCTGTCATTAAGCATCGGGACTCACGCGCGTACCCCACCGGCCTCGTCGTCCGTTCTCGCAACGCCTTGCGTTCGCGCTGCGCAAACTCGCGATGAAACGTCGCCGTAAACCTCGGTGGAAACGGCAACGCCTGTCGCGCGCTCAAATCATCATAAAACGCCGTCGCACGCAATGTCGCCGCAATCTCAAATTGCCAATCCTCACTCGCATTCACCACGCGAACCACGCTCGCGTCTTCGCCAGCCGCGCTCCGACGCCTCGCGGATAGAATCCTCCCCCCGTCCCTCTGGTCCTCCTCCGACGCCACCACATCCGCATCAACCACCGCGCGATTCGCCACCACACCAGCGCCCGCACCACCACCACCCGTCGCGTTCGCGCGTTCGGGCCCCATCGCCACGCGCGCGATCGTCAACGATCCCCGACGCATCGACGACGACGCCGAAGATGATGTCGCCGACGACGTCGATGGCGTCGTCATCGATCGCCGCACCGCGCCGGGCGTCGCTTTGCTCGCCGCCGCGCGCGCGTGCGACGGCGTCGTCGCCACCGACGGCATCATCGCGCGCGTCGTCGTCGTCGTCACGCGCGCGCGCAGCTCGGGGCGCGGCGTCGACTGACGCGCTCGCGCGCGCCGATGGATTGGGTGCCTCGGCGTGGGGCGTGTGGCCATGGGTGCGCTGTGTACTGTTTGCGCATACGATATATCGTGTTGGGTGGGCGCGCGCGCATCCATCCATCCGCCTCGGCGCGCGCGCCATTGTCCGTCGACCCCGCGCGCGCGCGTGCGAGCACCGAGACTTGACGTGTGTGTGTGTGTATATATATATACGCGCGCACGCATATATACATCCATCGATCGCGCCGTCGCCGCGTCGTCTACACAGTTTTCATGGCCCAGTCGATGCGCGCGTCGCCGTCGCTGTCGCTGTCGAGCCGCGCGTCGGTGCGCGGGACGTCGGTGCGCAGCGCGAGGACGCGTCGCGGTGCGGTGCGGTGCGCGAGCGCGACGCGCGCTGAGCTCGGGCCCGAGCTCAAGTCCTCGATCGATGCGTTCATCGCGTCGAACAAGGTGGTGCTGTTCATGAAGGGGACGAAGGATGCGCCGAGGTGCGGGTTTTCGAACACGTGCGTGCAGATTTTGAACTCGATGCAAGTGCCGTTCGCGGATGTGGACATCTTAGCCAACGAGGATTTGCGTCAAGGGGTGAAGATATACAGTTCTTGGCCGACGTATCCTCAGTTGTATATTGGTGGGGAGTTTTTTGGTGGGTGCGACATCACGATGGAGGCGTACAAGGATGGGTCGCTCAAGGAGGAGATTGAACGCGCGATGTTGGAGTAGACTCGAGTGTGGATATGTATATGTCTATTTTTTCGTCAATTAATTACTACATTTTTTGTCATATCGCTGTGTGTTGGCTAGGCCATGACGCTCGCCTTTTTAGCGTCGAACGCGGCTTGTTCTTCGTCGTTTAAGCGTCGTCGCTTGAGGCTGACGGACACCGGGACGTGCTCCATGGAGTTCTTGCCCTTGGAGTGTTTCGTCTTTTTACTCAGCGTCAGTTTCGTGTGCAAGTCGACGTATGTCACGCGATCCTTCTTGAAGAAGAAGCACATGTTCCCGCCACCCATGGCTGGGTCGTCTTGCTGAATTTTGTACACGTACTCGCGCACGTAGTCGTACGGCTTCTCGTCGCCATCCAACGGGAGGTAATCCTCCTTTGTCGCCGCGTCAACATCGTGCGGCAACATTAACGACAAAAACCTTTCGGTCTGATCGTCGTCATTTACGATACTAAACGGTTTCACTACGCCCAAATCCAAAACCTTGTCCACGACGTCGCGCGGCTTGCCCTGGAGCGACGGCACGTCGAGCTCTTGCTTTTCGTCAAACAACATGCGTACGTAATCGAGCGGCATGCGCTCAAAGTCAGGCAGCACGGGCAATACTTCAACGACAGTAAGTCCCTTCTTCGTCGGGTGCACTAATGGCTTCTTTGCCATTTCGAACGAACGTTCGATTTGTTCGACTTGCGAGAGCTCGCGTTCGGGCGCCTCGCCCGCGCGGCTCGCTTCAACCTTACGTCGCTTCATCTCCTTCTCGCTCAAGCCAGTTCTAGCCTTGATGGTCCCGCCTGAAATATACTGCGTGTTCATCAACCACAACGCATCGCTGGCATCCGGTCGAGACGCCGCCCGTGTGTCCGTCGCCGTTCCGCCCGCGCGCTTGCTCTCGCGCTCGCTCGCGTCCAACAATATATCGTGGTCTTCCGGATCCAACGTCGCGCGCTGTGCCGGAACCCTATACGCCCGCATCAACGCCGGATCAAGCGGAATCCCCAAATCATCGCTAAAGTCCCCACGCTTACGCAACCCATCGTACAAAGACAAGTGCGAGTAGTCGGTAAACGTCCGACGATCGACGCGCGTCTGCAACATCTTCCAATCCAACGGCACCGCAGGTAAATCATTCTTAAACTGCATGTGGCACAGAAACGCCGTCTCGCGCTTCAACCTATTCTCCTCCGTCACCGGCGCCGCGGTCACGGACGCGCTCTTCCCACCCTTGGACGCGCTCTTCCGCTCCTTGTCCTTGTCCTTGGACGATTTCCCACCCTTACCGCTCGCAGACGACGGCGCCTTGGCGCTCGCACGCACCGCCGCCGCCGCCGCCGCGTCGCCGTCGCCGTTCGCACCGTCCCGCGCATCGCCCTCGCGCGCGCGTCGCGTGCCCGCCATCGTCGCGCGCGCGCCGCAAAGTCACCGCGTCGGGCGATCCGAACGCATCGTCGCGATCGCGCCCGCGACCCGCGCGGGGGCGACCCACACCGCGCGCGTCATCGATCGATGTGCGTCATCGATCAATCGCGCGTTTCATCGATGCGCGCTGTCGATATTACTGGCAATGTGCGCGATCGATATGCCCTGGTCGCGATTGGCCGTCAAAACCGTGGGGGTTTCGGTCAACGCGCCGCGAAATGGCGGCTCGGGTCGACGCACATTGCGACGCGCGCACGCGCACACGGCGATCATGTTTGGCAGCGCGCAATGGCGCGCGGATACGTCTCGTCGCGATCCGAACGCTGGGGCGTATCCGGACTTCACCGACGACACGAAGGCCAAGGTGGTGAAGCAGATTGAGTTTTACCTGTGCGACTCCAACTTGCCGAGAGATGCGTTTTTGTTGGAGCAGGTGACTCGGGCGAAGGCGGATGGGTTCGATGGGGCGGTGGATCTTGGGATTATTGCTGGGTTTTCGCGCATGCGCGAGCATTTGAAGGCGTATGGCGAGGCGTCGAGCGTGAGAAATGTGGAACAAATTGCAAAGGCGATTAGCGAGGCGAGCGAAACGTTGGAAATAGTCCACGAACGTCGCGTGAAGAGAAAGGCGGTGACGTTTGGTGGGGAGGCAGAGCCGGATATGACCAATGCTGATCAGTTAAAGGCGTACCGTGATGCGACGCTCGCGGAATTGGATACTCGAAGCGTGTTCGCTTCGCCGTTCGCCATGGAGTCTACTATCGAGGCGTTGACGGAGTTCTTTGAAACCGTGGGGGCGGTGAAATCCATTCGTTTGCGTCGTCACATGGCGAGCAAGGATTTCCGCGGAAGTATTTTCGTCGAATTTAGTACCGTCGAAGAAGCCAAAGCGATTTCCGAGCGTACGGATTTGGTGTTTGATGGTGCGGCGTTGAAGCTCATGATGAAGAACGACTACTTGGCGAACAAGCGCGCCGAGCAAGTAGAGCGCAAGGCGAAGATGCGTGAGGAAGCCATCGCGCGTGGCGAAGACCCAGACGCACCACCTCCGCCACCGCAAGAGCCCGTGTACGTGGGCAAGGTGAGCGACCGTCCAATGGGTGGGCGAGGCGGTGGGCGAGGCGGCGGCCGAGGCGGCGGCCGAGGCGGCCCTGGCCGCGGTCGCGGTGGCGGTGGTCGCGGTGGACGCGGTCGCGGTGGTCCCGACCGTGGGCGCTTTGGTGGCGGCGATGCTCCCCCAAGCGGTGACCGTCCTCGATTTGGACGTCCGTACTAGACGAGACGACATATGAGACGCGCGCATACGATACGACGAGACAACAACAACGCGAGACCACGCGAGACCACGCGAGACCACGCGAGACCACGGACACGTTCGAAATTAAATGCAAATGAAACAATACAACACTAAATACTCGCGCTATCGACCTTCGTAAGGGGCAAACGCTATACGTCCTTCCATCACCGCCTCGCTCGGCGTGAGCGCCAACGACGCGAGCTGATGTCTAACGTACCGCTCCAACGCCTTGGCTCGCTTTTCCTCCCCTTGCCCATCAAACACATTTCTATGCAGCGCCTTGACGAGCTCCAGACCTCCAAGTTCTAACGCCTTATCGTACGACACCGCATTGCCGTAAAACGTCCGTTCTAAATCCTGTAACCACTTCCGAACGCGAACGCGAACGCCCTCCGCGTGCACCCGCCGCTCCACGTCGTCTTGAAACGCGTCGTAAAATATCTGCGAAAAATCTTTCCCATTTTCCCCATCCTTACGCAATCTCCCGAGACACATCCACATATGCAAGCATACCACCGCATGCCGCGTCGCAAACGTGCGCTCGAGCGCATCCGCGCCGTCATAGAGCGCGTCGAACGTATCCGACGCTCGCGTAACCTCGGCGTACAACTTCGCGCCTCCGCGCACGTGTCGACTCTCGCTCGAAAAGTACCCGCCCAACGCCAGCGCCGCGCGCCGCCAACCGCTCGAACTCCTCTCCGGCACCGCATCGATCGATGCGCTCGGCGCAGACGCGACAATCTCCAGCGACGCCGGCTTGGCGTTCGTCGAAAACGCGCGCGCGCTGGACGACGTCATCGCCAACGCACGCGCCTGCTCTAAAGCGTCGTACGTCGCGCACGCGCGCGCGTCGGGCGATGCGATTCGCGAAGACGTCGACGCGAGGGAAGATGCGCGCACGCGGTGCATCGCGAGGCGCATCGCGCGGCGCGTCGTCGTCGACATCGTCGACATTGTCGCGTGCGCGTGTGAGGATGTGGCGCGTGAATTGCACGCCATTCGTCGGCATGCGCGGGCGTCGCGCGCGGGCGCGCGTGTCGATGCGCGTCGTCGCGCTCATCGTGGCGCTCGTGACGTGTGGCGCCGTCGCGGGCGCGCGCGGGGCGGTGGTTCGCGCGACGGGTGACGCGAAAGACGGTTCGCGCGTGGCTGCGACGCTCACTCAATCGCATCGAGGAAGCGCGACAATGGTGCGCGTGGACGTTCTCGCGGGCGCGCTCGCGAGCGGAGATAGCGATACGCCGGTGTATGTGAGCGTGCACGCGCTCGCGAGCGAGGATGGCGATGGTGCGTGCTCGGGGGATGTCATCGGCGCGGTGTATAATCCGCGCGCCGCGACGCGCGGCGACGCGTGCGGTTCGAGCGACCACGGGTGCGCGATAGGGGACGTCGGCGCCCGTGCAGGGATGCACATGATTGCGGGGAACGCGATGAAGACGTATGCGTTCGTGGATGTGGATTTACCGTTGCATGGAGAACAGAGCGTGGTCGGGCGGACGTTGGCGGTTTGGCGAGGCGACTCGTGGCGGGACGCGCGTTTCGTGAATGGCCGAACTCCGCTCGTGTGCGCCACGCTCGTGCGCGATGGTGAGCAAAATGTTATCGTTGCGCGGGCGACGGTGGGGACAGCGCTGAGTAAGGTGTCGGGAGTGGTGACGTTTACGCAAGCCGCGGGCGACGCCGAGGCGGAGACGACGGTTCGCGTGCAACTCGTCAACCGCGCGCAAGGCGAGAGCAGCACCGGTCACGAATGGGGTATTTATAGCATGCCTGCGGGCACTTTAGGATCGTGCTCGCGCGTTGGAGAGGCGTATAATCCGCAGAACAAGGCATCGTGCGCGCATGGATTGAATAAGCTCGCGAGCGATTGTCCGCTCGGCGAGCTCTCAAAGCGGCAAGGAGCTCTCAAAGCGCCCATGCTCGCCATGTTTACCGATGGGAACCTGCCTCTGAGTGGTGCACATTCAATTATTGGTAAGAGTTTAGTATTATTCGCAAAAGATGGAGGGACGGATAAGATGCTTTGTAGCGACATAAAGCTCGCGTCGACGTCCAAATCTCAAGGCGGAGGCGGAGGCGCCAACAATTCGGTGCATGTAGGGATTAGCGTAGGCGCCATCACGGCGTTACTTGTACTGTCGCTATGCGCGCTGCGGTACTATAGCGTGTTAATCACGCGCTCGACGTCATTCTTCGATTGGATCAAGCTCAATCGCTCACACATGACGTTTCAGCGCATGACTGAAGAATTTAGAGAGATTCCGTTGACGAGCCCACCGCGAAGTCCCAACCGCGCGGCGCCGGCGTTTACGATTGCAGACGAGAGCGGCGATAATGGGGGTTTGAATCACGAATCCGTGAAGCGACGTGGGCACCTTAGAAGTTGAATAGCTTGTTTAAGTAGAGAAAATTTGATCGAACATGTCTAGCTACACGCGTCTGGTGCGATCGCGTGTTGGTTTATTTACGGCCAGCTGGTGAATTGGAACACCTTGCCGACGATTTCCAAACCCGTGGGAATTTGCCAGGTGAACAACGCGAGGTTAAAGCAGTTCAACGCGATGTGAACGCTGCGCGCCTTGTCGTTACCTTTCTCCATCATCGGCACCAACGCCGCCGCCATAGCCCAAAGCACGGTAATCGTCAAACCCGCGTACAGGTGCGGGCCCGGGAATAATTTGCCGACGCGCAAGTACGTGTTCATACCGCCTTCAACGCTCAACGCCACGCCCATGGCGAGAAGCAAAGAACCCATGTTCGCGTGCTTGTCCTTGAACTTGCCCGCGATGAGCTCCTTACGCGTCGCGGTGAGCTCGGCAATCTTCTTCCCCGCCTCGCTCGCCGCCGCCGCAACCTCATCCGCCGGCAACGTCGCCTTCAATTCAGCGATCTCGTCACCAACCGTGCGCACGCGTCGCCACTGCAACCCAAGGTACCCCGCGTACAACGTCGTCGCGTACAACGCGCCCATACCCGCCGGGTGCAACAACGCCGCCGTGCGTCCTTCAAACAACCCAAACTCCCCACCGCTCGCGTGCGCCATCTCCGGCATCGCCACGCTCGCCGCGACGAGCGCCAACGCGCTCACCGTCGCCTTGTGCTCGTCGAACGCCTCCACCGCGACATCCTTGATGGACGATGCCATCGTGGTCGTCGTCTTCCCCGCCGCCGCGCGCACGTGCGCCCGGCGCGTCGCCGGCGCGCGCATCGCCACCGTCGCCGTGGTCTTCATCGTCTTCATCGTCGTCGCGTGCATCATCGTTCGAACGTGTCGCGCGCGAGAAGTGACGACGTCGGGTCGCGCCGGCGCGGTCGCTTTATCGACACCGATGACGTCACGCGGATATATGGTGTCCGACCGACCACTTGACCCACATGTGACCAATCAATGACTCGTCAACACAGGGGGGGGTCGTGCAAAGTTCGGACATTCGGCGTCCTCGAAAAACACCCGCGTGTACGGGGTCCTTGTTTTTTGAAACGGCAGCTGTCAGGGGAACCAAACGCGTCGAGCGGCATTACGCGACACGCGTACGTCGACCGCGCGCGTGAGCACGCGCGAACGCGAGTACGGGTGACGTTTACCCTTGAGCGTGCGTGTTTCGGAGAATCATGGTGAAAGTACGCGTGAGTTCGAACGAGGAGCTGGCGAAGATTGAGGAAAAGCTGTGCGAAGCGGTGCTCGAGACGATCGATGGCGCGAAGCGGGATCCGTCGTGGAACGCGGAGAAGGCGAGGGCGTTGAAGAGGCATTTGTATGGTATGACGGAGCGTGTGTTGGGGAGCGTGCGGGCGAATGTGATATGTGGCGCCGCTGGGGTGGATGCGAGCGTTGGGGTGGTGAGCGAGGGGGACATCGCCGATCCCGAGTTGGACGCGCTCGAGGCGGAGGTTGCGGAATTGAGCGCCAAGGTTGCGGAACAGCGCGCGACGGTGCCTGGACAAGTTGCGAAGAACTATAGTGAACGCTTGACGGAGCTTAGGCCAACGTCGGGTGCGAATGGGTCTGCAGGTGACGCAAGCGCCGCGGAGGCGCGCGTCGACGGCGAAGCCATGGAGGCGTTGCGACGCGAACTCGACGCGAATTTGGCGCTCATGCCTGAATTACAAACGCGCTTGCACGAAAGTTTATCCAAGCTTGGACGATTGATGGGAGAGTTAGACTTGCAGCGTCAGCGTGCGCCGCCTGGGACGATTGAAAAGGCTATCAACGCGCCGACGGGTTCGGATACGCCCGCCACTGGCGACGAGCCGGCGGGAGGCGACGTGGCGACTCGCAGACGTTTAGCGCACGAGCTCGCACCGCCACCGTTAGCCGCATGAAAATGTCATAATTCTTGTTGTTAATGTATCATCCATTTTGTATTAAGCCTATACGTGTATATCGTGCGTTTCTTCGTCTAAAAAGTCATATCATACATGCGCGATTCGATTCGTCTACGATTACTTGCGACGCGAACGCTTCGACGGCTTCTCCACTGGCCCGTCGTTCAACGTCTGCGAACGGTGTTTCTTGCCATTCGTGTCGGCAGAATCGTCGTCGTTATCATCATCATCCGCTTGTTCAATGTCATCATCACGCTCCACTACGTCATCCGCGCTCTTCTCCACGCGTTGGCGACGCGTCTTGATCGGCCCTTGCGCCGACGCCCCCTTGGATCGCGCGCTCAACTTGTCCGCGAAATCAATCAACGGTGTGCTTCGAACGTCTTCGTCATCAACCTTCCCCACGGCGTCGTCGACGCGGAACGTCAGACACTTGGCGTCAACCGCGGACAGTTTGGTTAAGAATGGACTCAACCCATACGCCAAAAAGGGAAATCGTTCGTACACTGGTTCGGGATTGAGCGTAAAGTTGACGGCTTCTTCAAACAAAATGCGCATGACGATGCGATCGCGACGAGATGACAGGGCAAACATGTCACTCAAACGCGTTGCGAGATCGCTGTATGCTTCGAGAAGAAGCTGACGATTTCCGAGGTCGGTGGACAATACTTCGTCATACGCGTTATGCAACGCCGTCAACACGGCGCGGACGAGCACCTGCGGACCCGTGCGGCGTAAATCATTGCAATAGGTGCGAATCGCTGCATCGGTCCACGGGCCAGCAATTTTAAAGTTTGACAGGAAATCAGCACCAAGCGCACCGTTTTCGGCAATCTTTTCATCATGCATGGCCATGCGGTAGGCTAAACGCGCGGCGTTCAAGTCGGCGTCTTGCGTGGTGTCGGCGGGCGTGATCAACGCCGTGCAGTGCGCCCAAACGTCTTGACTGTCTCTGAGGGACAACTGTAAACGCATCGAGTGCGCCGGATGCGAACTTGGAAGCGTGGAAGAGTTGTAGTAGTACAACACCATGTCGCAAATCGTCGAGATGATGGCGCGCTCCACCTTGTTCGCGCTTTCGGCGTCGCTGTCGTCAAACAAATCTTGCGTGCGTCGCAAAATGTGCAAAATGTTCGCCACAAAGGTATCGCGCTCTGTGATGTGTGCGTTGACTTGTTCAACCGTCGTCGACTCGTTGTCCATCAACTCAAGCGCACGCCAGATGAGCATGAACGACACCGATGAGCACGCCATGGAGACTGACTCTTGCCCGATGACGACGCTCCGCGACGCGTCGCCGATGAATTGCGACAACTCGGAAAACACATCCACGCCAGACGCAATATTGCACTTGGAGATCAACGCACGAACGCGAGACACAGCCATCCGGAGTTCAAACGCGTGTCCTTCGCTTTCATCTGCAACGGATGGGTCACTCTTGCCCATGGCAGTACGAATCTTCTTCAACGCCGGCGACAACTTTGCGGAGAGCTCGCTCACGGTGGCGTCCAACACGGGTTGCGCGAAGGGCTTGATTGCTTCAAAACCGTCATTGGTAAAGTAGTTGAACACATCTCCACACGCTTCCAGCACTCGTTTATCACTGTGCTTGAAGAAAATATCTTTAACTTGCTCCGCCAACGCCGTGAATTCGTGTTCTAAATGCGAAAGACTGTAATGTTCAAGCTTGACGTAGCGCACGACTTCGACCAAAGGACCGACGACTTCGGATTCAGCTTGATACTTGTTCAAGAGATCTGAAATGATCGCGGATATCTTCTTCGTGATGGTCTCGTGCGCGATCTCACTCGCATGACGCTGCTTTGCGCTCACAGTCTTCGACGCACTCAAATCGTTTGGCTTCACGATGTCCTCGCCCACGGATTTTTGAATGACGAGAACCAAAATGTTCGCTAAAATGGCCGCTTCTTCCATACTCATGTCTAACATTAACGTTTGTGCAATCGTCTCAGGCTCTTCAAGCACCTTGTACACACCCCATAATCCATCAATAGCCTTTGCATATCCATTATTTCTATCGCCAAGTTCCGTCATCAACTGCGCGATGCCTTGAAGTTGTTTTTCTCCGGCGTCGACACGCTCCTTGATCGAAATCTTACGATGCTTGCGATAAGCCTCAGTCAATGTCGGCATCAAAGTCTTCGAGGCACGAGCCGCAGTATTGCGAATCGCTTGGTTCTTATCCATAAGGAGAGACATGACGACTTTCATGTGACCAGGATCCAATTCGCTGTGCTCGTGCAAAATGGCGGAGAGACGAATCGCCTCGACGACGACGTCGGCTTCAACGTCGCGCAACATCTCTGCGAGGCGCGGACGAAATCGAACAATAAACGTATCCATCATGGCCAAGTGCGATTCGCTCGAAGTCAAAGTTTTCAACGCAAGTAAGACTTCCAAACGCACAGACGCGTTCTTGTCATTCAAACTCCAACCGAGGTACTTCAAATAAAAGTCGGTGAGGAACACGAGCTGGTGCTTCAGCATCCATTTACCGAGTGCCTTCATGCACGCCGCGCGAATAGCTTCGTCGCAATCACGGAATCGATGGGTGAATACTTGCGTAAACACGTCTTGCATGTACTTCTCGACCACTTCAATTTGTTCTTGACAATCGGCGACGGCACTCTGCAAACTCTTGAGCATCTCTTTGCCGCTCTTCTCTTGCATAGCAGTATCCATTTGGTTTTGCTTCAAATCGCGCGATTTGCTGAGGTTGTTCACGACGGCAACCAAGCTCGTGATGACTTGCAAACCCATGTATGTTGCCGCTGCACGAAGAGGACGCGCCTTGCTCGACGAGCACGTAGAGATGATTTCCAACCAAGACAAAAACAAGGTTCCGTCATACAAATCCCCAGTCTCGCTCGCTTCGCGAATGCAATGATCAACAAACTGCAAAAAGTTTGTTTTAAACCCCTTAAATTCCTTCGAACGCTTGTTGAGCGGATCCTCGCCATACAAATTACCCGCAGCCATGTCGTTGACGATGCGATTCATAATCGACAAGCAGTCGGCGCGCTGCATCTCAATCGCCGTCACGCCCGTCGAACACCCCGCAGCCTTGGCCAACAACGAGTAAATTTCAGCCACACCCGAAACATCATTCGCGTTGTAGCGACCACGCCAATCTTGCGCCTGCAACATCACCGCCGCGCCCTCGTTGCGCAACAAGTCGAAGAGATCGCCCGCGTCGTCATTCGCCGCGTCCATCTCCTCTTCCGTCGCCGACGCCGCGCGACCACGCGACGCCCCACTCGCAGGCGGTGGTACCACCGCGTTCTCATTCCGCTTCTGCAACGCCTCCACGCTCGCCGCGGGCTTCTTACGCGCACCACTGCGAGACTTTTTCTTTGGTTCCGCTGTCGCCGCGCGCGCGTGCGCGTTCTCATCCGCCTCCGTCATCGTCGCCGTCTTCGGCCGTCGTTTCCCCGATCGCGATTTCGGCGGCATCGTCGCCGATATCCACCTCACGCCTTCGCACGCGTTCGTTCGACGCACACACGCACGTCACGCGCACACACCGTCCGTCAATGCCGTCGCGACAGCCGAGAATTCAAAATTTCAAAATCCACACAATTCCAAAACCCGACACCCACCTCCGCGGCGCGCGTCCGACTGTCGCGCGCGACGTGCGCGATGCTCGGAGCGAATCACGCGCCGCGCGTTCGAGCGAAAGATTGCGAATGCGCGCGCGCACGCGTCGTCGCGAAATGCCGACGGTCGACGCCCGGGCGCGTGATTTTCCTCGAACACCCCCTCCCATGCGCCTGATCACGATTGGCCAAATCACTCGAGAAAATCCACAATCGCGACTCGGCGGCAGTCCAGTCGTTCGAACCTCGCGCGATCGATATTCCGACTCGATGAAATCGCGACGCGATCGAGTCACGACGTCGATCGAGCGCACCCTCGTCATCGATCGCGCCACCGACCGCGCGGCCACCGTCAGCACTGGATAACGCGACGCCAACGCATGCGGTCGACGTCGCTCGCGACGCCGCGACGCGCGTGCGCGTGTCGCAGCGGCGGCGGCGGCGGCGACAGCGGCGACGGTGGTGCGTCGCGCGCGCGGCGGACGGCGCGACCGACGCGCGTGGCGACGTCGACGACGTCGCGCACGACGCATCGCGAAAAGTATGGGTTCGATTGGACCGCGACCGCGACCGCGGAGCAGCGCGCGCACGAGCGCGAACGCGAGCGTCGCGCCGCGGCGTCGGCGGCGGAATCGTCGGCGTCGAGTGTGGGGGGCGATGGCGACGGCGATGGGGAGGAGGAACGGTGGAAGTATGCGCACGAGAGCGACGCGTTTGAGTATCGAGGCGCGTGGTTGGATTTGGTGTCGCGACAACGGCAAGGGGACGCGACGACGACGACGACGTACGAGGGGAGTGGGTCGGATGAAGATTTTGAAGCCAAGGTGAAGAAGATGAGACGTAAGGCGACGAAGCGGCGGGCTCGGGGTGGGATGAGCACGGAAGGATTCGTCATGGGGGGCGTCGAATACGAAGCCGCGCTCGGCGAGCTCGTGGAGGCGCACGTGCGCTTAGCGCGACGATTATCGCTGTGGCGCACGAATTTCGTGTTGAGATTCGAGCGCGAGCCCGAGTATGCGGACATGCCAGTGTCGATTAGAAATATCGAGCTCGACTGGATTTCGCTCGGGTTCAAGATTCGCTCGATTGAGAAATGATGTTGTTGTTTGTTGTTCATGTTTGTAAGGATGTTTTGACTCGCTCGCTCGCCCGCTGTGTAACTTTGTGTAATAATGCATGCAAATTATAGTTTACAACATCTTCTATTCAGTTTCTACGCTATTCATTCTTCGTCTGAATCAAGTTTCAAGCCGACGGCGATGTACGACACGACGTTGCCGCGCGCGTCCAACGTCGGCGGATTTTCAATCACCACCAAGTTCTTACTCGTCATCGCTCGCTTAGGTTTCACCCCAGGCGACGCCCTACTAAACGACCCATTACTACCGCCGCCGCTACTATCAAAGGATGGGGGAGCGACGCTAGACACCGTCCCGCACGCGGCGCACCGCACGCTCGCCGCGCCTCGCGGGTACATGAGCGTGCACAAACACCCCGCACACTCCGTATACGCCATCACCGTCCGCACTGGTCGTTCACGCAACGCTGCCCCTTGTAAAAGCATCGGTATCGTCGCTTGCTGATACGTCGGCAACGTCGACGACGACGGTCGCTCGCCGCTCAAACGCCTCGGCGATGGCTGATGCGGTTGTTGAAGATTCCCCCCGCGCGCCGACGCCACGTTCACCGTATCGCACACCGCACACCGTACGTGCGTCGCCTCCGCCGCGTGCGACAGCGCCGTATCGCACCCCGCGCACCGTAACACCGCCGTGCGCGCGCTTCGAGACGTCGCATCCACATCGCGCTCGCCGTGCGTCGGCGTCACGAATCCACACAGCGCGCACCGCACCGCCGCGCTTCCGCGCGGGTACGCCAAGAGCGCGCCGCACCCGTGCGTGGTGTCGCCGCCGCACGAGATTTCAGCCGCCGCCGACGACGACGCCGACGACATCGCGCGCGCGGCGTTGTGCCGAGAGTGTGTCAATCGCGCCACGTGGTCGTCACACGCAGCCGCGATGCCGATGACGCGCGCGCGCCGGGCGACGTCCGTGGACGCGAGCGACGGGGAGGAGGACGCGAAGGATGTGCGCCAAACGGCGCGCGTCGATCGCCGGGCGGCGAGCGACGACGAGGACGACGATGAGGCGCCGGAAGAGGTGACGCGAGATGCGTCGCGCGCGGCGGCGGCGGCGAGACGAGACGCGGAACGCGACGCGTCTCGCGCGGTGCGCGAGGCGAAAAAAGCGCGCGAGGGGAAGAAGCGCGAAGAGGCGATGGCGAGGAAGGATGCGCGCGCGGAGGCGGGTGGGGAGAAGGCGCGTGCGAAGGATGAGGAGGATGAACTCGAGGAGCTTCCAGAGGACGTCGTGGACGCGCTCGCGCGGGACGGACGACGGCGACGAGAGCGCGATGCGGGCGGGGAGTCGTCGGCGAGTGATGACGATGACGAACGTGATGCGTACGAAGCGTATGAATCACGCGGGAAGAAGACGAAGAAATCGGTAAAGGTGAAGAAGTCGAGGTACGAGCGAGACGGGTTTGAAGTCGTGGCGTTGGACGCGGCGGAGGATGAAGACGATCACGGTGTCGTGGCGCCTCGTTCGGCGATGGATTTCATGAGAGATCGGCTAATTAATAAATACGCGAGGTCTGGAGAGATGTTGCGCGACAGCAAGACGGGACGAATTCCAAACGCGTTCGCGAGACGCTGAGCCGTACTACTGAGTGTGTAATTTGATACTAAAACAATAGATGAATCCGTCCGCGAGAGCGCGTAAAGGAATACTAAAAATACGATACCTTGGTTGACGCGTTATTTTCCAAACGCAAAGGTGTCGAACAAGGACGATTGCCAGAACTTTTTGTCGTCTTTGTTTCTATCTTTGAGCGCGGAGGCGCCGCGAGACTTTGACTTCTTTGCCGCGCGCGCAGGAGTTGTTCTCGTCGGCGGCGTACGTGCAGGGCGTTCCGGGAGGTCCTTCATAAACTCACTAAACTCTGCGTCGACGCTTTTTTTCACGCTTTCCATGGAAGTTCGCGCAATCGTCGCGAACGGCGTGGCGTCGCTCCTCTTTGAGCTCGATCGCGTCGCCGGAGGCGGGCTTTTGAAATACGGACTCTTCTTCACAGACTTTGATACGATGGGAGTTTCGGCAATCACGCGAGTTTCAGCTATCGCACTCACTGGCGTTCTCGCCCGACGTGGCGTTGCCTTTTCCATCGAGTCTGGCACGACCATACAACCTTCGGTTTCGGCGCCGACGTCTGCGTCCCGAATGTCGCTCACCGTTGATAGCGTTGCCATAGCATCTCGCGACTTCAACGCGGCATAGAAGGACTTTCCAGCCCCAGGTGCACGCGCGCCAAGCGCTTTATCTGCCAGTTTCGCTCGCGGTTGATTGCGCGTCAACGCTGCGCGTAAAGTATTGATGTTGTCTTCTGGCTTGTCCTGCAGAAAGCTCGCAAACGCCGCATCCGCCTTGCGCACTCGCGTCGACGCGCGGGATGGCGATGGCGCCAATGCTGTAGATACGTGATACGCCGCTCGTTCGATAGCGTCGTCCGAAAACAACGATTCATGCGACTTTGGTGCGAGTGCTTTGAGCTGAGATCGATTCTTCACCGCCACCGCCTTGCCAAACGTCTCGAGCGTCATCGGATGCACGGCGCTATTCGCAAGCGCGTGCGCCACCGTTGGTGCGTGATACGCTCCGATGAGTCGAGGTAAATCTGCAATCGCAGACTCGTCCAACACCCCCGTTGGGTCGTTTAAGTTTACATTGTGCTGTCGTTTCGGACAATACACCCATTGAAACTTGAACGTCAACAACGCGTCTTCGAATCGCGCTTCGTAATCTCTCGGCACTGAAATTCCTTCAAACTTCATGTGACGCAATACTTTCGTGTACGTCTTAAACCTACGAATCAACCCATGCGCCTTCTTTATCCCCACTCCGTTCAGGGACGGCAAATAATCACAACCACTCAACACGCACATTTCTAAAAACATCTCCGGCGTGAACCCGACGAAACTCAAGTCCCGATTCCTCGCTAAATCCCCGTACCGAATCTCAATCCCGTGCCCATCGGCGCCCATTTTTGTGAACACACTCGCACACCCGTGCGCAATCAAGTCGCTGTCTTCCGTGATCACGCCATCGACAAATCCGTGCTTGGCCAAGTACGCCATTTGCGCGTCGGCTTCGTACGGCGCCGTCAAACTCTCGAATCCCTCCTTCGCCAACGCATCAATCACCTGCCTCGCCATCTCAGGTGTCACATCCACCGCGCGAGTGTACTGCTCATACGCCGCGCTCGCATTCCCTTGCATCGCGTGTTGTTTCGCGCGCGCCAACGCCTCGCTTCGTCCCCGACGTCGCGACTCCTCCTCTCCAGACTTTGAAGGCAAACGCCCACCATCAAACACATAAATCGCCCGTATCTTCCCTCTCGCAAGCATTCGCGCGCGATTCATAAAATACTCCACGTGTTTACGCGTCGGTACGCCCTCGCACAGCTCTCGCGCGCACGCATACGCGCCGCGATGGAGCCACACGTACGCATCGACGCACACCGTTTTCCCTCCGTACGCCTCGGCGACGTGCTTGGCGTGCGACACCGACTTGAGCGTCGGGAGGAGGGATGAAATCCCCATCGCCGCGCGCCGACGTCGCGTTCGCGCGCGCGATGCGTCGGCGTCGGCGTCGGCGTCGGCGTCTGACGCGCGCGCAGCTGTCGTCGCGCCGTTTAAATTCGCATCACACGCCGACGCCGACGACCATGGCTGACGACGATTTGGACGAGGAACTCCTCGCCGAATTCGGGCTGGGCGACGACGAGGCCGAGAAGGTGCGCGAGACGTAGTCGCGCTTATTCGGCGGCGGCGCGCCGCGCGGTGACGGCACACGCGCGCTGGATGCCGCCACGACGGCGAGCGCATTGACTGCGACGCGAGGCTTGAACCGCGACGTTCAAGAGCAGATTCTCGAGCGCGCGCGCGCGGACATCGTCGTCGGCGCCGATCGGTGCGCGAATATGTCGTGCACGAAGGCTGGGGAGAAGACGTGCGCGCGGTGTAAGGCGGTGCGGTATTGTTCCAAGGATTGTCAGCGCGCGGATTGGACGGCGCGACACAAGACGTCGTGCGCGGCTATCGATGGTTCGACAGAGGCGACGGGGCGGCGCGCGGGGGCGCCGGCGTTTCAAACGGCGCAATTTTCACCGCAAGCGATGTTGGATGTCTTTATGGCGGCTGAGACTGGCGGGTGGTACGGTGGCGTTTCGCGCGCGCGCGTGTACGAACGCCTGGTGATTTCGTTTTGCTTGCGCGTCGCGGATGAATATACATTTGCGGGGAACGTCGTGGGTGTCAATCGCGCCTCGCGCGAAAGTGAAAATTTGGATGATCCAGCCACCACGACTGTTATGGAAGAGTTCCGCAAATATGTCAAGCGCGGAAAGACTAAAGGCTATTTACCCAAGGACTGGTCGGCTGACGACGACGTTAAAGTGTGCGAATTCGGCGCGAGGAGAACGGGCGTGTGTACTCATTGGGAAAAGGAAGACGTCGTCAAAAAGTTTGGATACGCCAGCAGCGAGCACATCGTATTGCGTCGGCTCGCCGAAAGCTTTCTTGGTCCTATCGGGCACTGGCTGTGAGACCGTGATAACTCTTACTATCGTAGAGTGAATTTTTGTCAACCGAATTGTACTGTACATGTACACAAAATGTTCCAGTCTAAAACTAAAAACTACTCGTCGTACCGATAGCGATGCGACGCGGCTAATAATCGTGCACGAAGCGCGCGATTTCGTGGGCTAAAGTACGCGAGCAAGAGCGTCATCAAGTCGTCGTTGGAAGAAAATATTGTGAGAATGTCTTCAATGTCTTCGTCTGAATACGTCGTCTTCGTGGCGATTTTGAGCGCGTGTTTGATGAGAAATGCGCGCGTCCACCATGACCACATGACACCTTTGCCGCGCGTTGCAAATGGAGACGGTGGCGCGTCGACGACGGTGATGATTTCCGCCCTGTCGAACGTTTCGCTCGATGAAGATACCACGCGGGCGATGTGCGCCATAACCAAATCGACATGCGAGCCTTTAAACGCGGCACAAATCTCTGAGCCGTCGTTTTCGCTTCCGTTTTCGTCGACGGCGCGCACGTTCTGCAGTAATAACGACAATAAGACATCAAACACCAGAGTCTTCACCGCGTTCGACGGCGACTGGTCGAGAATAGTCTCGAATATTGACTGGAACGCGGCGCTCGACTCGGCGCTCGACTCGGCGCTCGACTCGTTCGCGCGTCGCGTCTCATCGAGTGGCGGCGCCAAAAACGCCGAAAACGCGACACTCGGCAACGTGCGCTCAACTTGCGCGCGCGCAAAGCTCACGACGTCGCAACCACCACTCGAGGCGCCGAAAATCCATTCCACTGGCGTCGCCCCGTCGCCGTCGACGACAGTTTTATACACAGCCAACAACCGAGCCGCGACGGCTTGGGCTTCTTCAGACGACCCCAAGTGCGGCCGCAACGCCTCACCCGCAATCGCAAATACTTGCATCGCGAGCGCGACGTACACGTCGTCAGAGTTACGTCCCGCCGCCGCGCGTCGCGTCGTCACGCACATCACCCGAATGCTACGCAACGCTCCACCCGAGTGCGAGTGCGCCTCGCGAATCCATCGACGCGGATCGATGAAAAACCAAGCATCCGCATCGCGCGTTGCGAACTCATGCGCATCGAACGCGCCTCG
>Ga0222714_10001611_pt1 | contig 25277 bp, 24 predicted proteins | sample C33_3DmetaG_FD_165048 | JGI IMG/M metagenome (GOLD analysis project Ga0222714, IMG submission 165048) | Estuarine water microbial communities from San Francisco Bay, California, United States - C33_3D | ecosystem: Environmental > Aquatic > Marine > Unclassified | place: USA: California...
CTTATAAAGGCGGAGCCTCAGGATACCCTTTAATGTTTGATAATTATGGGATTAGTGAAAAAAGAAAAATAATAAAAAAAAAAAATAATTTTCTTAAAAATATTAAGATAAAAAATATATTGAAATTAAAAGCCAAGTATTTCTTGCCTTATGCAAGCGCATTTAGTGAAAATCTTCCACGTGATAAATTTGTTAAAAACAACAATAATAAAATAAAATTAAGCGAAAATTCAAAAAAATTTAAAAAAAAAAATGTTGAAATTTTAGACACAAATAATTTTAAACAATTTAATTTTGAAAATCAAAAATTAATTTCAAAAAATGTGAAGTCTAATAAATTTTATGCTGATAAAAAACCTTTAGAATATTTAAAAAAATTTAAAAGCGGCAATTCTAAAATAGAAATTAGTAAAATAAAAAAATATTTTATAAAATCAAATTTTCAAGATAATTTAATTTTGAATATTACATTGACAAACGATAATTTTCTTAAGGATTATGAAAAATTCAGCATTAATTTCAATTTAAAAAAACCTATATTTAGCAACGAACATATTTATGAATTTGAAAGCAAAAATGAAAAAAAAATAAGATTTTTGAATTTAAAAATAAGAAAAGAAACTTTTATATACACAATTAAAAATAAAATGCCTTGGGAGGATATATTAATTGGTTTTCAATGCAGAGTAAGCAGAAACCCAAATATATTTAATTCAAATTTTTGGTATTATTTTTCAAATATTTACATTAATAGTTTTCAAAAAAGATCAGTTTCGGAGTGTAATAAGTGCGAACTATTTACTCAAATGGTAGATAGTTTAATTTATCATAATTCACAATAATTTATCTTTTATATACAGTTATATTCAAAATTTTATTGTCTTTATCAAAAAAAAATTCATCAATTACTTTTAATTTTTTTTTACCAATATTTAGATCAAACTTGCATAAAGTAATTTTATATTTAGTATCTTGCAGAATTATTATGTTATTTATCTTAATTTTTTTTTTTAAAAAAATTTTTCTTGTAAAACCAATTACACTTTTTCTACCAGATAATATTATTTTCCCGTCAAATAGCTTGACTTTTTTATGAAGTATTATTTCCAGATCTTTAAATTTATTTTTTATAATAAATTGAAAATATTTTTGAATTTGCAATTTTTTTATAGATTTGTAAAATTTAATAGTCATTATATAAATTTAGCTTAATTAAAATAATATGATATCTAAAAAAATAACTTTAAAAGGTACTTCACCAATTAAAAAAGCTATTACATTATTAAACGAGCATAAATCTCAAATAATTTGCGTTGTTAATGATAAAAGAAAACTTATAGGAACAATTACTGATGGGGATATTCGAAGATCGATAGCGAAAAATTACGATCTTAATTATCCTATCAAAAAAATAATGAATAAAAACCCTATAACAATAAAAGAAAATACTAATTATCAAACTATACAAAGAGTAATGAAAATAAACTCAATACTCCAAATACCAGAGTTAGATATTTTGGGAAGAGTTAAAAAGATACATTTTTGGAATTTAAGACAGCATTATAAGTACAAAAAGAACATTTTTTTTATATTAGCAGGTGGAAAAGGTAAACGTTTATTGCCACTAACAAAGTTTATTCCCAAGCCAATGCTTAAGATTGGTAATAAGCCCATTTTAGAAAATTTGATTAAAGATGCAAAAAACTTCGGTTTTTGTAATTTTGTTTTATCAGTAAATTATAAAAAAGCTAAGATTAAAAATTATTTTAAAGATGGAAAAAAATTTAATGTTAAAATTAAATACGTTTCTGAAAAAAAACCTTTAGGCACTGCTGGTTCACTAGCTTTGTTAAAAACAAAAAATAGACTACCAATTATTGTAATTAATGGAGACATTTTTTCTAATATAAACTTCTCAGAACTTTTAGACTTTCATATAAAGAATAATGCATTTGCTACTGTTGTAGTAAAGCAAATTGAAAAAATAAATTCATTTGGAGTTATTAAAGCTAGTGGAATAGAATTCAAAAGCTTTGTTGAAAAACCTGTAGAAAAAATCAACATTAATACTGGAATATATGTTTTTAATCCGAATATAGTTAATCTTATTCCTAAAGAAAAAATTGATATGCCTGACGTACTATTGAAACTAAAGAGGAAAAATAAAAAAATCATAATTTTTCCTGTGCATGAAGAATGGTCAGATCTTGGCCTAAAAAAAGATTATTTTGCTACAAAAAAAAAATTTAAATTAGCATAAAATGAAATTTATATATTTAATTTTAGCAAGAAAAGGATCAGTTAGAATAAAAAATAAAAATTTAAAAAAAATTAAAAACAAATCTCTTGTTGAACATAGTATTGATTTTGCAAAAAAAGTTGCAGAAGTTGATAAAATTATATTATCAACAGACTCAAATTTGATTAGAAATATTGGAAAAAAAAAAGGATTAAATATTTATCATTTAAGACCCAAAAGATTGTCAAAAGCTAACACATCTTCTTATGATTCAGCTATTTATGAAGTAAAAAAATATGAAAAAAATAACAATAAGATTGATGCAATTGTTTTATTACAACCTACAACACCATTTAGGTCAGTTAAAACTTACAATAAACTAAAAAAAATTTTTATTTCAGATCCAAATAAACCACTGATTTCTGTAAAAAAGCTTGCACTAGAAAGCAACAGAATTTTTAAAAAAAACAAAAATTATTTGACACATTACGATTATAAAAAAAGAAATTCAATTTTTATCCCTAATGGTGCTTATTTTTTTATTTCTAAAAAAACATTAAATAGAAATAAAAGTTTTTTTTCAAAAAAAATGAATTTTTATGAAATTAAAAATCTTAAAGAGAACATTGACATAGATACAAAGGAGGATCTATTTTTTGCTAAAAAAATCTCTTAAAAAATAGTTTGCTGATGAATATAAATAAAAAAAAAAAGCTTTTATTAATTGCCGATAGAGGAAGACCTGATGTATCTGTAAGATTAGGTTTTTTAGCAAAAAAAATTGTAAAAATAAAAAATTTAAACCCTCATATCTTATATGAGCATAAGCAAAAAAATGAAAATAAACAGATTTTTAGCTTATTCGATATAAATTGTAGAACTTTTGTTGGTGTAAAATCTGACGATTTTTTATTAATATTAAAAACTTTTTTTTACACATCAATCTCAATTTTAAAAATCTTTTTTTTAGGATTTGATTGGTTTGTAAAAAATTTCGAAATTGAAAAAATTAAATTAGGCGATTTAATTTATGATAGATATATTAGAAAGAGTCATAATTTTATTAATCCAAACTGTTTTCAATTTAATTTTATAAGTCTGTTATTTAGATCTATATTTAAATTTTTTTATGTAAAAAAAATTATAAAAAATAATGATGTTAAATTTTCGCTAATAGGATCGATTACTTACATTTCTATTTCTTCAATTTTAATGAGAATATCGCAATTTTACAGTATTCCTGTAATATATGTCTCTGGTGAAAGTTTCAGAATTATTAAAAATAATAAAAATTTAGGAGATATTTTAGGTCAATTTATTCAAAAAAAGATAAAATTTTTAAATCAAAAAAATTTAAAAAAAAAGTCTGAAAAATATTTTAATGTTAGAACTCAAGGAAAGTTAACTACCAAAAAATATAGTTTACAAAAGTATTATCAACATGATGAACAAACTTGGATGACTAATAGACAAGATAATCATTTCATTAAAAAAATAAGAAAAATAAAACACTTTTATTCACATGTAATTTTATATGCTCCACATAACTTTGCTGAAAGTAATCACAGTTGTGGAGATTTAATCTTTAGAGATTTTTATCAACAAACTTTTGAAACATTAAAGTTTGCAAAGACTAAAAAAAAAATTCTTTGGTTATTTAAAATACATCCTTATAGTCAAAAAAAATATAACGAACATAAAATTGCCCAAGATATTTTCGATAAATTTAAAAGTGAAAATATTTTAATGGTTCCATCTAAAACTAGTAATCAAAAATTATTTGAATTAGTCGATTTGGTTGTTTCATCGAGGGGTACCATTTGTTTAGAGGCGGCAACATTTGGTGTTAAAAATTTGATTAATTCTGATATTTTTTATGATTATGGAAACATTTCAATACGAGCAAGAAACAAGAAAAAATATTTTAGCGTCTTAAGTAATGTAAATAAGTTAAAGAATATTGATGGAAAATCAATTTTAAGAGCCAAGAAAATATTGTATTTTAGAAAAAAGCTTCAAAGAGACAATCCATATAATTTAGTCACCGCAAGAAAATTGATTAGTAAAAAAGAATTCTTTAATAAACTTAAAAAAAGTATACGCAAAACATCTTTTGTTTCTAATAATAAAAATAAAATGTACACTGAAATTGTTAATAAATTATGAAGAAAAAATTTAAAAATTTAGTAATAGATGTTGATGGAGTTATGACAGATGGTAAATTTTACTATTCTGTTGATGGAAAAATTTTAAAAGCTTTTGGTGCGGATGATCACGATGCCTTATCTATTTTAAAAAAATATGTAAATATTATTTTTGTAACTGGAGATAAAAAAGGGTTTAAAATTTCAAAAAAAAGAATATCTAGTCACATGGGCTTTAAAATTTTTCTTGTAAGCACTACTCAAAGATTAAAATGGATAAAATCTAAGTATAAACTTGAAGAAACAATCTATATCGGCGATGGTTTGCTTGACTATTTAGTAATGGAAAAAATTGGATATTCAATTACTCCAAATAATTCGAGTAATTTTACAAAAAAATATAGCGATCATGTTCTAAGAAGATCTGGAGGAGATAGAGCGGTCGCTGAAGCATGTCTATTTATTTTAAAAAAATTTTTTAAAATAAATAATTTTTCAAAAATAAATTTGCAAAAAACAAAAATGTCAGGAAGCTGGACAGTATGATTGACAAACAAATAAGAGACTATATCCAACAAAAAAGATGTACATTAATGTGTGCAGGTCCAATGTCAAAAAACTTTGTCGATGCCTTTATTAGCTACCATCAAAAAAAAAGATTTCCCTCAATGCTTATAGCCAGTAGAAGACAAATTGAAACTCAGAATCTTAATCATGGATATGTAAATAATTGGTCTACTGAAAAATTTTCATCGTATGTTCAAAAAAAAAATAATAATATTATTTTATGTAGAGATCATGGTGGACCATACCAGGGGTTAAGTATTAACAAAAAAAAAAATTTAAAAGTTGAAATGGAAAATGCCAAAATATCTTTTAAATCAGATATTGATAATAATTTTCGGATAATTCACATAGATCCAAGTTTACATTTAGGAAAAAATCCTTTTAAAGAGTCTTTAAATAGACTTTTTGAACTTTATGAGTTTTGTTGGTCTTACGCAAAAAAAAAAGGAAAGAAAATATTTTTTGAAATTGGAACTGAAGAACAAACTGGTTCAACGAATACACCTGAAGAACTTGAGCTAACATTGGAACTAACACAACAATTTTGTAAAAAAAATAAAATTCCAACACCTTTATTTGTAGTTGTTCAGTCAGGAACTTTAGTAAAAGAGATGAGCAATGTTGGAACATTTGACCTCCCTTTTAGAATTGAAAATCAACTTCCTGCTGAAATATCTGTCCCGCAAATGATTAAGATTTGTGATAAATATAAAGTAATGATGAAGGCACATAATTGTGATTATTTATCTAATGTTGCACTAAAACATCATCCATATCTCGGCATTCATGCCATCAATGTAGCACCAGAATTTGGGGTTATTGAAAGCAAGTTTATTTATAAAGTATTAAAAAGTTACAAATTGAATTTACTGGCAAATAAGTTTGTAGATTTAAGTTACAGTTCAATGAAATGGAAAAAATGGATGAAAATCAATTCATCAGCAACAGTATTGGATAAAGCATTAATAGCTGGCCATTATGTTTTTTCCTTAAATGAATTTAAGGATTTATATCATGAAGCTAATTTAATTCTTAAAAGAAAAAAAATTAATTTTGATGATCTAATTAAAAATGAATTAATAAATGGTATTCAAAGATATACGCGGAACCTAGGTATAGAAAATTAGATATTATGAAAATCGCAGCTATTATATTAAATAGAAATTTACCTTACGTTACTAATAAACTTTATCATTCAATAAAAAAAAATAATAAAAATTTAATTGATGTTTTTATTGTAGATGCGGGATCAGATAACAAAAAAATATCAAAATACACTACTTGGAAAACTAATTCAAAATCAATAAAAAAAATGGGACTAAGATATGGCAGAGGTATGAACTATGGACTTTTGCAATTGTGGAAGGAAAATAAATTTGAAAAGTATGATGCTTTTTTATTGTTAACTAATGATACAGAATTTCCAAATCCCATGATTGCAAATAAAATGATTAAAATACTTAAAAAACATAAAAAAGTTGGAATTCTTTCTCCTTGTTCAAAATCATGGGGTGAAAGACAGTTATTAAAAAAACAAAAAATAAAGTATTTTTGGTTTATTCATAATAATTGTTATCTTTTAAGAAAAGACTTTGTTAAACAAATAGCAAATTTCAAAAAACCTAATTACAAAAACTTTATTTTTGATGGATCAAATTTTAGAGGATATGGGATTGAATCAGAGCTTATTGCTAAAGCTTATATGAATGGTTGGAGTGCTGCTATAACCTCAGAAGTTTGGGCTGAAGAAAATGAGTCTTATCTAAAAAATTTCTCAAAAGACATCAAAACAGAAAATTTTTCAAAAAATCTGAAATTATATTTCAACGAAGGTCTTCAGTGGATGAAATACAAATATGGTTTTAATAATAAGTGGCAAATGCAATTTTATGTTAAAATGTATTATGATCATTTTTTTAATTTCAATCCAGAATTATTAAAATATAAAATATGATTACTAAAAATTTAGGCGGGAATAAAGCTAGATACCTGAATGTGCTTAGAGGTAATATTAAGTTTAGTGGCTCAAAATACAACTACTCCCATATTAAGATAAATGATAAAGAAAAAGAAATTAAATTAAATTATTTCACTGTTTTTGTATTATCAAAAAAAAATAAATCAAAATTACTCATTAATAAAAAAGTGATAAATATTAATGAGGGAGATTGTATTAACTTTTATAATCATAAAATAAATACATTTTCATCTCAATTAGGTGATATAAGTCTTCTAATTTCAGGGGTTAAAAAAAATAAAAAAGAAAAAAAAAGAACAGAAATAATTAAAAAAAGTAAATTATACACAGTCAAAAAACCTTGGGGATATGAAAAATGGCTCAATGGAAGAGGAAAATATTATGCTTTTAAAAAAATATTTCTCAAATCTTCTTTTAGGACAAGTTTGCAATACCACAGATATAAATGTGAAACAAATTTATTATTTTCTGGAAAAGCTCAATTAGTTTATAAAAATAATAATAGAATTCATAATAAAATAGTTCAAAACAAAGATTTGAAAAAAGAAAATTTAAAATTTGTTTCTGAAATATTTGTTAAACCAAACACTCTTCACAGAATTATTGCTAAAACAAATATTCAATTATTTGAAACTTCAACACCCCATTTAGATGATGTAATAAGGGTTTCAGATGACAAAAATAGACCAAGTGGTTTTATTAAATTGGAGCATCAAAAGTAATTTTTTAATGAGAATAGCTTTGTGTTTGCACGGATTAATAGGAAGCAAATCATCAAAGTATGGAGGAAATGATAATATTAATATTGATATTCCCCATAAATTTTTAAAGAAAAATCTTCTAAATTCTAATAAAAATAAGTTTGATGTCTTTTTGCATACCCAGTCTTATAAAGAAAAAAAAAAATTATTAAAATTATATAAACCAAAACTTTACAAAATAGAAAAGCAAAAAAATTTTGATTTTAGTAAAAACCATCCCCATCTCAAAAATTTAAAATATCTAAAATTTAAAATGTATTTTGAAAAATTATTTGGAAAGAATGTTTCAGAAAAGAAAATATTATATTTAACTAAGAAAGCATTTGCATCCTATAGTAGATGGTACAGTTTTGAACAATCAATAAATTTGAAAAGAAAATATGAGAAATTAAAAAAATTTAGATACGATCTTGTATTTATAACTAGATATGACATGATTATAAAAAAAAAATTTAAACCAGAAACTTTTGATAAATCTAAATTAACAGTATCAAATCATAATACAATTCCTGGACCAAGAAATGATTATAAAACTAAGGCAAGGAAAAACAATATGACTAAAAAAAAAGGAATATCTGATTTATGGTTTGCTTCTTCTTCAAAAAATATGGATAAATTTGCAAATTTATACAAAAGAATTACCTATTATCCTCTTAGTGTTCATTTTTCCTCCTATTATCATTCTCAATATGTTAACTTGGATTTAGATTTTAGATATTATAGATATTTTGATTTTGAACTTTTGAGAAGAATCAACAAAAGTAAAGAATAAATTATTAATTTAAAAATTATTTATGAAAATAGAAAAACCTAATAATCTCTCTGAAGTTTCTAAAAATAAAGTGTCAAACTTTATTTATGAAGATATTAAAAATATTAGAAATCCTCAAATTTTGGAGTTTGGAGTCAGAGCAGGGCACTCAACTAAATTTTTCTTAGATATTTGTAAAAAAAATAATGGAAAATGCATATCAGTTGATATGCATGATTATTCGAAATTGTTTAATGATGAAAATTGGACATTTATACATTCAAAGGACGACAATTTTTCTTTTATAAAAAATCAAATTCCAAATCAATTTGATATTATATTTTTAGATACTTTACATGAAGCTCAACATGTAGAAAAAATATTTTATAATTACTTCGATAGTCTAAAAAAAAATGGGTTATTTATAATTGACGATATATCTTGGATTCCATATTTAAAAAATTCTTGGAGAGACAATTTTAATCTTGAAACAGAAAATAGAAAAACTTTTGAATTATTAATAGATATTTTTATGATGAACCAAAATAATATTAGTCTAGATTTTACATTCTCTGCTTCAGGTTTGGCGAAGATAAGAAAAATTTCAAGCGAATCATTGAATAAAAAAAAACATATTCAATCACGAATCTATTCATTAAGAAATTTTTTTAAACAAATAAAAAAAAAAATAATTAAAAATTGAAAGTTTGTATTTTAACAGCCGGTATTGGATCCCGAATGGGAGATATTTCTCAATCTTTAAATAAATCTATTTTACCTACAAATAATGGAGCTATTATCTCTGAAATAATCAATTACTTTGGAAAAAAAACTAAATTTGTTATCGCAATAGGTTACAAGAAAAATCAAGTAAAAGATTATTTAAAAATAGCACATCCAAGTATAAAAAAAAATATCACATTCGTTAATGTAGATAATTTTAATAAAAATTTCTCTGGACCAGGATACAGCTTATATAAGTGTAAAAAACATTTAAATGAACCATTTTATGCAATTTCTTGTGATACATTAATGCCGAGAAACTTTAAATTAATTCATAATTTAAATAAGAATATTCTTTTCGGAAAAAAAGTTGAGATTAAAAATTCAGAGAATTATTGTAATTTTGAGCTCCATAAAAAAACTATTAAAAAAATTTATGAAAAAAAAAGATATAAAAATAAAAATTTTAGATCTTTTTCAGGTTTAGTTTATATTTTTGACTATAAAAAATATTGGAAAGATTTATCAAAAGTAATTAATGTAAAAAGTTCTCCTCAATTTTCTGATGGATTATCTACAATCTTAAAAGAAAAAAAATTATTTTATCAAAATTTTAACTGGATTGATGTTGGTAAATTTCAACAATATCAAGATTATATTATTAATAGCGGTGGATACGATTTTAGTAAAACAAATGAGGCAATTTACATAATAAATGATCGTGTTATAAAATTTTTTTCGGATAAAAAAATAGTTAATCAAAGATTCAAAAAAACAAAAATAGTCAAAGGTATTTTTCCTTTTTTATGGAAATTAAACAATTTTTATTATTATAATTTTGTAAAAGGAAAAACTCTTTATGAAGTAAAAAAACAAACAAAAATATTCTATGATTTTCTTGAATGGGCAGATAAGAATTTATGGATAAAGAAAAAAAAAGATAAAGGATTTAAAAAAAATTGTAGAAATTTTTATAAAGACAAGACTTATATAAGATTAAGAAAGATATTAAAAAAACATAATGGAATAGATAAATTAAGAATTAATAATAAACATATTGCTTCTATAAAAAATTTATTAAATAAATTAAATTGGAATAAAATAACTAAAGGCGAATCATACTTCATTCACGGTGATTTGCAATTTGATAACATATTATATACAGGAAGCAAAAATTTCACTCTTTTAGATTGGCGACAATCCTTTGGTAATTACGTGGATAAAGGGGATATTTATTATGATATTTCAAAACTACTAGGCGGAATATTAATTAATTATAAAAAGATTAAAATGAACAAATTTTATTTTAGAGAAAGTAAAACAAATATGGATTTTAAAGTTTTAGAAAGTAAAAAAATTTTAAAAAATAATTTTCTCTTACTTCATAATTTCATTTTAAGAAAAAAATTAGATCTAGAGAAAATTTATACGTTGACTGCTTTGATTTTTTTGAATATGTCACCACTTCATCATAGTCCATTCGATAAGATTTTATTCGGATTTTCAAAAGAATTGTTACACGATAAAAATTATTTTAAAAAATATGAACCAAATTAACAAAGAAACTAATTTATTTATTTCCATTTCAAGTCGACCAAGTAATTTTGGAACATTGGTTTATAATAATATCTTTCAAAAATTTAAAATTAATGCAATTTATAAAAGTTTTAAAATTAATAATATAAAAGAATTTAAAAAATCATTTATATTCCTTGGATTAAATGGAGCAAGCATTTCAATGCCTTACAAAGAAGATATTGTTAATCAACTTGACCATTTAGATAAAATTTCAAAAAAAATAGGAATAGTTAACACAATTAAAAATAAAAATGGGAAACTATATGGATATAATACTGACTTTTTGGCAATTAAAAAAAAATTTTCAGAAATAAAAAGAATTAAAGATTATTATTTTTTAATATATGGAACAGGATCAATAGCTAAAACAGTCATATTTGGACTAAATTCTTTGAATATTAGAAATGTTTATATAACAGGAAGAAATAAAAATAAAGTCAAAAACTTAAGTAAGAAATTTAAAATAAAGATTTTTTTAGAAAAAGAATTTTTAAAGAATAATAATTTATTTTTAATAAATTGTTCGTCTGTTGGCATGAAAGATAATAACGCTAATTTATCACCATTCAAAAAAAATTTAATTAGTAAGTCGTCAATTATAATGGATTTAGTGAATTATCCATCAAATACAAAATTAATTAGATTAGCCAAAAGATATAAGAAAAAAGTTATTCTAGGAAGCTCAATAAGTTTGTATCAAATAAAATATCAGTCTAAAATTTATTTAAATAAAAATTTAAAGATAAAATTTTTAAAAAACTTGTTTAAAAAATTAAAAATTAATTTTTAAAATGATTTTATTCGATCATAATATTTTTTTTCTCCAAAAATACGGTGGGATTTCAAGATATTTTATAGAACTTTGTAAACAAATGAATAATCATAATTTTGATTATTTTATACAAGCAACTATCCATCAGAATAACTATCTTAAAAATAATAACCTTAAAAAAAGTAAAAGTTTATACTTAGATGGATACCCAAGATACACAAGAAAAATTATATCATCTTTAAACAATTTTTTTTTAGATAAAAAAATAAATGATAAAAGGTTTAAGATACTGCATAATACTTATTATGGAAAATTTGAACTAAAAAATAAATTAATTCAAATTTGCTCAATTTATGATTTCACACATGAAAAGTTTTCTAAAAATTTCAATTATAAAAGAAATATTAAAAAAGAAGCGATAGAAAACTCTGATCATTTTATATGCATTTCTGAAAATACAAAAAAAGATTTATTAGAATATTATAAAGTAAATGAAGAAAAAATTTCAGTTGTTCCTTTGGGAGGCGATCATCTTCCAAATGCAAAAAAAAATACAAAAATATCCAAACCATTTATTTTATATGTTGGATATAGAGAAAAGTATAAAAATTTTGAAGCTTTATTAGATGCATTTCTAATTTCAAAAAGATTAAAAAATGATTTTGATATAATTTGTTTTGGAGATAAGGCATTTACTAACTATGAGAGAAATAAAATTGTAAAAACTGGGCTAGAAAATACAGTTAAGCATGTAGATGGAGATGATCAGGTTTTATCTAATTTATATTCAATGGCAGAATGTCATGTAATTACCTCAAATTATGAGGGATTTGGAATTACAGTAATTGAGGCAAGTAATTTTGAATGCCCTGTTATTCATACTGGGAAAGGGTCACTTTCTGACTTTTCTGACGGAAACGGAATTTTTGATGGCTCTGCTGAAAATTTGACAGCAGTTTTAGAAAAAACACTTTATTCAAGTGATGAGCTAATAAAATTAAATCTAAATGCAAAGAAACTTAAAAATAATTTTACATGGAATCATTGTTATGAAAACACCATTAGAGTTTATAATAAATTAATAAATATTTAGATTTCTTATTTTATATAGTATTATTAATTAAACATTAATGAACTTTAAAATTTTAGATAAATTAAAAAAAATTAGAGAAAGTCTACTTTGGCAAAATTCAATTAGGTTTTTTTTACAACCCATTTATGATTTATTTTGGAAATATATTATAAATTTTCAGGGACGAATTTTTTTTATATTTTTTTATTCTTATAAAAAAATAGATAAAAATTTTGATTTAAATTTAATTAAAAACGATAAAATTATTATTTATGATGATACTGGTTTTAAAAATATTGCTAATGTTATTTTTGAGAACATAAAGAAAAAACATTTAATAAAAAATTCTTATGAAAAATTAAATTTAGGAAATTATACATCAGGAGATAATAAATATAAATCAGGTTTAAATGCTTACGTAGATGATTTATTTGATTTGTTAGATGATCAAATTAAAGAAGAAATTGTAAAATTTGCGATTAATCATAAAGTATATTTATCAGCATCTAAATATCTTGGTGTATTACCTGTAATAGCTAAAATTAATGTTATGCATAATATAGAAAATAAATCAAAAACTCCTAGAGCAAGTATGTTGTGGCATAAAGATGATTTTGGTTATAAATCATTAGATCTTTTTTTAGCAATTAGTGATATAAACAAGGATAATGGACCTCTTGAATTTGTAAAAAAAAAAAATCCTTTAGGTATTTTTTATAAAATTAAAAGTAATTTGGACAATCCAAAACCTGGCCAAAGAAATAAAATTCAAAATTCTCAATTTTCAGAATATTTTAAAGATAACGATATTGATAGATTAATTGGCAAAAGTGGGACTGGATTATTAATCGATTCATTTTCAGTTTATCATAGAGGTGGAAATTGCAATTTAACAAATAGAATTGTTCTTAGAATCTCTTATCAAACTCCTGACTCTTATACTTTATCTAAAATAAACAAAAATACATTCTCTCAGTATTTAACAAACAATAAAATTGATAATTTTATTAATAAATACAGTTTGACCAAAAGATACATTTTTGATTATTCAAAATATTTATTAAAATTTTATAGAATATTTCATTATAGAGCTTAAGATGATTATTTCAAACAGAAAAATAAGGTTTAAAATAAAAATATTAATTCTAAATATATTTTTTTTTATTTACAATTTTTTACCAAATCGACGTCTCAAAAATTTTTTTTATTTTACCAAATCAGACAAATTTAAAAATTATTCAGATTTGTATGATGTTGTCCAAGAGCTTTCAAATAAAAAAAAGGTGAAAAAGATATTGGAAATTGGTATTGGCGGTCATGATTTAGATTTTCAAGGTGGTGCATCTCTTTTGGCATTAAGTTTTTTTTTTAGAAAAGCTAAAGTGTATGGATTAGACTTAATAAATAAAGAATTTTTAAATTCAAAAAGAATTAAAACATTGATTGGATCTCAAAATGACAAAAAATTTTTAAATAGTTTAGCAAAACAATTTGGACCATTTGAAATTATAATTGATGATGGTAGTCATTTTGCAAATCATCAATTAACATCGTTTAATCATCTTTATAAATATTTAAATGAGAATGGCATTTATGTAATTGAAGATCTTTCAGGTTCATATAAAAATTCGTCTGGTGGTGATCCAAATCTGTCAGCAAAAAGAAATTTAATTAGTTTTTTTGCAAAAACTGTTCATTCAACTAATTTAAATATGTTGATCAAAAAACAATTACAAAAACAAAAATTTGTTAATTTTTCTAAAGTTTTTTTTTTTGGTAAGGCTATTTTAATTCAAAAAAAATCAAAAAAAATAAAACCCTATAATAACAAGCTTGCTTTTCAAAAACTATCTACATTAAATAAAAGAAGAAAAAAAATATTATTGCATGGTAAAAAAATCAGACCATTCAAAAGGTCAGATGGATTAATTAAATTTACATAAAATATATATGATATTTATTAAAAAGAATTAGTATAAAGAAAATTTAATCAATACTACTTATACAAATGACAGCTTTAATTAGAAATCTAAATTTATTCTTAGATAAGAGACTTAAAACACATTTTTTAATTTATTTTATTTGTTTATTTATTGTATCTTTTCTTGAGGCAATTGGAATAAGTATAATACCAATAATTATATCATTACATTTAAAAGAAGGGATTTTTTATGAAAAATTGCCTGACAATATTATTAATTATTTTTCTGGTTTAAGTTTAAATAATTTTTTAATTCTTTCATTTTTTATAATTATTGGGACTTTTTTAATTAAAAATATAATCATTATTTTAATAAACAGATATAGCCTGATAATAAGTAAAAACTTGACAGCAAAAACAACTGCTGAAGTTATTAAAAAATTATTTAAAAAGGATTTTTTACTATTTAAAGAGTCAACTATAGGTGAAAAAATAAGAGATGTTACTATAGAAACTAATCATTCGACAATGTCAATTTTTAATCTTTTTTCAATTTATCAAGATATAATTTTTTTGATATTAATTATTACCTTACTTGTCTCAACATCTTCAAGTATCTCAATTTTAATGATAGGTGGTTTATTGATTGTTTCTAGTATAATTTTTAAATCTTATTCAGCTTTAATCCGAAAATTAAGTATTTCTTTAGTCAAAAGTAGAGAAAAATTATTTAATGAAATATTTGAAATATCAAATTTAATAAGAGAAATTAAAATTATAAAAAAAGAAAATTTTTTTATTGATAAGTTTCAATTTCACCATAATAAGTTTTTACAAAGAAATTATAAAAAATTACTGATATTATCAATCCCTAAACACGTAATAGAAATTTTTGCTGTTTTTTTTATTCTATTAATTATTTTTAATAATATTTTTCTAAATGAGCTTTCTTTTAGAGAAATAATACCACAACTTACTTTAATTATCATATCAGCACTAAAAGCTATTCCAATTATTAATGCGCTTATAATTAAAATTTCAAATTCTAAGAGTTTAAATGTATCTTATGAGATTATTTCCAAATACTTAAGAGAGAAAGTTAAACTCTCAAAAAAAATCAAACCAAAATATAGTAAAAAAATTTCGTCATTAAAATTAAAAAATTTTACCTTTAATTATAAAAATAAAACAATTTTTAAAGATCAAAATTTTTCGTTAAGAGCTGGTGACTTCATCGGTATTTTTGGTCCATCAGGTGAAGGAAAATCGACCCTTTTGGATATATTAACTGGAACTTTAAAAATTAATAAAGGATCAGTATTTTATAACGGAAAAAAAATAGACGATATTTCAAAGCTTGATTTAAATTTCGCTTTTGTTCCACAAAATCCAAAATTAATTAATTCTTCTCTTAAAGAAAATATTGCCCTTGGCGTGGATAAAGAAAAAATAAATACATTTAAAATAAAAAGTTTAATTAAGATGGTAGGATTGAATGATTTTGTAATAAATAAAAAAAAGGGTATGGATTATTTTGTTGGTGATAGTGGAAATCTACTATCTGGTGGTCAAGTTCAAAGAATAGCAATAGCAAGAGCCTTATATAATAATCCTGATATATTGATTTTTGATGAACCTACAAGTGCCTTGGACAAAGCTAATGAAAGATTGATCTTCAATTTAATCTTTAAAATTTTTAAAGAAAATAAAAAAATGATTATTATATATGTGTCACATCAATATTCATTAATCAAGAAATCTAATAAAAAATTTTTGGTTAAAAATCAAAAGATTAAATCCATAAAATAAATAAAAATGTACTTATATTTGATTTAATGAATAAAAAACTATCTATTGAATTTTTAGGAAGTCCAGGTTCGGGCAAATCATACTATCATGACAAACTTGTAGAAAAATTTAAAAATAAATTTTTATACATATATAATTTTCAAAATCTATTTTTGAATTATTATCCGAACAAACTTAGTTTAAATCAAATTATAAAATTTAAAATAAAGAAAAATCTTACAAATTCTAGCAATTATTTTATTAGATATTTAAATAGAATTTTTGATCAAATTATATCTTTTGATAATGAGATTAATTGCATTTTAAACAGTGACAAAAATAACATTTTTTTTAAAAATTATTTTAAATTACTGCATAATAATAAAAATTTGCATAACTTTATTTCTCTAAAATTATTAAAATGGTTAAGAAATGAAATATCTGCAATTTTAATATTTAATCAATTAGAAAAAAAAAATTTAATCCTAATAAATTCTGAAGGTATTAATCAAAGAGTAGCAAGATTAAATTATTTAAATTCTACAATAAAAAAAATTAAAAAATTGAATTATCAAGATTTTGAAAGTGACATTATTATTTTAATTGATGCGGATATTAAAAAATGTAAACAAAGAATTAATAAAAGAAATAACGTAAGTTATTCAGAAAAAGACTTAAATAAATTTAAGACTGCTTGTAAAAATATTTTTCTTATCAGTAAAAAAAGAAAATTTATAATAAGAGATAAAAAAGATTTTCAAAAGGTATGCAATACAATTAAAAAAATATTTTATGAAAATTAAAGTTTTACATATTGTAGGAGGTTCACGAAATAATGGAGCATTTAAAGGAGCTGCAATATTACATAAAGCTTTATTAAGTTTAAACGTGGACTCATATGTACTTAATGATACATTTAATTATAAAGAACAAAAATTAATAACAAAATCAATAAATAATATTTCATTTATAAATAAAGAATTTAAAAAAAAAATACTTTATAAAATGTGGGTTTTTTTTGAAAAGATTTTCAAATCGCTACTTTTACATTCCCCGAGAGAAACATTTACATTTGGTATATTGGGTTTTGATTTAACCAAAACTAATGAGTATAATAGAGCAGATTTAATTCACATTCACTGGATAAACCAAGGGTTTATAAGTTTAAAGTCTTTAAGCAATATAAAAAAACCAACGATTTGGACTATGAGAGATATGTGGGCTTTTACCGGGGGTGCTCATTATGAAATGGATTTTAAAAATTATGAAAATAGTTTTGTGTCTAAAATTATTAGAAATTACAAGTTAAAAAGTTATAAAGAAAATTTTCATTTTATTGCTGTTAGCAAATGGTTAGAAGAAAAAGCAAAAAAAAGTTTCGTTTTAAAAAATAAGAATGTTCATCATATAAATAATAATGTTGATATTGAAAAATTTAAGATTATCAACAAAGATGAAGCTAGAGTTAAACTGGGAATAAATACCTCAAAAAAAATAATATTGTATGGTGCCCAAAATCCTCAAAGTCCTCGAAAAGGCTGGAAGATATTTAAAGAAACATTAAAATTGATTGATAAATCAAAATACTTCCTAATTATTTTTGGCAATTTTTGGTCACATAATGAAATTAGAGATATTGGACTAGAATATAAATCGCTTGGCTTCATAAAAGAAAGTTTTCATCTAAATCAAATATATTCAGCAGCAGATATTTTTGTAGCATCATCGGTTCAGGATGCGTGGCCCAAAACATTTGCAGAAGCAATGTATTGTGGGACGCCCGTGGTTTGTTTCAATAAGACTAGTATATCAGAAATTGTTGATCATAAAGTAAACGGTTACGTTGTTGATGATTTCGATGCGTTATCTCTTAAAAATGGAATTGATTGGCTTTCCGATCAAGTAAGTAAAAAGGTACTAAGTCCAGAAAAAATTCAAAGCAAGATTTTTAATTATAGTCCTGAGAAAATTGCTTTCAAATATGTTAAACTATATGAAAAAATTTTGAGTAGTGAAAGTTAAAATATGACAAAAAAAATTTATTATTGGTCACCATTTACATCTCCTGTAGCAACAGTGCAATCAGTCATTAACTCGATTATTTCTTTGCAAAGATTTGGTAAAGGCAAATTTGAACCATGCATTATCAATGCAGTTGGAGAGTGGAATATATTAAAAAAAAATTTAGACGAGAAAATAGAATTTGTAGATCTAGCTTCAAATAATGCATTGTTTGAAAAAATTAAATTTAAATATGGCTTCCTTAGAAGTCGGTTTTATTATTGGTATATATTTATAAAGTCTTTTATCCCACTTTTTAAAATTTTAAAAAAAAACCCCCCAGAATATTTAATGATTCATCTGATAACTTCTTTACCAATAATTTTGTTTATATTATTTAATTTTAAAACAAAGCTTATTTTAAGAATTTCAGGTCTTCCAAAATTAAACTTTATAAGACAAATTTTGTGGAAAGTAGGTGTAAAAAAAATTGATAAGATTTCGTGCCCAACAAAAGCTACGTTTGATTACTTGTCTTCATACAGTTTTTTAAAAGATAAATTAGTTTTATTAAGAGATCCAATTATTAATATAAAAAAATACTTAAAAAAAAAAAATGAAAAGGAAATAATTAATTCTGATATTAAAAATTTTGTGTCTTCAGGAAATTTTTTTTTGCTTGTAGGAAGGTTGACTAAACAAAAAAATTTTTTATTTTTTTTAGATTGTTTGAAAGAAATTGAATTAAAAAATAAAAATTTGAATGTTTTAATAATCGGTGATGGAGAAGAAAAGGGAAAACTCAAAAAACTTATTCAAAATTATAATTTAGAAAAATGTGTTAATTTGTTAGATTATACAAATAATGTTTTTTATTATATGAAGAAATGCAAGGCATTTATATTAACTTCACTATGGGAAGATCCAGGTTTTGTTTTAATCGAAGCAGGTTTTTCAAATTGCTCAATAATTTCAAGTGATTGCCCTAATGGTCCAATGGAAATTGTAGGCGAAAAAGGTGGCTATATATTTTCATCAAATAACAAATCCTCATTTTTGAAAACATTTGATATTTTCTTAAAAAGTAGTTCTATTGACAAACATAATAAAAAAATTTTTGTTAAAAAAAAAATAAAAGAGTTTTCAATTTTTAGACATTATTTAAAACTGAAAGATATTTTAAATTGAATGGTATGGGTCTATAAATAATTATGTATTTAAAAAAACTATTAAAAAATTTTCAGCAATTATTCTTGTATAAGGAGCCGCAACCAATTGTTAAAAAAAAAGATATTGGTTACCAAAACCAAATTACAGCAAAAAAATTATTTAAACTTGCAACATTTGGAGAGTTAAATCCAGACAAAATATTTTATATTATAAAAAGAGATCCCGGTGCTGGATTATTTTCAAATTTCGTTTTTATAATGAATCATTTAAGAATTGCAGATCACCATAACTTTATACCTTATGTTGACATGGAAAATTGGCCATCCTGGTATAGCGAGATAGAAGCAATCAACAATACCAAAAACTCTTGGGAATATTATTTTAAGCAAGTCTCCAAATTTTCAAAAGAAGAGGTTTATAAAAGTAAGAATATTATCATTACCAGAAACGATTTTTATGAGGACTTTTCAAAAAATCTACTTGATAATAAAATTTTTAAAGATCTTCAATCAAAATATATTGTTATACAAGATCATATTCTGAAGGACGTAAATGATTTCTATATTAAAAATTTTAAAAATAAAAAAGTTATTGGAATTTATATTAGAGGTGGTGAAACCAAAAGAATGCCTAAGCATGGCATGCCACCAACAATTAAACAAATTGATAAATCTATGAAAAAAATAACAAAAAATAAAAATTTTGATTTTATATTTTTATCTACTAAAGAAAAAATATATTTGGATTATTTTAAAAAAAATTTTAATGATAAACTGATAACCTACAATTCTTTTAAAGAGGAAAAAGAGGATTGTTTTCAGATATATCCTAGAAAAAATCATAGGTTTCTCCTAGGTAAAGAAATTTTTGTTGAAATGTTAATTTTATCTAAAGCTGATTATCTAGTTTATAACATCTCAAATGTAAGTTTAATGTCCTTATTTTTTAATCAAAATATAAATCAATCGAGGTATTACCTTGATAATGGCTTGAATCATAAAAATAAATTTATTGCGCAAATTTACTGGTATTTAAAGCTTCTGCTTCCCCAATCATTGGGGGGATTTAAAGAGAATATATTAAAAAATATTAAATAAACTTATTATTTTGTAAAAATATTTTGTATTATACCTTTATTTCTATTTAAAATAAAATTTATAATAAAATGATAAATAAAAATTTCGTTTATCCACTGCAAGAAAATGCTTTTTCAAGATCAGATATCAAGTGTGGAGTAAAAGTACTTAAATCAAGAAAAATTACCATGGGAAAAGAAACAAGTAAATTTGAAAAATTTTTTGCAAAAAAATTTGGTGTTAATTATGCTTTAATGGTAAATTCTGGTTCTTCAGCAAACCTTTTAGCGACTTTTGCTAGCAAAAACCCACTAAGAAAAAAAAGATTTAAAGATGGGGATGAAGTTTTATTGCCCGTTCTTTGTTGGTCTACTTCTCTATGGCCATTGGTTCAAGCAGGCTTGAGGCCCATTTTTGTTGATATTGATGTGGAAACATTAAACATAAACTTGGCGGATTTAAAAAGAAAAATTACTAAAAAAACAAAAGTAATCATGAATATTAATGTGCTGGGTCTATCCTCAGATCTTTTTGAAATTAAAAAAATATGTAAAAATAAAAAAATAATTTTAATTGAGGATAATTGTGAGTCCTTAGGATCAAAATACAAAAATAAATTAATGGGCACATTTGGAGAATTTGGTACTTTTTCTTTTTATTACTCACATCAAATAACTTCTGGAGAGGGCGGGATGGTAGTTTGTCATACTAGATCAGATTATGAATTGCTTTATGCTCTTAGAGCACATGGCTGGTCCCGAAGTCCTTATAGTTATAATAGAGTCGCAAAAGAAAATCCAAACTTAGACCCGAGATTTATTTTTACTAACATGGGTTTTAACCTACGTCCAACAGATGTGCAGGCTGCGATTGGATTTAACCAACTAAAAAGATTAAATCAATTTTCCAAAAATAGAAAAATTAATAGAATAAAAATTATAAAAGCATTAAAAGAGTCAAAAAAATGGAAAAATCAATTTTCTTTTTTACCAATTCCTAATGGGATTGATCCCTCTTGGTTTAGTTTGGTTATTTTGATTAATGAAAAATTCTTAAAAAAAAAGAAAAAGTTTATTAATTTTTTAACATCTAAAGGAATTGAGACTAGACCAATTATTAGTGGAAATTTTACAAAACAGCCTGCAGCTAAGCTTTTTAGATTAAACAAAATAAGAGATAAATTTCCCAATGCAGATAAAATTGATAAAAAAGGTTTTTTTATAGGATTGAAAACAAGCTATCTTTCAAGAGGCAGAATTAATTATTTAGTAGATAATTTGCTACAAATTAGTGAAATATAAATTCAAACAAATTGTTGGTGTTACAGGAGCTTCGGGTTTTTTAGGATCAGCTCTTTGCAAAGATATAAAAAAAAAAAATAAATTTAGATTAGTTAAGTTTAAGGGGAATATTCTTAATAAAAATCACCTAAAAGAATGGTTTTTTAAGTACAGGATCAACTATCTTATTCATTTAGCTGCTGTAGTACCTACTTATAAATTCATCAAAGATAAAGATTATGCAGAAAAGGTCAATCTTGTTGGAACTAAAAATATTGTTAACGAATTGAATAAATTAAATCATATAAAATGGTTGTTTTATTCATCAACTTCTCATGTTTATAAATTTAGTAATAATAAATTAAAAGAAAATTCATTAAAAAAACCTTTTTCTGTTTACGGGAAAACAAAATTAAAAGCTGAAAATTATTTAAAAAAAAAATTGAACAAAAACATCAAATTATGTTGTGGGAGGATATTTTCACTTGAGGGTAAAAAAAAGACAGAAAGCTATTTTTTGCCAAGCTTAAGAAGCAAAGTTCAATCTAATAGCCAAATTAGATTAAATTTAAATAATTTTAGAGATTTTGTTCATATCGATGATGTTATAAAAGCAATTATTAAATTAATGAATAATGAGGTCAGTGGAAACTTTAATATAGCTTCGGGAAAAAAGATTACTTTTTTGAAAATTATAAATATTATAAAAAAAATTAGTAAAAAAAAAATTTCTTTAGAGAACGTTAACGATAAAAGTTCTAAGGGTTCATATGCAGATATTCAAAAAATAAAAAAGTTTATAAGATGGACCCCTAAACGTAATATAAACTATATTTTAAAAGATTATTTTAGCAAATAGCATTAATAAATAAAAATTAGAAGAGCCTCAATACTTGGTTTACTAGAACAATATGAATAATATTTAGCTAAATATTTTATCCCAAAAAAAATTATCAAGTTTTCCGTATATAAAGATCAAAAAAATTCTAAAGATCATCATAAATTAAGAATTCACCAAAGATTAAAATTTTTAATTATGATTATGGTAATTACAACAAAATTAAAAAAATCGAAGAGAAAGTTATTAATTGAAATAATAAGAAAGTTAAAATAGTTAAAAAGATTTTAAATTTATGAATTTTGATATTTTAGATTATTAATACGATGTTTTAGAAAATGGATCATTTATTTTAAAAAAAGAATACATGGAAAGTTAAATATACAATATGTGCAGAAATATAATTTTATATTGTATAGATTTTTAAAATAACCAAAAAAATAAAGTACAGATTTTTTTTAAACTGAATTAAAGACCAGAAAATAGATTTACATATTTTTTTAAGTTTAATTTGCTATCAAAGCGATGAAGTGATTTTACAGCATTATTTAAAAGGATATTGCAGTTATTTTTTTTATTATAATAAAACAAAATTTTTTCCGATAGTCCTATGTAATCTTTAACTTTAAATAACAAACCTCCCTTCCCTTTTAAAAGTATTTCTGAAGGACCTGTTTGACAATTGCTCGAAATAACAAATTTTTTCAAAACTAGAGCTTCAAGTAACACATTCGGTAATCCTTCAAAAGTAGAAGATAAGATAAATAATTCCGATTTTTTAATATAAGGAAATGGATTATTCATAAAATGAATAATTTTAACAAATTTTTTCAAATTATTTTTTTTTATGAAATCATTCATTAAATCAAGGTTGACACCTCTCCCAATGATTATTAATCTAAGATTTATTTTATTCTTAATTAAATTTATCGCTTTTAATAAAGTTAGATGATCTTTTTGATCTGTAAATCTTCCTACATTTATAATATTTAATGTATTATTTTTAAAAAAAGAAATCCTAACTTTTTTTTTTGACAAACTAATAATTTCTTTTTTGTTTAAAGGATTGTAAATTACTATTGAATTTACTCCAAATCTTCTTTTTAATTCTTTTCCGAATTCTTTACTATTAACTATAGTTATATCAGCTAATTTTAATAATTTATTAAAAATAAAATTTTTAATAAAATTTTTAGACCAGCCAATAGGTGCAGAATTAGATCTAACAACTATTTTTACATTGAATAATTTACACACAACTAAACAATATATATTTGCTTGAAATGAAAAAACTTTTACATTTCTATCTTTTGATAAAGTTTTAAGTAAAAGTAATAAGCAAATTAAATATTTAAGTCTTCTACCATACTGTTTCCAAAAATTTACTTTTGTTGAAATTATATTAATTTTTTTATTAAATTTTTTTTTAAATTCTGTTGAGGTTGTTATTAAATAGACTTTTTTAAATTTTTTTGCAAAATGATTTGATATAATAAATAAATTTTTTTCTACACCTCCACCCTCTATAGAAGGCATAAAAAATATAATTGTTTTATCAATCATTTCAATATGTTAGAATTTAAAACTTTCTAAATAAATTAATATTAAATGAATTATTTATACAATTTACCAAGATTTTTTAAACCTAAATTTCAATATGACCTAGTTAGACTTGGAAGAAATAATGATGGCGGGTATTTGGTAGGGGAAAAAACAATTAAAGCAACAAAAACGCTGATTTCCTTTGGAATTAATGATGACTGGTCTTTTGAAAAAGATTTTGAAAAAAAATCAAAATATTTAAACATTTTAATGTACGATGACTGTTTGAATTTTATTTTTCTTTTAAAAAAATTTTTTTTAAAAAAAAGTATCAAACTAAAAATAATAGCACTAAAAAATTTGATTAATTTTATCTTGTTTGACCAAAAAAAAATATATAAAAAAAAAATTAACAAATATAGTTTTATACCAATTATAAGAAAATTTAAAAAAAACATATTTATTAAAATAGATATTGAGGGTGATGAATATCAGTTATTAAATGATATTATTAAGCATACAAATAAAATTATTGGTTTATCAATAGAATTTCATTCTTTTGATAGGAAAATTGACAAAATTATTAATTTTATTAAATATTTAGATTTTAAAATTACGAATGTTCATATCAACAATTATGCTAAATACGGAAAAAATTTGATCCCAAGTGTGGTAGAAATGACATTGGAAAAAAATCCAAAAATTATTAAATATTCTTATTTAAAAGAAAGTATTTTAAATCAAAAAAATAATATTTACGCCAAAGAAATTAATTTATTATTTAAATGAAATTAATTTCCATAATAATTCCCTACTATAAAAAAAGAAATTATATTAAAGAAACATTAAATTCTATTTTTAATCAAAGTTATAAAAATTATGAAATAATTATTGTCTATGATGATGAAGATTTGAATGATTATTATTTTTTAAAAAAATTAATTAAAAAAAAAAAAAATATATCAGAAGTTAAAAGAAGAATTCTTTTTTTTAAAAGAATTATCGAAATATGTGAAAATAATATATTTATTACAAATGATGAATTAGAATATTTTAAAAAAGAGTTAATATTTATA